>Ga0214471_10000255_pt1 | contig 48352 bp, 41 predicted proteins | sample RVTome_5_FD_207665 | JGI IMG/M metagenome (GOLD analysis project Ga0214471, IMG submission 207665) | Soil microbial communities from uranium-contaminated site in the Upper Colorado River Basin, Wyoming, United States - RVT142D155 | ecosystem: Environmental > Terrestrial > Soil > Contaminated >... | reverse complement strand
GGAAATCCCGCCGCTGCTGGAGCCGGCCAAGGTCGCCATCCGCAACGGCCATTTCTACGCCAAAAGGCTGATCGAAGCGCTGGGTATCGCCGACGCCGGCGACGGCGTGGTACGGGTCTCGATGGTGCATTACAACACGCTCGACGAGGTGGACCGGCTGATCGCGGCGCTGGATCGGGTCCTGTGACAGGCCGACGTCCCCCGTGACCTAGCTGGCGATGCGAGCGACTTCCTTGACCTTCTTCTTCAGCGCCTTTTCCTCTTTTTCGAGTTGGTGCTCGAGCAGCTTTATGCGACGGTTGAAGTTCTCGACCCGGGCCAGACCTTCGCGGCGCTTCTTGGCCTGCCGGCGCTTGTTCCAGTTGCGGAACCGCCATTCGCCGGCAACGCCCATCAGGAACAGGCCGGCGACGAGACATACCAGGCCGCCCGCCAAGTAGGCGACCTTGTGCAGGCTGACCGCGGTGCCCCAGAAGCCGACGGTGACCAGCGCCGCGGCGAAGGTGAACAGCAGGCGCTTGGTGACCACGTCGTCCTTCTGGCTTTTGGCCTCGGCCTCGGCGATGGCGTTGGCGATCTCGACCTTGGCCATCGCCTGCCACAGCTTGAACGACATGCCTTCGTCGATTTTGCGACCATCGCGGATGAACTGCTCGAGGCGCAGGATCACATATTCGGCGCGTTCCTCCGGCGTCGGATTGTCGGTCAATTCGGGGATTTTGAATTCTTCGTCGCTCACCGGCAGTTCCCTTTGTGCCGAATCCGTTCTAGGCATTGCCGCCCCCGCTCCTCCAACAGGCCATGGACCAATAAAGCCCGCCGGCCGTTACAAAATGGTTAGCGACGCGCCGTTTCCGCGGTGGCCAGACGGTCAGGGCTTCGCCGCCAGCAGCCTTTCCGCGTTCTTGTGGGCGATCTTCTCGGCCGCTTCGCGCGGCAGTTTGCCGAGCCACGCCCGATGCTCGGCGATCAGGAGTTCGTAGCCGTGCCATTGGTTGACCTCCCAGGTATCGGAGCCGATGACGAACCGGTCGGCGTGGCGGATCAACACCTTCTCCCAATCGGGATCGAGCGCGCCGCCGGGCATGATATCGCGGGCCCGGTACGACAGCTCCGCCCACAGGTTCGCGTGTTGGTCGAGCATCTGCCCGACCACCGGCGCAGGATCCGAAAATCCGGCGTGCGCCCAGATGATCTTGAGATCGGGTCGCTTGTCGAACAGCGCCCGCACCACGGCGGCGTCCGAGTGGGTGTGGAAATATAGGTTCCTCGACGCGGCCAAAGCGAGAAATCCCTCCATCGCCGGCGTCTTCACGTCGTCGGGGCGGAGGATATGGATTTCGCCGAATACGCGGTGGATGTTCTTTTCGGCCAGCCGCTTCGCGCTATAGGCAAGGACACCGCCTTTCACGAACCAGCCGCCGAGGTCGCCGGAACTCTCGTAGGGGCGATAGCCGGCGACAATGCGCTGCGGCGCCGCGGCGTGGAGCTTCAATGTGCCGTCATCGGGCGTCGATGAAACCAGCGCCTTGCTGACGCCGGCCTTGTTCATCTTGGCGATCACCTGGCCGGGCGTAACCACGTCCCAGGCGGCGCGCGAATAGTGCATGTGGACGTCGAAGATCGGCAGTTGCTCCGCGTGGACGGGCGCCCACGCGAAAGCCGCAAGCACCACGGCCAACAGCGGTGAAAGCGATTTCATGGCGGCGAGCATAGCCGACCGGGAACCCGGCTCCAATCCCCGCTTGGAAAGCCCGGACGGCCTATGGCTTGCTATCGGGAGCGGAGCCGCCGCCGACAATGTGCACGTCGCGCTGCGGGAAGGGGATCGTATAGCCCGCCGTCTCGAGCCCGATCTTAGCCGCCTTGTTGAGGTCGAACACGGTCGCCCAGTAGTCGTCCCCTTTGGCCCAGCAGCGCATGTTGAGGAGGACGGCGCTGTCCGCCAACTCCTTGACCAGAACTCTCGGCGCCGGATCTTCGAGGATGCGCTGATCGCCCTTCATCAGGTCCATCAGCACATTCTCGGCGCCGACGATGTCGTCGCCGTAGCTGATGCCGATCGGGATATCGAGGCGCCGCGTCGGGTTGCGGGTGTAGTTGGTGATGGTGTTGGTCCAGATCTTAGAATTCGGCACCAACCGGCAAAGCCCGTCGAAGGTCTTGAGCTCGGTGTTGAACAGGCCGATCTCGACCACCGTGCCGGCGTCACCGCCGGCGTCGACGTAATCGCCGACGTTGAATGGGCGCAGGATCAGCAGCATCACGCCTGCGGCAACGTTGGCGAGCGTACCCTGCAACGCCAAGCCGATGGCGAGGCCGGCGGCGCCGAGCACGGCGATGATGCTGGTGGTCTGGACGCCGAACTGATTGAGGACCGCGACCAGGACGAAGACGACGATGATCCACCAAACGACCCTGGAGATGAACGGCTTTACGGTCTGATCCATCCAAGGCAGCCGCGACAGCCCCCGCATCACCAGCCGCTGCGCCCAGTTGGCGGCGGTCCATCCGATCACCAGCAGCGCGATGGCGCCGACGACGTTCAGTCCATAGTCGGTGAAAGACCTGACGACGTCGGCGATCATTTCTTCGGTCTGCGGATCGATGCCGATGGTTTCCATTGCAAACCTTCCCCTTGCCTAACGAGCCGCCGTCAGACGGCTGAGCGCATCATCCATCTTGGAACGAGTGAGACGCACTTCCGTCAGCCGCTCACGTTCCGTCTCCACCACCTCCTCCGGCGCGTTGGCGACGAACTTCTCGTTGGCGAGTTTCTTCTCGAATCGCCTCACTTCCTCGTCCAGTTTGGCGATTTCTCTTTCCAGTCGTGCCTGCTCGCCCGCCAGGTCGATGACGTCGGCGATCGGCAGTACGATGGTGACCTCTTCGATGACATCCTGCACCGCACCCTTCGGCACCCCGCCGTCAAGCAGCTCCACCGACGACAACCGGGCCAGGCGCTCGATCAGGCCCCGATGCCTCGCGAGGCGGGCCTGCGCCTGCGAACCCGCGTCCTTCAACAGCAACGGGATTCTGGCGCGCGGGGGCACATTCATTTCCGCGCGTACGGTGCGGACTTGGCTGATCAGCCGCACCACCCAATCCATCTCGGCGTTAGCGTCGGCGTCGATCAGCGTGGACTCGAACGTCGGCCACGGCGACGTGATCAGCGGGCTCGGCCGCTTGTCGGCCAACTGCTGCCACAACTCCTCGGTCACGAACGGCATGATCGGATGCAGCAGGTGCAATTGCTGATCGAGCGCCCAGGCGGCGGTGGCGCGGGTCTCTGCCTTGGCGGCGTCGTCGTCACCTTCGAGAATCGGCTTGGCGAATTCCACGTACCAGTCGCAAAACGTGCCCCAGGTGAACTGATAGAGCGCGCCCGCCATGTCGTTGAAACGGTATGCTTCGATGGCGGCTGATGTCGCCGCTTCGGCCTCCGCCACCTTGCCGACGATCCAGCGGTTGACCGTCTGGCGGACGGCGCCGGGATCGAACCCGGCAACCGGCCGGCATTCGTTCATCTGGCAGAACCGGGCGGCGTTCCACAGCTTGGTGGCGAAATTGCGATAGCCTTCGACGCGCGATTCCGCGAGCTTGACGTCGCGCCCCTGGACCGCAAGCGCGGTCAGCGTGAACCGCAGGGCGTCGGCCCCGTATTTATCGATCAGCCGCAGTGGATCGATGATGTTGCCCTTCGACTTTGACATCTTCTGGCCCTTCTCGTCGCGGACCAGGGCGTGGATGTAAACCGTGTGGAAGGGCACTTCGCCCATGAAATGCAGCCCCATCATCATCATCCTGGCGACCCAGAAAAAGATGATGTCGAATCCAGTGATCAGGACGTCCGTGGGGTAGTAGCGCTTGAGCTCGGGTGTCTGGTCGGGCCAGCCGAGGGTCGAGAACGGCCACAGGGCGGACGAGAACCAGGTATCGAGAACGTCCTCATCGCGTTTCAGCGTCACCGCCTTGCCGTAGTAATCGTCGGCCTTGGCCTGCGCCTCGTCTTCCGTCTCCTCGACATATATCTCGCCGTCGGGGCCGAACCACGCCGGAATCTGGTGGCCCCACCAGATCTGGCGCGAGATGCACCACGGCTGGATGTTGCGCATCCATTCGTAATAGGTGTTCTCCCACTGCTTGGGCACGAACTTGGTGCGGCCCTGCTCGACGGCGGTGATCGCCGGCCCCGCCAGCGCCCGCGCATCGACGAACCACTGATCCATCAGCCACGGCTCGACGACGACCCCGGACCGGTCGCCGTAGGGAATGGTCATCAGGTTTTCCTCGACCTTGGCGAACAGCCCCAGCGATTCCATCTCCGCCACCACCTTGTCGCGCGCCACGTAGCGGTCGAGGCCACGGTATTTCTCGGGCACGTTCTTGTTCAGCCGCGCGTCCGCGTCGAGCACGTTGACGAGCTTCAGGTTATGGCGCTTGCCGACCTCGAAGTCGTTGAAGTCGTGGGCCGGAGTCATCTTGACGGCGCCCGAGCCCTTCTCCGGGTCGGCGTATTCGTCGGCGACGATCGGCAGCTTGCGGCCGACGATCGGCAGGACGCAGGTTTTGCCGACCAGGTGCCGGTAACGGTCGTCGTCGGGATGGACAGCGACCGCGACGTCGCCGAGCATGGTCTCGGGCCGGGTGGTGCCGATGGTGACGAACTCACCGGCGCGGCCCTCGACCGGGTACTTGAAGTACCACATCTTGCCGGTGATCTCGCGCTGCTCGACCTCAAGGTCAGAGATCGCTGTGTGCAGCTTCGGGTCCCAGTTTACCAGCCGCTTGTCGCGGTAGATCAGGTTCCGCTTGTAGAGATCGACGAATACCTTGCGCACGGCGCGGCTGAGCCCGTCGTCCATGGTGAAGCGCTCGCGCCGCCAGTCGCAGGACGCGCCGAGACGGCGCAGCTGGCTGGTGATGGTGCCACCCGATTCGGCCTTCCATTCCCATACCCGCTTGATGAATCCATCGCGGCCAAGGTCGTGGCGCGTCTTGCCTTCGTCGGCCAGTTGCCGCTCGACGACCATCTGGGTAGCGATGCCGGCATGGTCGGTTCCCGGCTGCCACAATGCATCGCGGCCCTTCATTCTCTGGTAGCGGATGAGGATGTCCTGGAGGGTGTTGTTGAGCGCATGGCCCATATGCAGGCTGCCGGTCACGTTCGGCGGCGGAATAACGATGGTGAAGGGGTCGGCGTCGGGTTTCTGCCCGCACGCGAACGCTTCGTCCCTCACCCACTCGCCGTACCGTTTTTTCTCGATCTCGGCCGGCCGATAGGTCTTGTCCAGCATGGCTGGCAGCCCTCGCTGATTCTCGAAAAACCGGGAATGTTATAGCGCCCGGAGAACCCGGACGGAAGGGAACCGGGATTGGCCGGCGGATTCTAGTCTTCGAGCCGCTCGGCCCGGTTGACCATGGTGTCGATTTCTTTTTTGACCAGGCGCTCGATCAGATACGGCAGGTTGCGGTCCAGCCATTCCCGGAGGATGGGCTTGAGCATCTCCCGGACCATCCCTTCGAGGGTCAAATCCTTGCTCGACCGGCTGATCGACACGTCGCGGCGATCGAGGATCGCGCGGGCGAGCTCCGCCAAAACATCGGTGGAAGCCCGCACGGTCGGCGCCGACATGATGTCGGTGGTAATCATGTCGGGGGTCAACTGCAGCACGTCGGCCATCGGTTCCGGCATATGGGCCCGCGGTGGCGGCGCGGCATGATGTTGGGGCATCGGCTCGGGTTCCGGCTCATAGGCGGGCTCCAATGCCTGCGCGAACGGGTCGGCCGCCATCTCCTGCATCGGCTCTGGTTCCATGGCTAGGGCCATCTCCTGCTCCGGCATCGGCGCCGGCTCGAGTTCCGGCTCGGCCATCGGCGGTGGCGCGGCGGTCGCAGGCGCCGCGGTAGGCATCGGGGCCGGGGCGGGCGCGGGCGCCGCAGCCGCCGGCTGTCCGGCGGCGGCTTCTTCCTCTTCCTCGGACAGGATCCGGCGGATCGACGCCAAGATGTCTTCCATCGAGGGTTCGTCGCCGCCCGAGCCGGGTGTCGCTGGCTTTGCCGTGTCTTCGCTCATGAGCCGTCCACTACACCGAAATAGGGAATCCGCTCGGCACGCGACAGTAATCGCCAAATATTAACAAAAAGTATGACACCGGGGCCCGAAACACCAGAAAGTTTCGCCTTTCCTGGTTAATTTGACCTCTATTTCTCGTTGTCGCTCCTCATTCACCCCCGGTGACATCCTACTCGATCCCACCCTTGCCGGTGGTGCCGAACCATTTGTCGCGCACCTCGTCATAATGCTTGATCGGGTCGTAAAGTTCCGCCGGCAGTTTCATTTCGCGCGCCGTCAGTTGTCCTACCGCCGCTTTCAACTGGAATATCGCCACTACTTCATCGCGCTGCGCGCGCACGTGGTTGACGCGGGAATCGAGCAACTCCTGCTCCGCGTCGAGCACGTCGAGCACCGTTCGTGAACCGACCTGGGCCTCACGCTCGACGCCTTCCAGCGCCACGACGTTGGCATCGATTTGGCTCTTGAACGCCTTCACCCGGGCGCTCGCCGTAGACAGGGACTCCCAGGCTCGGGTCGCAGCCTCGACGGAATCGCGGCGTGCTTTGTCTATGGCAAACAGCTTTTCGGCGGCCGTCTGCTTTGCCTCGCGCAGGCGCGAATAGTCCGCACCCTGTTGATAGAGCGGCACCGTCAGGTTCAGCTTCACTTCGGCGGTATCGACCCGTCGGTCCTCGATCGAGGCTTCGAGGTTTCGGCTCACGCCGGTGGTGACATTGATTTCAGGCAGCAATTCGCCGCGCGCCTGGGCAACCGCATCCAATTGCGCTAGCTTGTCGAATTCGGCGCTGACGACATCGGGATTATTGACCGCCGCCGCCTTCAGCGCCGCATCCTGGTTTTCCGGTAGCCCGCCGGGCAACTCCGGCGCCTTCAGGTTCCTGGCCGATGGCATGCCGACGATCTTTTGGTAGGCGGCTCGCGACGCTTCTAGGTCGCCCTCGGCCTGGATACGGTCGGCGATCGCCTTCGCCAGGCGCGCTTCCGCCTGATGGACATCGGTGCGGGTGATCTCGCCGACGTCGAAGCGATCACGTGTTGCCTCGAGCTGGCGCTTCAAGACCTGCTCGTTGTTGATGTTCAGCTTCACCACCGCCTCGTCCCGAAACACGTCGAGGAATGCCGTCGCCGCGCTAAGCAGAATATCCTGCTCGGTCTTGACCAGGCGTGCCCGCTCGGCGCGCACCGTGTTCTCGGCGCCGCTGGTCGCGGCAAGCGTCCGGCCACCGCGGAACAACGGCTGGGTCAAGGTGACGCCGACGCTGCGCGGTTCCACGTGTTGTCCGCCGAGAGTAGTGCTGCCACCGGAGCCGCCGCCCTTGGTGGTGATGCCGGAAAGACCGGCGTTGCCGGTGATCTCGACGCTGGGGCGCCAGTTGGACAGCGCCTGAGGCACCCGTTCATCGGTGGCGCGCAATCGCGCCCGCTGACCCAGCAGGGTCGGATTGTTGAGATAGGCGGCCGTCAACGCGTCCTCAAGCGACTGGGCATGTGCATACCCCGGCGGAAACAGGCCCAGGCAGAAAGAAATGATCAAAAACCCCGGGACGTTCAGCGATCGTCTCGTCATGCCGTTCGCCCCCCTGCCCGGTCTTCAAGTCGTCGCACCATTTCCGAGGCACTTTACCTGCGTCCGGACTCGCAGGTAAAGGATTGAGAGTCCCGCGGGTTGCGAGCAAACCCAAAAAACTGCCGGAATCCCGGGACTTTTTGAACGCCGTGGTGGTTCGAATCGGCGACCGGCGGCGAAACGGAATTCACGCGGGCGACCTGAGTTGTGTCCGTTAGGGGAGTGCCGATTCGCGGTCGTCCGCCTTCGCGGCGGATGTCGCATGGCGCGGGCAGCGCAAAATTACGTGGTATAGGCGTCAGAAAATGAAGGCAGCCTTGCGCTCGAATCCCGGCAGCAACGGTGTGCCGGCGTCGAATATCTCACGGGTAGTAAGGATGCCGCGACGACGGGTCGCCAGCATGCCCTTGCCGACGCCGTTGCCGGCGACGATGGCGACCAAGCGGCCGCCCTCGGCCAACTGAGACGACACGGATTCCGGAATCTCAGCGACCGCGCCGTCGAAGAAGATCACGTCGAACGGCGCCTGGTCCCGGCATCCGTCCGCCAGCACGCCTTCGATCACCGCGACGGTGTCGATGCCCATGCCGGTCAATGTCTGGCTCGCCTGCCGCGCCAACGCGGCGTCACTCTCCACCGCGACCACGGCTCCGACCAGGTGCGACAGAACGGCCGCCGCGTAGCCGGTGCCGCAACCGATGGTCAAAGCTAGGTCGCCGGCCGTCGGCGACGCCTCCTGCATCAGGCGGGCGACGACCATCGGCTCCATCAGATAGCGCCCGTCACCGACCGGGATCGCCTCGTCCACATAGGCAACGCCGCGCAGTTCCTTCGGCACGAATGCCTCGCGCGGCACTGTGGCCATGGCCGCGATCAGCCGCTCGTTGGTCACCCGGTTGGGGCGAATCTGGCTTTCCACCATGTTGTGGCGGGCGGCGGCAAAATCCACGTCGGATCCCTCTCGTTTACGGCGTCCACGAGCCCGGATTTATAGGCCGGGAGACGACGGAAGACAATGCCGCGCTCGCCAGCCGCCGCGACGTTCTCCGGTCGCCGGAAGACCCGGCCGCTCGCCTTGACCCGGTCGGCGGCAGAGTCTAAGTTCGCCACCCCGATCGCCGTATCGGAAGGCCGCTCCCGGTGTTTTCGTTTGCGGCGAGAGCGCCCGAAAATTACGCTGGCGCGGTGGCGGAGTGGCTACGCAGCGGCCTGCAAAGCCGTGTACACCGGTTCGATTCCGGTCCGCGCCTCCAGGTTCATCCGGCGTAGCTCAGTTGGTAGAGCAAGCGGCTGTTAACCGCTGGGTCGCAGGTTCGAGTCCTGCCGCCGGAGCCATTTTCCAGGGGGTTGGGTTCGGGCCCAACCCCCTGAAGCTTTCCCGGAACGGATGCGGGCGGCGTATAATCGGCGGCTCGAAAACGATGGAGGGTTGCTTGCGCGACCGGCTTCGACGATTGCTCGTCGCCGCGGCGCTGATCGCCGGCCTCGGCGCCTGCGAGGGGATCACGCCGCTGACCGCGGACGCAACCCAGCCGCCGTCGATCCATGGCCAGTCGCCGATCAGGATTCCCGAGTGGGCGGGCAAGCGGCCGTCGCCCTATGACGGCACTTACGAAGGCTACCTGATCAACGAGTCCGTCTATTTCTTCTGCCCGACCGGGACCATCTATTTCCCGCTGTCGTTCGAGATCGCCAACGGCCTGGTGCGGCGCACGGACAATCGGGCGCAGGCGGCCCCGGTCGACGGCTACATCAACGATCACGGCGTGTTCGTCGCCAACACGTCGTTGAAGGCGGTTTTCGGACAGCTGTTCATCGGCTCGATCTCCGACGACCGGATGCGGGGCGAGTGGCGGTCGAGTCGTCGGCTGTGCTATGGCCGCATCGAACTGGTGCGGGTGGTCGACGACCAGCGCTATTGCGAGGACCGGCTGAGCGGCAAGCCCTACGCCACCCGAACCGAGTGCCGCGGCATCGATCGCTTCCTGACCAAGCGCGAATTCGAGGCGATGCCGAAAACGACCGAAAAGAGCTGAGCGCCGCCCGGTCAGCGGCTGACGGTGATGATCCCGAGACCACCCCAGGAAAGCATCTCCCGCGGACCGAAGTAATAGACCAGGCTGTCTTCCGGGTAGTACCAGCCTTCCTTCACCGGCACCAGACGCAGTTCCGCGGTTTTCCCGGCGCCGATCCCGAACCCGACGACGCACGGCCGCGTCGCCGTGCCGCCACCGCCCGACACCTGCTCCAGCGCCACCGCGCGCAGGAATTCGTCGGCGCCGAAGGTGCGCTGCGTGTTGTCCTTGTTGGCGAGCCTGAGGATGGTCGGCTGCCCGAGTCTGAGGTCGACCCCGTAGGTGGAAAACCGGCCGTCCTTGATGTCGACGTTGACGACTTTGGCCCTCGACCAGTTGACTCCGTCGAGATGCTTGGGCGCGTCGGTGAAGCATTGTCCATCGATGCGCGTATACTGGACGAGGTCGTAAGCGACGTTCTCGGTGGCGCAGGCGGCGAGGCCCGCCGCCGCGGCAACCGTCAACAATGAGCGGACCATGCGCATGGTCGAATCCTCCGTGTGGTCCCGGTGCCCAGGCAAGCAAGAGTCGTAACACTCCCTCCGCCGCTCCCCAAGGGGTTTTTTGCGCGCCGCCGCGATGCCGGGCCGCCGCCCGGCGGCGCCCCACTTGCGGCACCGGCCGCCCACCGGCCGCGCATCGCCGCCGGCGCGTTGTGTTTCCAAGCCGGACGGGGCAACATCCGTCATGGCCATGCCCGATCGCCCGTTCCGCCGGTTGGCGGCGTTGCTGTTGGCGGCGGGTCTCGCCGCCGCGGTGTCGCCGGAGCCGGCGCAGGCGGCCGCCTGCCCGCCCACCGAATCGACGCCGCTGGTGTCGATGAGCACGCTGCCGGGCTATCTTTACTACGACACCAGCCACAGCAGCGGCGAGCTCGATCGGCTGCAAGGCCGCACCGGCAGCGCCGACCGTCGCCACGGCTGGCATCCGATCGGCCTGACCCTGACCGAGTTGCAGTTCCGCATGCAGATCCGGGTCAATACGCTCGCCCGCGCCGATAACTCGCATTGCGCCGTGATTGCCGCCGTCGACGCATCGCTCGGCTACGACAAGATCACCGTCTACGTCGACCGCCGCTATCAGCCGGGAAGCTGTCAGCACCAATCGGTGCTCGACCACGAACACACGCACGTGGCGGTGTTCCGCGATACGCTGGCGATCTACGCGCCGAAGGTCGAGCAGCGGCTGACCGAGGCGGCGCAACGGCTGAAGCCGGTCACTGCGCGCACCGCCGAGCAGGCGGCGGCGAAGCTACAGAAGGCCCTGCAACGGGAGATGGAGCCGACGTTCAACGAGATGAACCGGCGGCTCGACACAGACAACGCGCGCCTCGACGGCAAGGACAACTACCTGCGAGAACAGTCCCGCTGCTCCAAGTGGTGAGGCCGCGCGGCCGCGCCACCTTGACGCCCGCCGGCCCCTTGGCGAGACTACACGCGGCGGGACGATCAGCGCCCGCGGCCGAAGCGAAACGCCGCCGGCCGGGCGCGAAACACGGGATGGATGGGTTTGGGGATGAGCGAGCCGACCCTGGAATCGCGGGCCGCGGATGACGATCTGCACTTGGCGCAGACGGAAATTCGTCACCTTAGGAACACCATCGGCGCGCTGCGCGAAGAGCTCGAGGGCCTGCAGTTCGAAAAGGAGCAAAGCGTCCAGAGGGCGGTCGCCGACGCCGCAGACGAGGCGACGCAGCTCAAGGAAACGGCGGTGGCGCTGCGCGACGAGCTGGAAAGCCTGCAGTTCGAGAAAAACCGGGCGGTCCAGGAGGCGGTCGCCAATTCCACCGACGAGATGATGCAATTGAAGAAGACTGCCCAGGCGCTTCGCGACGAGTTCGAGAACCTGCGATTCGAGAAGGACAAGGCCGTTCAGGAAGCGGTCGCCAATTCGCACGACGAGATCACGCAATTGAAAAGGACCGCCCAGGCGCTCCGCGACGAGTTGGAGACCCTGCGTTTCGAGAAGGACAGGGCGGTTCAGGAGGCGGTCGCCAATTCGCATGACGAGATCCAGCAATTGCAGAAGACCGCCCAGGCGCTGCGTGACGAGCTCGAGAACCTGCGATTCGAGAAGGATGAAAGCGTGCAACGGGTGGTCGCCGAAAAACACGATGAGATCACGCAGTTGAAGGAGACGGCCGCGGCGCTGCGCGAGGAGCTGGACGCCATCAAGGTCCGGTATGAGGATAAAATCCAGGAACTCGGGCGCGCGTCGCGGGACGAGATCAAGCAGTTGCAGGACACCGCGGCGGTGCTGCGGCAGAAATGGGAAGCCCGGGATTCGGGCACGGGGAAAGGCGAATAGCCATGGCAAGCACGATCGGCGGCGGACAGGCGGCGGCGAACGACCGCGCGGCACGAAAATCCGGAGGCGGTGCCCGCCCGGACCGAGTGACCATGTTGCGCCACGCCGACAAAAAGCTGCAGCAGGCGGAGATGCTGCTCAACGTGTCGCGCCGGGTGGCGGCGATCGAAAGCCTGGACGAAATCCTGAAGACCCTGATCGAAATGATCGCCTGGGAACTGGGGGCCGAGCGGGCGTCGCTGTTCCTCAACGACCCGGCGACCGGCGAGCTCTACTCCCGCGTCGCCCAGGGCAACTTCTCGCGCGAGATCCGAATGCTCAACTCGACCGGCATCGCCGGCGCGGTGTTCCATTCCGGCGACGGCGAGATCATCCCCGACGCCTACAAGGACAAGCGGTTCAACCGTAACGTCGACGAGCAAACCGGGTTCCGTACCACGACCATCGTCTGCGCGCCTGTGAAGACGGTGAAGGGCGAGGTCATCGGCGTCACCCAGGCGCTGAACAAGAAGAATGGCCAGTTCACCGCCGACGACCTCAACCTGCTGGAGGCGATCACCACCCAGGCCGCGGTCGCCCTGCAAAGCACGCAGTTCGTCGAGCGGATGAAGAAGAACCGCGAGAAGGAGCTGGAATTCCTGGACGTGGTCTCCGACGTCACCTCGGAGCTGGAGCTCGGTACGCTGCTCGCCAAGGTAATGAGCGAGGCAACGCGGATGCTGAACGCCGACCGCTCGACGCTGTTCCTCAACGACCCCAAGACCAACGAGCTGTTCTCGCGCGTCGCCATGGGCGATTCGATCGGCGAGATCCGGCTGCCCAACCACATGGGCATCGCCGGGGCGGTGTTCAAATCCGGCAAGACCGTCAACATCCCCTACGCCTACGCGGACCTGCGCTTCAATCCGGCGTTCGACAAGAAGACCGGATATTTCACCCGCTCCATCCTGTGCGTCCCGATCGTCAACAAGGACGGCAAGACCATCGGCGTGACGCAGGTGCTGAACAGGCGCGGCGGGCCGTTCAACGACGAGGACGAGCAGCGCCTGAAGGCATTCACCGCCCAGGTGTCGATCGCGCTCGAGAACGCCAAGCTGTTCGAAGACGTCCAGAACATGAAGAACTACAACGAGAGCATGCTGGAAAGCATGTCGAACGGCGTCATCACCATGGACGACGACGGCAAGATCGTCACCTGCAACAAGGCTGGACTCCGGATCATGCGTGCCAACGCCAAGGACGTGCTCGGCAAGCCGGCCGGGGAGTTCTTCACCGGACCCAACGCCTGGGTCATGGAGCGGGTAAAGAAAGTCGAGGAATCCCAGGAGCAGGACGTATTGATGGACGCGGTGCTGGAATTCAACGGTGACAAGATTTCGGCCAACGTCAGCTTCCTGCCACTGGTCAGCGAGGAAGGCAAGAAGCTGGGCTCGATGATCATGATCGAGGACATCTCGTCCGAGAAGCGCATGAAGTCCACCATGTCGCGCTACATGGACCCGGGGCTGGCCGACCAGCTGCTTTCCGGCGGCGACGAGCTATTGGGCGGCAAGAGCATCGAGGCCACAATCCTGTTCTCAGACGTCCGCAGCTTCACCACGCTCACCGAGGAGTTGGGCCCGCAGGGCACGGTGGCGATGCTGAATGAGTACTTCACCATCATGGTCGATTGCATCAGCCGCGAGGGCGGCATGCTCGACAAGTTCATCGGCGACGCCATCATGGCCGGTTTCGGCCTGCCGATCGCCCACGACGACGACCCGGACCGGGCGGTGCGCGCCACCATCTCGATGATCCAGGAGTTGCGCGCCTGGAACGTCGAGCGCGAGAAGAAGGGGCAGAGGCCGATCGACATGGGCATCGGGCTGAACACCGACAACATCGTGTCGGGCAACATCGGCTCGCCGAAGCGCATGGACTTCACGATGATCGGCGACGGCGTCAACCTGGCGGCGCGGCTCGAATCCGCGTGCAAGCAGTATTCGGCGCGCATCCTGATCAGCGAATTCACCCGCAAGAAGCTGAAGGGCACGTACCGGATGCGCGACGTCGATCTGGTGGTCGTCAAGGGCAAGACCAAGCCGGTCGGCGTCTACGAGGTGCTCGACTACCACACCGACGAGACGTACCCGAACCTGATGGACAATGTGAATTACTTCAACGAGGCGGTGAAGCAGTACCGCAAGGGCGACTGGGACAATGCGGTCACGAAGTTCAGGGAAGCGATCAAGGCCAACCCCAGCGACAAGCTGGCCGAAACCTACATCGAGCGCTGTGAACACCTGAAGGCGGAGCCGCCGAAGGAGTGGAACGGCGTCTGGGTGATGAAGTCGAAGTAGGCCCGACCCGGTCGCGACGCCGCCGCACCCCCGGTCGAAACTGGTCAAGTCGTTGATCGGAAAGGAAACATGCCGGAATCCGGCGCGCCGGATCAACAAAAGTAGACAAAAATCGACAGAAGTGAACACCGGCCCGGCACCGGCGACCGCAAGACTCTGTTACGCGGTGGCGGGGGTCATGTTTGGTCGGGCGGCGGGTGGTACGCCGCCGCCAGCAACCCTGGTATACGTGTTACGTCGCTGGCCAGAGCCGGTTGCGGCCGGCACGACGAGGAGGACTCGCGAGCGCGAGGACAGCATGGCCGTTTCCGATCAACTGATCCTGTTCGGCGGGGCGCTGCTGCTGCTCAGCATCCTGGCCAGCGTCGTCTCGTCCAGGGTTGGCGCGCCGTTGCTGCTGGTGTTCCTGGTCATCGGCATGCTGTTGGGCGAGGACGGGCCCGGTGGCATCGACTTCGACGATTTCGGAAGCGCCTACCTGATCGCCAGCCTGGCGATCGCCATCATCCTGTTCGACGGCGGTTTCCGCACGCCTTTCGCCGCCGTCCGCACCGCCTGGGGGCCGGCAACGGCGCTGGCGACGATCGGCGTGTTGGTGACGGCGGCGTCGACCGGGTTGGCGGCGGAGATTTTTTTCGCCGACGGCTTGCTGGAGGCGTTGCTGGTTGGCGCCGTCGTAGCCTCAACCGACGCCGCCGCGGTATTCCTGCTGTTGCACCAGCGCGGCATGGAGCTGCGCCGCCGCGTCAGCGCCACCCTCGAGGTGGAGTCCGGTGTCAACGACCCGATGGCGGTGTTTCTGACCGTCACCCTGGTCGAGGCGATCACGCTCGGCGGTGCCGGGCACGTTGCTACGACGATCGCCGGGAGCCTGATGTTGCAGCTCGGCCTCGGCGCCGTCATCGGGCTGGCCGGCGGCGCGGTGCTGACCTGGATGGTCAACCGCCTTGAGCTGGCGCCCGGGCTTTACCCGGTCTTCGTGGTGGCGGCTGCCTTGGTCATCTTCGGCGGCGCTCAGTCGCTCGGTGGCAGCGGCTTCCTCGCCGTCTATCTAGCCGGCATCCTGTCGGGGAACCGGCGACTAAGGGCCAGCAAGCTGGTCAGGCGCTTCCACGATGGTATCGCCTGGGTCAGCCAGATCGTCATGTTCGTGATGCTCGGGTTGCTGGTCACTCCGACCAACCTGCTGCCCGATCTCGTCGAGGCGGCGGTGGTGGCGGTGTTCCTGATCTTCGTGGCGCGGCCACTGGCGGTCCTCCTCTGCCTCGCGCCCTTCCGCTTCACGCCCAAGGAGCGCCTGTTCATCTCGTGGGTCGGCCTCAGGGGCGCGATGCCGATTTTTCTCGCCATCATTCCGGTGCTTGGCGGCGTTCCCGACGGGCTCCGCTACTTCAACGTGGCGTTCCTGGTGGTGCTTGCGTCGCTGCTGCTGCAGGGCTGGACGGTGCCGTGGCTGGCGAGACGGCTCGACGTCGAGGTGCCGCCCCACCCGGAGCCGAGCGGCAAGCTCGACATCGACCTGCCGTCGGCCCTCGACCGCGACGTGGTTGGATACCGCGTCGCCGCCGACAGCGTGGTGGCCAATAAGCAGATCGAGACGGTGGCGCTGCCCGGACGGACCCGCATCATCGCCGTGCTCAGGCAGAACCTGGTGGTGCCGCTCAATCACCTGCGCGAGCTTAAGCCCGGCGACTTCGTGCTGATGGTAGCGCCGCCCGAGCACGTGTTCGCGGTCGACCGGCTGTTCATGGTCCGCTCGCGGGTCGAGCGCGCATTTGCCGGTCTCAGTCTCGGCGACTTCTCGTTCCCGGCGGAGGTGACACTCGGCGAGATGGCGCGGGCATACGATCTGCCGGCCGCTGCGGGCGAGCGCAAGATGAGCCTCGGCGCTTTCGTCGGCGCCAGGCTGGGGGCCGACGCCGCCGTCGGCGATTGCTGCCGGATCGGCAATTCCGAGCTGATCGTCGAGGCAATGGACGGCGACCGCGTTACCCGCGTCACGCTGAGGCTGGAGGCCGCCGAGCTGTCGCTGCTGCCGAGCGATTGGCGCGGCCGGTTGCGCCGGCTGCCCGGCGCGTGGCGCGACCGGCTGATCGCCTTGCCCGGCGGGTTGCGGCGGCACCTGGCATCGTCGATGCGCGCCGCCGGCGAGCGGCTCAAGGCGACGTCCCTCGCGTTGACGACCCGCTGGCGGGAAAAAGCCGGCGACGGCAAGGCCAACGGCAAGTCCGGACGCTGAGCCACCTTAAAAAAGAAAGGGCGGCCGCAGCCGCCCCTCCTTCATTCGCTAAACCGTGTCGGCTACATGCCGAGTTTCTTCTTGGTGGCGTCGTCGGCCATGCCGGTGACTTTCAGGCTGTTGGCCTTCTGGTAGTTCCTTAGAGCGGCTTTCGTCTTTCCGCCCATCAGGCCGTCGACCTTCAGCTTGGCGCCCTGCTTGTTGAGCGCTTCCTGTAACGCCGACACCGCCGGATCGGCCTTTGCCTTCATGGCCTTCTTTTCCATCTTCATTGCCGGCTTGGCTTTGTCCTGAGCCACCGTCGCCGACGGCGCGAGCGCGCCAAAAGCGAACAGGCCGGTCACGACCGCGGCCGCGGTCTTCATCGCGATGTTCTTCATTGTGGGTTTCTCATCAAGTTGTGTGTTGATCGATCACGCTCCGGATACCGTCCTTCCTAGACGGCGGTTTGACGCGCGTTTTTGGGCGAGGTTCCGAAAGGTTGCGAATATTACGCCTTTCGATAGCTTTTGCCTAGCGCTATCAGCGACTTACGTAAACGGCCCGGCGGCCCCAGGCAAGCGGCCGGTTTGCGGGCCGCCGGTCAGCGGTGGATGGGTTTCGGCTCCAGCCTCTTCAGGCGTTCGCTCTGGTCGCGGTAGAAGTCCTCGCCGCGGCGTTGCTTGAAGACGCGCATGTTGATCTGCTTGAAATCTACCATTTCGCGCGCCGCTTCCGGCCGCATGCGCTTGACGTCGTCGGCCAGTTGCACCTGCGCGAACACCTGGTCCGGCGGCGTCAAGCGCTCGAAGATCTTGCCGCTGGCGCCGCGCAGGTCGGTCTCGCCGGCCAGTTTTGCCCGCTCGTACCACATGAAGGCCTTGCGGTAATCCTGCTTTATGCCCTGGCCATGCTCGTACATCCAGGCCAGGAAATCCATTGCCGGCGGATGCTCTTCCAGCTCAGCGCGCTGACGGACGACCTCGGCATCATACCAGTCGGAAACCCCGGTTTCGACGCTCTGCTTGGACTTGCGCCAGATCGCATCGGTCATGACGAACGTGTCGCTCGAATAGGGATAGCGTTCGGCGGCGGGCACCGCGGCGGCGGACGCGGCAACCGCCATCACGCCGGCGGTCGCAGCGGGTTGCGACGCGCTCGCTTCCCCCGGCCAGCGGGTGACGTGGAACCATTCGCGATACTTGGTTTCGGGATTGAAGAAGCTGTGGCTTTGGAAATAGCCGTGCACCGGCAGCGCCGTCGCGCCGAGCAAAGCCGTCAAAAGCGATATTTTAATAATACGAGTCATAGCCCGGTCTGCTGTTCGACCCGTGCGGACCTTCTCAAGCCGACTCGTTGCCTCAATTATGGTTTTTTCTTTTTGAGAGGGGGGCGCAAGATATCCGTTTGGGCCCCTGACTAGAGGCGATTTCAGGATATTCCGCAAGGGCCGGCTGTGATCGCTGTCACAGGCGTGCAAATTCCCCGGAAACCGGCCGCCGCGACCGGCTCGCGGCGCGGCCATGGCGGCTTTCCGGACACCCGCCAGCATCGCTCCGGTGGCGGCGCGAGGCTCGATTCCCGTCGCCACTGCCTAAGGGTGATGCTATTTCGATGTCGCGATGTAGGTGCCGTCCCAGTCGGGCGGCGGCGGGCTCGCCTCGTATTCGGCGATCCGCTCCTCGTAAAGGTCATAGAGCTCGTCCAGCCCGTAGGGCTCGCACAGGATCCGGCATTCTTTGAGCTTCTTCCTCGCCTTCGCCCAGTCCCTGGCACGGTAGGCGGCGAGCATCTGGTCGTGGTGGCCGCGCAGCGTCCGGAAGTCCGGGTTCTGCTCCAGCGTCTCGTCGCCGAGCAGCGCGAAGATGTTGATGCCGACGGTCTTGCCCTTGACCTGGATCTTGTCGAGCTCGATGGTCGCCAGCTCCGGCACCTTTTCGTGAGTGTTGGCGCCGAGGACGACGTTGACGCCGTAGGATTTGCTCTGGCCCTCGAGGCGCGAGGCCAAATTCACGTTGTCGCCGAGCACCGAGTAGTCAAACCGCTGGTCGGATCCCATGTTGCCGACCACCACGTGGCCGGTGTTGAGCCCGAGACCGACTTTGAGCGGGATGTGCTTGCGGCCTTCCGCTTGCGCCTCTTTTTCCAGTCGCTCGTTCAGGGGGGCCATCTCGCCGACCATCGCCAGCGCCGACAGGCAACCGTTGCGGGCGTGGTTGGGATCGTCCATCGGCGCGTTCCAGAACGCCATGATGCAGTCGCCCATGTACTTGTCGACCGTGCCCCGGTTCTTGAGGATGACGTTGGTGAGCGGCGTCAGCAGCTTGTTGATCAGCTTGGTCAGGCCGACGGCGTCGAACTGCTCGGAGATGGTGGTGAAGCCGCGCACGTCGCAGAACAGCATGGTCATTTCCCGCATCTCGCCGCCGAGAGTCAGCTTGTCAGGGTCCTCGGCCAGCTTCTCGACCATGTCCGGCGACAGGTAGTGGGCGAAGGCGTCGCGGACCTGGCGCCGGTTGGCCTCCTCCTTGGCGTAGCCGGTGTAGGTCAGTGTGGTATAGAGGAGACCGATGGCGATGATGGCGTAGCCGGCGTCGAACAACTGAAGATGCCGGTCGAACAGGTACCACGACGTGCCGGCGGCACCGCCCGCCACCACCAGGAACAACACCATCGTCCACTTGGCGCCGACCATTGGCACCAGGATGACCATCAACAGGCCGCCGACCAGCACCAGCGTCATCTCGGCAGCATTGAAGTAGTTGGGCCGGGACAGCCACTTCCTGTGCAGTGCCGATTCGATCAGTTGCACGTGGACCTCAACCCCGGGGATCACTTTCTCCGTCGGCGTGGCGCGGATATCGAGGAGGCCCACCGCCGAGGTACCGACGATGGTCATCTTGCCCTTGATCATCTTCGGGTCGGCGGTGCCGTCGAGGATGCTCTTGGCGGAGACGTACTTCTTCTTGTCGCTCTTCGAGAAGTACGGCCAGACGCGGCCGCGCTCGTCGGTGTCGATCTTGAGTCCCTTCGGCGGGAACTGCCTGGCGCTGGCGATTCCGACGGCGTTGACTCCGGCGGGGTTGGTTTCGACCAGGATCGTCGGGCGTCCGAAGGCGACCCGCAGCATCTCCACCGACAGCGACGGGTAGAGATCGTCCTCGAAAACGAAAAGCGTCGGCACCCGGCGCACGATGCCGTCGGGTTCGGGAACCAGCGAGAAGATGCCGTGGCCGGTGGCCACCGGCTCGATGACGGAAACGTTGCGCACCAACGACTGGAAGCGCGGCAAATATGGATGCGGCTTCGGTCCCTTGAGCGCCACCGATTTCTTGACCGGCGGCCCCTTCTTGGTCTCCACCTTTTCCCAGTAGCCGGCCTGGCCGAGAACGACGCGGCTTCGCTTGATGACATTGGCGAACACCTGGTCGTTGCTGGGCAGCGCCTTGAGCTTGGCCTTGGTGGCTTCGTCGAGGCCGACCACGGTGTCCGGGATCTTGTCCGGATTCATCCTGTCGGGCTCGGCGAACACGACGTCGAACGCCACCAGCGCGGCGCCCATCTGCATCAGGTTCTGCACCAGCTTGGCGATGGTGGTGCGCGGCCACGGCCATTGACCGATCTCGGCCAGGCTTTGCTCGTCCAAATCGATGATGGTGACGGGCTTGCCCTCGGGCGGCGGAATCTCGCGCGGCTTCAGCAACTGGTAATAATCGAAGGTCTTGAGGCGCAGGTATTCGAGCGGGTACGGGTTGGTGTAGTAGAGGAAGAGGAAGCCGACCAGCATCGCCACGCCGAGCAGGCGCTCGAAGCTGAAGGCAGAACGCAGGAATTTAACCATTGCCGCCGCCTTCGCTGCCCAATCCGAAACGAATCTCGAACCCCGTCACCGGCGCCGATCCCCCCTGGTGGGCGTTGGGAGCCGGCGTTACTACACAAGCCCGATGTTTCCCGGTCAAGCCGAAATTGTCTTCGCACCGGCGACCGGCGCGGCCTTCGGCGACTGTCCGAAACCCGCCTGAGCCGCCACCGACAGCGAAATTGCGATCGCCGGCGGCGCGCCCACGCCCGCGATCGACGGTCGCCGCGCCACAATCCCGCCATCAACATGGGCTGGCATAGGTGCTGCGCAGAACGTATATATTGCACCCATGAGCACCCCCGGAAGCAGCCCCAATTCACGCTCCTGGCTGAAGCCCTTCATGCTGCCGCTGAAGCCGGTGTTCCGCGAGGTTCTGGCGATGTCGGCGTTCGTCAACCTGCTCGCGCTCGGGGTGCCGTTATTCACCATGCAGGTGTACGACCGCGTCATCGCCAATGCCGGCCTCAGCACCCTATGGGGCCTGATGATCGGCATGCTGTTCGTGGTGCTGTTCGACTGGGTGCTCCGCCATTCGCGGTCGCGCATCATGCAGACGGTGGCGCTGCGCGTCGACGTCCTGGTCGGCCGCCAGATGTTCAACAAGTTCGTTTCGTTGCCGCTGCACATTCTGGAATCCAGGCCCGCTAACCATTGGCAGTCGCTGTTCCGCGACGTCGACGTGGTGCGCAACACGCTCAGCGGCGCCTCGGCGCTGCTGGTCGCGGACCTGCCCTTCGCCATCCTGTTCCTGGGCCTGATCTTCGTGATTGCAGCGCCGATCGCGATGGTGCTGCTGGTGATCATCCCGGTGTTCATGTTCGTCGCCTGGAAATCGGGCAGCACCATGGCCGCCGCCAATCGGGCCGAGCGCGCCACCTCCCAGAACCGCGACGCGCTGGTTGCGGAAATGATCGCCGGGCGCTCGACCATCAAGGCGCTGGCGCTGGATCAGTCGATGCGCCCGATGTGGGAGGCCAAGCACGCCGAGAACATCGAGCAGTCGGTGATGCGCGGCGCCAAGACCGATCTCTACACCAATTTCGGCGGCAGCCTGACCATGATCACGTCGCTGTTCCTGACCTCGGTCGGCGCCGTCTACATCGTCAATCAACAACTGACCATGGGCGCGCTGGTCGCCACCAACATGCTGAGCGGCCGGCTTCTGGGGCCACTCAACCAGCTGGTGTCGCAGTGGCGCACCTTCAACGGCTTCAAGCAGTCCGTCGAGCGCCTAGGCGAGGTGTTCGCGATGGAAAGCGAGCGCGAGACCAGCGAAATCAAGCTGGAGCGGCCGAACGGCGAGATCCGCCTTGAGAACGTCAGCTTCGCCTATGGCAAGGACATGGCGCCGGTGGTCGACAACGTGACGCTGACGATCAAGTCCCGCGGCGTGCACGCGCTGGTCGGCCGCAATGGCAGCGGTAAGACGACGCTAATGAAGCTGATCCAGGGGCTGTACGCGCCGACCGGCGGTCGGGTGCTGCTCGATGGCGCCGACATCGCCCAGTTCACGCGCATCGAGCTGGCGCACTGGATGGGCTACGTGCCGCAGGAATCGGTGCTGTTCGCCGGCACCGTCCGCGACAACATCATCCACCGCGTGCCCGCCGCCACCGACGACGAGATCATCCGCGCCGCGACCCAAGCCGGCGTGCACCATTTCATCATCGACCTGCCGGACGGCTACGGCACTGAGATCGGCGAGGCCGGGCAACGGCTCTCCGGCGGCCAGCGACAGCGCATCGCCATCGCCCGCGCGCTGGTCGGCGATCCGCCGGTGCTGCTGCTCGACGAGCCGTCGTCGAGCCTCGACCGCCAGGCCGAGCAGGAGCTGCGCCAGACGCTGACCGACATCGGCCGTCAACGCACCGTCATCATCATCACCCACAGCCCGATCCTGCTCGCTGCGTGCGACGACCTGGTGGCACTGGACCGCGGCAAGGTGGCGTTGGCGGGCCCGTCGAAGGAAATCCTGCCGAAACTGTTCGGCCAGGCCCCGAAAGCCGCCCCCGGGACTGCCGCCACCGCCGCCATGCCGACGCCGGCGCGCCCAGCCGCCGCGGCGGCGCCGCGACCGGCTGCCTCCCCGCCCAGACCGCCAATGCCGGCCGCCGCCAAGCCGCCGGTGCCGATCCCCGCCGCCGCTAGGGCGGCGGTGCCGCCGCATCCGGTTGCCAAGCCGGCGGCACCCGCCACAGCCGCCCGCCCGGCGGCGACTACGCAGCCGGCCCATAAAACCATGGCCATGGGACCCGCAAGGGCGGCGCCGAAGGTCGGCCCCGCCGCCGCCAAGGCGGCGGCACGCCCGGCGCCGGCGGTTGCCCCGCAGGTCGCCGCCAATCCCGGCAATAACAACCGGCCGCGGCCGTCGACCGCCGATCCGAGCGTGCCCGGCGGCAACATGTTCCGGCTGTCCGGCAACCCCACCGCCGGCGGCGATCCATACGCCGATCTTCTCGCCGGCAGCGGCGACAGGCGCCCGTCGGCGCCGCCACGCCCACCGATTAGAGCGGAGCAGAAATAATGTCAGCACAAGCCCAACTGACCGGTTCCGACCGCCTGGAATTGCTGCTAACGGAACACCCGTTGCCGAGCTGGCGAATGTTCGCGTGGCCGGTAATGGTGCTGCTGACGACGCTATTGACGTGGTCGTTCTTCGCCCAGCTCGACGAGACGGCGATCTCCGAAGGCCAAGTGGTGCCGCAGGGCAAGGTCAAGGTGATCCAGCACCTGGAGGGCGGCATCATCGAGCAGCTGTTTGTCGCCGAGGGCGACACCGTCAAGGACGGCGACCGGCTGCTGCAGCTGAACCTGGCGTCCACCGGCGCCAACAAGGAGGAGCTGCAGGTGCGCCTCGACGCCCAGCTCCTGATCCGCGCCCGCTTGCTGGCCGAGGCCGAGGGCACCGAGCTGGCGTTCCCGGACGACGTCGCCAAACGACGGCCGACGCTGGTCGGCTCGCAGCGCCAGGCCCATGACGCGCGCAAGCGCGAGCTGAATTCGCAGATGACCGTGCTCAAGGAGCAGGTCAAGCAGAAGGAGCTCGAGGTGCAGGAGCTGACCGCCAAGACCAAGGCGGTGACGCGCAACCACAAGCTCGCCACCGAACGGTTGAAGATGTCGAAATCGCTGCTGTCCGAGGGCCTGACGGCGAAGATGGCGCACCTCGAGCTCGAGGCCGAGGTCGAAAGCCTGGACGGCGAGATGAAGAGTCTTGCCCCGGCGCTGCCGAAGGCCAGGGCCGCGGTCGCCGAGGTCAAGCAGCGGCTCGAGGAAGGCGAGATCAAGTTCCGCCGCGAGGCGCGCGAGGAGCTGGGCAAGACCGAGCAGGAGATCGCCCGCGTCCAGGAACTCCTGCAGCGCGCCACCGAGGTAGGCTCGCGCGCCGAGATCAAGAGCCCGCTCGACGGCGTCGTCAAGAACCTCAAGTTCACCACCATCGGCGGCGTGGTCCGTCCCGGCGACCCGATCATGGAAATCGTGCCGACCGGCGAGCAGCTGGTGATCCAGGCCAAGCTCAACCCCACCGATCGCGGTTACGTCACCGAGGGGCAGAGCGCGATGGTCAAGATCTCGACTTACGATTTTGCCCGCTACGGCGGTCTCGAGGGGACGGTGATCCAGGTGGCGCCGGACAGCACCACGGACGAGAAGGGAAACGTGTTCTTCCGTGTCGTGGTGCAGACGCAGAAGAACTATCTCGGCCAATCGGAGGGCTCGCTGCCGATCGTTCCCGGCATGCAGGCGACCGTGGCAATCCACACCGGCAAGAAATCGGTCATGGACTACCTGATCAAGCCGGTGCTCAAACTCAAGGATGAAGCCTTCAGGGAGCGTTGATCCACTGCCAATTTCAGCGGGAGGGCGGGACGGCGGACGCGCCGCCGATCCGCGGCGTCACCGTCTAACGGTTTGTCAATTTATATGGATTCAGTATAAGGATAGCGTGGCCCTATGGGGGGACCGCACGGCCCGGGCAAATCTCCGGACCACGGCGACATCGGATTCGAGCGCAGGGATAGGGCATGTCACTAGCAACGATCGTCGGCTTCCTGGTGTCGATGGGCCTGTTCCTCGGCTCGATCGCCATTTCCACCAAGAATTATTGGATCTTCGCCGACCTGGCGAGCTTCGTCATGGTGGTCGGCGGAACGCTGGGCGCCACGTTCATCGCCTATGAGCCGCGATACGTGTTCCTGTCGTTGAAGCTGATCCTCAGAATCGTAATGTCGCCCCGGATCGGCCGCAACGTGCTCAAAAACGAGGTCGGTCGCGTCATCCGCTGGGCCTATACGGTGCAGAAGAACGGCATTCCGGCGCTCGAGCAGGAGGCCAAAAAGTCCACCGCCGGCGACCGTTTCCTGAAGTTCGGCGTCGACATGGTAATCAGCGGCTACAGCGGCGCGGAAGTCCGCGAGATCATGAACAACACCATCGACACCACCTTCGGGCGCAACACCGTGCAGGTGGACATCCTGAAGAACATGGCCTCGGCGGCGCCGGCGTTCGGGATGATAGGCACCCTGGTCGGCCTGGTCATCATGCTCGATAACATGGGCGGCGATCCGGGAGGGCTCGGCAAAGGCCTGGCGGTGGCGCTGTTGACCACGCTCTACGGCGTCTTGTTTGCTCGCATCATCCTGCTGCCGGCGTCGACCAAGATCCTGCAGCGCGAGCAGATCATCCGCTTCCGCAATTACCTGGTCGCCGAGGGCCTGGCGCTGCTGGCCGACAGGAAAAGCCCGCGCTACATCCAGGACAAGATGAACAGTTTCCTCGACCCGTCCCTGCACTTTAACATCGACAAGATGAAAGGGTAACCCCGCCGGGGGGCCTACCTAGCCGCCGGGGGCCTAAGGGTAACGCGTCATGGCCTTGCCGCCCAAGGAATTCGAGGAAGACAAGGAAGACTGGCTGACCACCTACGCCGACGCCATTACGCTGCTGATGGCGTTCTTCGTCATGCTGCTGAGCTTTACCAAGTACGACATTCCGGCGTTGGAGGAGGCGGCGGCGGCCTTCAAGGTCACCATCGGCAAGCAGGACCAGGCAACGAGTCCGATCCAACTCCTGAAACTGGACGTCGAGGACGTCGTCTACAACATGCAGGCGGACCAGGTGGTCAAGGTCGAAAAGGACGACAAGGGCGTCGTCATCGAACTCTCCAGCTCCGCGTTCTACAAGCCGGGCTCCGCGGACATCCGCGACGAGGCGGCGCCGGTGCTGGAGAAGATCTCGCAGACCCTGAAAGCGCCGCGCTTTCTGCCCTACGTCATCGACATCGAGGGCCATACCGACGACGACCCGATCGCGACCGACAAATTCCCGTCCAACTGGGAACTGTCGGCCGTGCGCGCCACGCGGGTGGTCCGCTTCTTCGCCGAGCAGGGCATCGATGCCATCCGGATGAAGGCCACAGGATTCGCCGAAACCCACCCGAAGGCGCCGAACCGCGACGCCGAGGGCAAGCCGATCAAGGAGAATCAGACCAAGAACCGGCGGGTGGCGGTACGCGTCTATCCGATGCAGAAGGAACAACGGGAAGCGTACATGCTGATGGTCGAACTGAGGAACAAGCGTCAGCAGGGCGCCGCCGGCGCGCAGTCGGCAGCCCCCGCCGGTCAACCGGCGGGCGCGGCGGTAGCGCCCGCGCCGGCCGCCGGCCAGCCGCAACCAGCCCCGGGCGAACCGCCGCGGCAATAGCGCAAAGCAAAACGCCGGCCGGCAGCCGACGTGTCCCTTCCCTTCGCTGTCGATGGCGTCCGCTACTTGAGGACGATTTCCATGCCTTCGCGGCAGACGATGTTGTTCCAGGTGTCGGCCGCTTCGGCCGCCAGCTTGTCCATGAAATCGTCGGTGTGGCTGGGATCGTGGTGGAAGATCGCCAGCTGCTTGACGCCCGCTGTCTGGCACAGGCGCATGCCCTCGTTCCACGTCGAATGACCCCAGCCGACCTTGGCGGGGAATTCCTTTTCTGTGTAGGTGCTGTCGTAGATCACCACGTCGGCGCCGTCGATCAGCCCGAGGATGTTCTGGTCGGGCTTGCCCGGCACGTGCTCGGTGTCGGTGACATAGACCGCCGACCTGCCGCCGTGCTCGATGCGGTAGCCGGTGGCACCGTTCGGGTGATTGAGCGGCGCCGTCTTGATCGTCACGTCGTCGAACAGGTCGATCCGGTCGCCGGCCTCGAAATCCTCGAACTTGAGGCTCGCCTGCATGGCGGCGAGCGGCACCGGGAACATCGGGTTGTGCATCTGGGTGGCGAGGATCTCGTGGACGCCGCCTTGGTGCTTCAAATGGCCGGCCATGATGTGAAGCGAGACGTTGGGATTGTAGGCGGGCCCGAAGAACGGGAAGCCGTTGATATGATCCCAGTGGGTGTGGGTCAGCAACAAATGCGAAACGCTGTCGTCGCCGCGGACGGTATCGCCGAAGCCGCGGATGCCGGTGCCGGCGTCGAGGACGAAGCGGCGCTTGCCGGCTCTCACCTCGATGCAGCTGGTGTTGCCGCCGTATTTCATATGCTCGGGCGAGGCGCAAGCGATGCTTCCGCGCACACCCCAGAATTTGAGAGTCAGCGCCATGATTTTTGCTTCGGTTGACGAAAGCGCTTTCCGGCTTCTCCGCTTTCGGACTTCTTCCCTCTATTTATTAAAATCCAATAAGACGCCGGAAATTGGGTCATCCCAAACCCGTTCTTTCTAAGAATATCACCCTTATGCCCTGATTCTACAAGGAAGTATGTGACGACCGTCACACTTTCTTTACGAAAACCTGACTTCCCGGCCTTAGTTCCAGCGCCGCGTCGGCCCGTCCTCGGTTGACAGCGATCTCCACCAGTCCGTTGGAATTTTCGTACCAGAACGCCTTGTCCGTCGGCAGGTCGGTGTACTTCTCTGCTTGGCGGATGACTCGGCCCGACACCGAAATCTCGCTGTTGTCAGCGACCGTGTCCGCGCGTAGACCGGTCATGGCGTTGCCGAAATCATCGATGTAGATGACTTCTGCCAAGTCGTCGGGCCATTCGAGGTGCCGGATTCGGGTCACCGGCGCTTCCCGGAAGTCGGGGCCGTCGGCCGGGCGTTCGCCGCGGGCGATACGGGCGGCTACCGGCGCAAACAAGTCGCGGCCGTGGAACGTCGCCGACAGCCGGTTCGGGCGCCAGATGATCTCCCACCACCGCGGACGGTCGCCGCCGGGAGCGGCATCGGCGCGCCGCAGGATCAGTTCGAATAGGCCGTTCTCCGGACCGACGTACCAGCGCCCGCCCGCAGCCAGCACTCCCGGCAGCCGTGCCCCGCCGACACCCGGATCGACGACGGCGAAAAACACGCTGCCGGCGGGGAACTCGCCGGCCAGCGCCGCCAGCAGGTACGCCGCCGGTTTCGGGTCATGGGCCGGCGCGTCCGCCAGCAGGTCGACGACCGGCACCCCCGGCGCGTCGCGGCTCAATACTGCCTTGACCTGGCCGACGTATGGGCCGCGCACGCCGAAATCGGTGAAAAGGACGATCATCCCCGACCGCTCCCGTGATCCTGTGTCCGCCCACCGTTGTCTCCCGTGGCCGGCGGTGGGTCAACACAAGCCTGCCGGGGGCCGCCGCCGATCGGACCACGGCACATTGGCGCCAGCGCCGGTCAACCGGCGATAAGGAAAACCCCGCCGCCGGCGGCGCCGGCGGCGGGGCACGATTTCGGAAACGGACCCGAGGCCTAAATCAGGCGCGCCTCGGCGGCAGCCTTTTTCACCGCCGCCTGCACCTTATCGAGGGCGCGAGCCTCGAGCTGGCGAACGCGCTCGCGGCTGATGCCGTACGCCTGGCCGAGCTCCTCCAGCGTCACCGGATCATCCTGGAGCTGGCGCTCGGTGAAGATGCGACGCTCTCGCTCGGGCAGCGTCTGCACCGCGTCCCTGAGCAGCGCGCTGCGATGGCCGAACTCCTCGCGTTCCGCGACCATTCGTTCCGGATTGGCGCGCTCGTCGATCAGCGCGTCCTGGAACTCGATCCCGCCGTCCTCGTCGCTGGACATCGGCGCATTCAGCGACAGATCGCGCGCCGCCAATCGACGATTCATGTTGACCACTTCGTCGGTGGAAACGCCGGCTGCCTTGGAAATCCGCTTTGCCTGATCGGGCGTCAGCTCGCTGCCGTCGAGGATGTTGAGACGGCTCTTTAGCTTGCGGAGCGAGAAGAACAGCTTTTTCTGCGACGCGACCGTTCCCAGTTTTACCATCGACCAGGACTTCAGGATGTATTCCGTGATCGCGGCCTTGATCCACCACATGGCATAAGTCGACAGCCGGAAGCCCAGGTCCGGGTCGAATTTCCTCACCGCTTTCATCAGGCCGATGTTGCCCTCGGACACAAGGTCGGCAAGCGGCAGCCCGTAGCCGCGGTACTTCATCGCGAGCTTGGCGACCAGGCGCAAATGCGACGTCACCAGCATGTGCGCGGCCGAGGCGTCGCCCTTGTCGCGCCAGCGCAACGCCAGCATCTGCTCCTCCTCCTTTTCGAGGATGGGGAAGCTCCAGATCTCGCGGAAATAGCGCGCAAGACCGCCTTCAAGGGGAACAACGGGTAAGGTCAGTGCTGTCATGTTTCGTATCCCATCGTTAATTTATTCACCGTCTCGCCTGGCCGTCCGGTGCGGTGGCCGTTGCCGCCGGCTCGAAGCGTTTCAGCGCCAAATGGCACAGGGCTCGATCGGGGGATATGTGGGGTCGGTGTACGGAAGCCGAACGACTACGGAATTTCCGCGCATGGTCATATCCTCCAACTGAAGCAATATGCCGGTTTGCCCACCCTGGGGTCAGGCTCTGTCTCGCCGGCCCCACTTGGGCACCGGCGAATGGCAAAATCATACACAAAGCGGGTCAAAAGTCAAGAAAAAACTCAAATAATCAATTTTTTTCAAATAGTTGCGTCGTCACGCACGGACCCGGAAAACGCCCCGCCGGCGACACCTTGCCGGCGTAACGACAGTCGCCGGGCAATCGCCGGGCGGCGGCGGTCGGAAGCGGGTCCGGAACGGGGCCCTAGCGGGCCAGCGACTGGTTGATGCCGGCCAACGACCGGTCGAAGTCGTCGGGCACGGTGTCGTATCCGAGATCGGGGATCGGCGGCAATTCCAGGATCGAGCCGTTGTGGATCTCCGTCTTCCGCTTCTGCCGATACAGGCTGCGGATTGCGGCGTAGTAGTCAACGGAGGTCTTCTTCACCTGATCAAGTTCCTCGACGATGCGGGCGTACTCTTCGACACCTTTGAAGGCCGACACGCCAAGCGCGATGTCCTCGCGGTCGGTGTTATCGAGATACAGGCCGAGCGGATCGAAATACGGGTCGACCACCAGCTTACCGATGGCGTCCCTGGGATTGGACGGGCCGAGAATCGGCAACACCAAGTAGAATCCCTCTCCCATCCCGTAGACAGCCAGGGTCTGGCCGAAATCCTCCTTGTGGCGCTCGACGCCGAGTTCGCCGGCGAGGTCGGCGAAGCCGAAGATGCCGTAAGTCGAATTGACCAGGGCGCGGCCGAAGGTCTGCAACGCGCGTTGCCCCTCGCCCTGCAGAATGTCGTTGGCCAGCGTCACCGGCGTGTTCAGATTGTTGATGAAATTGCTGACACCCAGGCGGACCGTCGCCGGCACGGTGTCATTGTAGAACCGGGTGATCGGCCTGAGGATGGCGTCCTGGACGACCTCGTTGAAATCGAAGATGACCCGGTTGAGCGATTCCAGCGGGTCGTTGACTTCGTCGACCGCCGGCGTGGCCTGGGCCAGCATTTCGCCAGCCGCCGGTTGACCGTTGGCCGCGGCCTCGGGTCCATCCGCCACGGCAGGCGCCAGTTGGCCGAAAACCAGCACCGCGAACACCGGCAGGATGACACCGATTTTCCTCACGAGTTTCATTTTTTTTGCGCCATTTTCAGTATCGATTCTGTCGATGCCGGTGGACCGCCAAGTCCGAAACCAGGGACCCATAAACATTACCCGCCCGGACACAAGCCTTCCGGGCAGGGGTACCTCTCATGGTTTTAGGTGAATTTCGAGCCCCCAGCAACCTCCACGTCGTCCTCGTGTCGCCCCCTTTTGAAGCGATTCTTAAATTATACTACGACGACACGGATATCGTTGTCTTGTCCGAATTTGCGTTTTAGTGTCTTAACCAACCTTAAGAAGGCGCCCCGCGGATCATCCATGAATCCTTTCTTTTCAATCGTTAAGGCTGTCGCCCTGGCAATCCTAGTGGTTGCCGCGGGGAGCTTCCCGGCGGCCGCCGAGACGCCGAGCAAGGTGGTCGAGAAATTTCAGGCCAACCTGCTGCAGGTGATGAAGGATGCCGAGAAGCTGAGCGTCAGGCAACGCTACGAGCGGCTAGCGTCGACTGTCGAGACGTCGTTCCACCTGCCGCTGATGGTGCAGATTGCGACTGCGAACCACTGGCAAGATGCCAGTCCGTCGCAACGGGTACAACTGGTCAGCGCCTTCCGTCGTATGAGCGTCACGACGCTGGCGACCCTGTTCGACAGCTACGACGGCGAGTCCTTCCAGATTCTCGCCGAAAAACCCGGCCCGCAACATACCCAGCTGGTGCTGACCAAGCTCACCAAGTCGGACAAGTCGACCGTCAACATCGCCTATGTGGCGAGGAGGTTCGACGACGGGTGGCGGATGATCGACGTCATCGTCGACAATGGCATCAGCGAACTCAAGGTCAGACGGTCGGAATACAGTTCGATCCTCAAGAGCGACGGAGTTCCGGGGCTGGTGGCGCTGTTGAACCGCAAGGCTGACGAGCTGATCTCGAAGTGAGTCGCCGGCCCGGAGGCCGCCGGTGGCGCCGCGGCCCGAAACGAAAAATCGGAACATGAACATGCGCCCTCATCGTCTCACTGCCATCGTCCTTGCGATACTGCTGTCGTTGTCGGCGGGCGGGTTGCCGTCGCATCCGGCGGCGGCGGCCACGGCGAGCGAGTTGATCTCCGCCTTTCACGACAGCCTTCTTGGGGTGATGAAGGAGGCCAAGGTTCTCGGCATCAAGGGACGCTATGATCGGCTGGCGTCCCCCGTAGAGCGGAGCTTCAACCTGCCGCTGATGATCCAGGTCGCGGCCGGTTCGTACTGGCAGCAAGCCGGCCCGGAGCAGATCGGCAGGCTGGTCGCGGCGTTCACCCGCCTGAGCATCGGTACCTACGCCTCGAAATTTGACGGCTACTCGGGTGAATCGTTCGAGTCCCGCGGCGAAAAGCCGGGGCCGCAGAACACCACTCTGGTCAGCACGCGGATCGTCAAGGCCTCGGGCTCGCCGGTGGAGATCGTCTACGTCACCCGCCAGACCAAGGGCGAATGGCGGATCGTCGACGTGCTGGTCGACAACGGCATCAGTGAGCTGGCGGTGCGGCGGTCGGAATACCGCGCCATCCTGCAGTCGGGCGGCGTCGACGGCCTGATCACAACCCTGAACACCAAGACCGATCAGCTACTGAACGAAAAACCGAAGTGACGGCCGCGCGCGGCTTCAGCGGCGCTCGAGGTCGCGATCCCGATTTAATCCCGGCTTCAGCGACAGCAGCGATCCGAGCGCGAACCCCCAGACGATCCAGACGATCTCGCGCAGGCGACGGATCACCGACACCGAGAAGCCGAGCGACGGCGAACCGGTGATCGCGCCGCAGACGAGCAGGAACGCTCCTTCCTGGGCGCCGATGGCGGCGGGGATGAAGAACGCGCCGGTGCGTACCAGCTGCACCGACGCCTCAATGATCCAGGCGTCGGCCCACGATACCGGGTGGCCTAGGAAAACCAACGTCACATAGATCTCGACGACGCCGAGCAGCCAATTGACGAAGGCCAGCGCTAGCGCGGCGGCGAACCGGCCGCGCGCCTTGGTGTAGAAGCCGATCAGCCGCTCGTCCATGTCGTGGATATGGTGCAGCACGTCGTTGATGCGCCTGGTGATGCGCCAGCGGCTGAGCCAGGTTCCGGTGAGCCCGGTGACGCCGAAGCGCTGGATGATGAAGAACAGCGCCACCGCGACGCCCAAAACCGCGAGGCCGGCGGTGGCCAAGGTCTCGAACGACGCCGGCAACCATGCCCGGCCGATCATCAGCGCGAACCCGATGATCAGGAAAATCACCTGCGAGATCATGTTGATGGTCTTGGCCAGGATCAGCGACGCCGTGCCCTCCCGGTAGCTGACGCTGTGATGCTTCTTCAACAGCGCCGCCTTGACCGGCTCGCCGCCCATGCCGCCGGCTGGCATCACGGTGTTGAAGGCCTCGCCGACCATGCGCAGCTTCCACACCCGGTAGGCCCAAAGGCCGTTCAACGGGATACTCGGGATGGTCATCTGCCAGGTCACGGAATCGATGACGAAGGCGACCAGATAGACCGCCAGGATTACCGCGAACCCGAATCCGACCCTGGTTACCTGGGCACCGACCTCGGCCAGGTCGATCTCGGCGATGACGAGGGCCAATAGGCCGACGCCGAGCAGCAAGTAGAGAACCTTCAGGACGCGCACGCTTCGCGCTCCTTTCCGCGGCAGGGCCTAGACATGGAAATCCCGGGCGCCGCGCACGAACTGGGTAATCCAGTAGACCTGCGAGCCGATGGCGCCGGTCGGCACCAATACCCACAGGAGATCGAACGCCGCCAAAACGAGCACGACGAAGCAGAAATCCGCCCGCGTCAACTCGCGGAAGATGTAAACGGCGTAATCAGTCCAGCCGTCCGGCTGCCGATACTCTTTGCCGGCGGCCGCTGCCGGCATCGCGGCCGCGGCTTGTCGTTCGCGAGCATCGAACACCAGGCCGAGGACGTAGTTGACGGTGGCGCCGGCCGCCGCGATCAGGCCCATATAGAACCAGATCTTGGACGAGAACAGCCGCTCGGCGCCGATGCCGAGGGCGACGAAGAACGCCGCGTGTACCGCCCAGTCGACGAAGGTGTCGTAGTGCATGCCGAACGTCGAGCACTGGTTCTTCTGGCGCGCGACCTCGCCGTCGCAGTTGTCGAGCACGTAACAGACCACCATCAGCACCCCCGAGACGACAGCCCAGCCATGCGTTCCCTGGGCCGCGCTCCAGCACGCCGCCAGCCCGGCCAGCAGCGACGCGGTGGTGACCTGGTTGGCGGTCACTGGCAACGCCACCAGCATCGGCGTGACGTATTTCGACAAGTGCCGGACGACGGGAAACAACGGATTCGCGGTGGCGGCCATGGTCACTTCGTCCTTGCGGGACTTCCGCCGGCGACCTCGATCAGCGCCGGCAGCACGACCAGCGTGCACGCCATCGTCAGCGTGATCGAGATGGCAAGGAGCACGCCCATGCTGGCGGTGCCGGGATGGCTCGATACCGCGATACTGCCGAATGATCCGATGGTCGTCAAAGCGCTGAATACCACGGCACGCGGTGTCGACGTCTCGAGCGCACTGTTGGCGCCCTGCTCCTCGCCCTCGCGGATCACCAAGTGGATGCCGCTCGCCACGCCCAATCCAAACAGCAGCGGCAGCACAATGACGTTGGCGAAGTTGAACGGCTGCCCGATCAGCACCGACGCCGCCACCGTCAGCAGCGCCGCCAGCACCAGCGGCGCGAAGATCAGCGCCACGTCGCGCCAACGTTCCAGGATCGCCATCAGCACCACCGCGATCAGTGTCACCGACAGCAGGGCGGCCTGCCAGAACGCCTTCACGACGGCATTACCGGCCTCAAGGATGACTACCGGCGCGCCGGTGGCCGCCGGCGCCACGGCGCGCACCGCCGCGACGAAGCAGGCAAGCGCCTGGTGGTCCTGCATGTCGTCCTTGGGATAGACGACCAGCCGGGCGCGGCCGTCGGCGGCGACGTAGTATTCCTTGAAACCGGCCGGCACGTCGGCCAGCGTCACCGGGCCCGCCGACAGCGCCGCATTCAGCGCCTGCAGCCTGCCCGGCAGCGCCGTCAGCATCCGCCGCTCCAGATCGAGGATGCGGCGGCCGTCGTCGCCAGCCTGGCGGAACAGCACCGCCAGCGCCGAGCCGAGGTCCCGGGCGGCGCGCGATTCCGGCCGGGCGCCGGCGAGCCCCGCGAGCGCCTGCAGGCGGCCCTGGAACTCAGCGAGCATGTTCAACCGCTCGATCACCGACGGCTCCGGCGCCGTGCCGGCGGCGGCGAATGCTGGCGTCAGGAACAGCGCCATGGTGCCGATGATGTCGAGCTTCTCCGGCTGGTCGGCGGGGACGAAGTCGGCGAGCGTCAACATCTTGTCGACCTCGGGCAGCGGCTTCAACCGCGCCGCCGACGCCTGGGCCGCCACTAGGCTGTCGGAGAGAACGATGATCGCGTAAGGCCGGGTGCGGCTATCGGACTTGAGGTCGAGGAACGTCGCCACCGACTCGGTGTGCGGGTCGCGCAGGTTGATCGGATCGAAATCGAACGCCGCTTTCGGCAGCAGCATCGCCGCCGCGACGCCGAGGCCGAGCGCCCCCCAGCACACGGCGCGGCTGCGCCGATGCACGAACGACCTGAGCCCCTTCGTCAGCGGCGCAAACACCGACGGCCGGCTGCGGCCGCCATCGGCCGGCACCGGCAACACTGTCAGCAGCGCCGGCAATACGGTGAGATTGGCGAAGAACGCCACGAACATGCCGGTGCCGGCGATCAGGCCGAGCTCGGCCAGCCCGATGTAGTCGGTCGGCAGGAACGAGTAGAAGGCGATCGCCGCGCCGACAGCGCACAGCGTCAGTGCGCCGCCGACGCCTTCCGACGCCTCGGCCAGCGCCGCGGCATGGCTGCCGCCGCGATCGATGCCTTCCTGGTAGCGGAGTCCGTAGTGGATGCCGAAATCGACGCTGAGTCCGATGAACAGTACCGCGAACGCCACTGAGATCAGGTTGAAGGCGCCGAGCGTCAGGATCGCGAATGCCGCCGTCCAGATCAGGCCGATCAGCAAGGTCGCCAACGTCGCCGCCACCAGCCTGGGCGAGCGCAGCCCGATCACTAAGAGCCCGATCACCAGCACCAACGATAGCGCCCCGGCCAGCCCCATGCCGTCCTCGACGCTCTTGAGCTCCTCGTGCTCCATCGCCGCCGAGCCGGTCAGCCGCACGGTGACGCCGTTTTCCGGAGTCAGCCGCAGATCCCCGGCGAGCCGGCGCAGTTCGGTCATCGCCTTCGCCGCCGGCCGCAGAGAAGCGAAATCGAGCGCCGGCTGGATGACGATGACGCGGCGGTTGGAGCGGGCGCCGTCGTCATCCTTCTTGCCGGCCATTAGCTCCTGCCAGGACAGGTGCCGGAATTCCCCGGCCGTTTGCGCCTTGATGACTTCGGTCATGGCGTCCAGCACCTTGACGATCTCGATCGGCTGCGTGCCCTTCTCCTTCAGCGCTTCGTCGATCGCCAGGCCGAGCATCTTGAACAGGCCGACGAGGCTGGGATCGCGCCACAGCGTGCCGAGAAACGGCTGCGCCGCGGCCAGCTTGTCGCCGAGATCGATGAGATCCGCCTTGTCGAGATACAGGAACCCGTGCTTGCGGAAGAACTCGCTGCCTTCCGGATCGAACACGGCGCCGAACAGCTTCGGGTTGGCGGTCAGCTTCGCCGTCAGCGCCCGCGCCGCGTCGTCGGCGAGATCGGGCGTCTGGCCGTCGATGACGACGACGATGTTGTCGGAGAGCATCGGGAACGCCTTCGACAACGCCAACGCGTTCTTGCGGAACGGCAGCTCCGGCGACAGCATGTTGTCGGTGTCGGTGGAAATGCGGACGTTGAAAGCCAGATAGGCCGCGGCGGCGACGCCGGCGAGTACCGACAGTACCACCACCGGCCACGCCCGCCGGCGAACGCCCTCGGTCCAGCGCGCCAGAATCCGGCGGTAGGCTCGGGCGGCGGATGCAAATGCCATAGTCGCCTCGTCAGTCTGGGGCCGCTTATAGCCTCCCGGGGATGGCTGGAACAAGGCTGCGCCCACTTCGCTTGACATCGGCGGCAGCCTGCAACACTCTCGCCGGTGGCCAATCTTCGGCCGACAATTGAGGGACCCGCCGATGGTAAATCCGCCGTGGGACCAGCGCATTGCGCGGGTCCTCGTAAAGCCGTTGGTAAAATCGCCGGTCACCCCCAACCAGCTCACCATCGCCACGTTGGTAGTGGCGCTGGTCGGTGCCGGGCTCTTGGCCGAGGGCAGCGCCACCTACGCCAACTGGGGTGCTGGCGTGTTCGTACTGGCGCGCTTCATGGATCATTTCGACGGCGAGCTGGCGCGCCAGAAGGGCATGACCTCGCGGCTCGGCTATTATCTCGACTACCTCTCCGGCGCCCTCAGCTACGGCGCGCTGTTCATTTGCATCGGCATCGGACTGCGCGAATCCGCCCTCGGGCCTTGGGCGATCACACTCGGCCTGGTCGGCACCGCGTCGGCGATCCTGTCGATGGTCGTCAACCTCGACATCGACAAATACCTGAAGGCAGATGCAGGCAAGGACGCGGTCGGATATCCGGGCTTCGCCGGCTTCGAGCTCGAGGACGGCATCTATCTGCTGGCGCTGATCACTTGGGTAGGATTCCTAATGCCGTTCTTCGTGCTCGCCGCGATCGGCAGCGCCGTTTATTGCCTGTGGACCTGCTGGAGCCTATTTCGCCTGAAACGCGGCTAGCCGGCGCCGGACGTGCCAGTAGAAGAACGCCGCGAACAGCGGCGCCCCGATGGCAGCCGCCTTCAGTAACAACTCCAGTTCGCCGAACCACACCGCCAGCGGCACCAGCACCATCAGGTCGTCGACGTCGAAGCCGGCAAATGCCGGCAGCTCGGCGGCGCGGGCGCCCTTGTGCTCCTCGGCCCACATCGCCATGCGCAGGATCGCCGCCACGGCGATGCCGGCCGCCAGCCCCATCGGTATAGCCAGCAGCCCGAAGGCGCCGTCGCGCAATCCGAAGCCGAGGCCGAAGAAGATGACCGCGTTCGATACCCCGTCGGCGATCAAGTCGTAGCGGTGGCCGGCGGCGCTGGTCTTGCCGGTGAGACGGGCGAGGTCGCCATCGGCGCGGTCGAGGATCATGGAGACGACGAAGATGCCGGCGCCGATGTCCTGCCACAACGGCAGCCCGGTGCCGATGGCCGCCGCCGATGCCAGCCCGGTGGCCAGCCTGGCGGTAGTCAGCTGGTTGGGGCTGACCGATGTCGCCGCCAGCGGCCGGGCGACGACCACGCGGGCGATGCGGTGGATCCAGGTGTCGTGGCTCACGAACCGGCGCCGATGGCCTTGGCCCGCCCGGCCTGGGCGGCCAGGAACGAGCGGAAGCGCAGCGCCACCTCCGCCGGCGTGACCGTCGGCCGGCCCAACTTGGCCAAAGAGCCGGGCGCGATGCGCATGTGGATCAGGTGCGGCCCTGGCTTGGCGAGCGCCGTATTCAGCGCCCTGCCGAAGCCGGCAAGGTCGTCGCAACGGTAGCTTCGCGGATAGCCGACGCCGGCGGCGACGGCGGCAAAATCCGCCGACGCCGAAACCGTCGCCTGGCCGCCGGTCGAATCGTAAGTGCCGTTGTCGAGCACGATGTGGACCAAGTTCGGCGGCGCATAGGCGCCGATGGTGGCCAGGGTGCCCATCTTCATCAGCGCCGCGCCGTCGCCGTCGAGCACCACCACCGGCGTCGCCACGTTCATCGCCAAACCGAGGCCCATGGCGCCGGCGCAGCCCATCGAGCCGACCTGATACAGGTGCTGCGGCCTGTCGGCGATGGTGAACAGCTCGCGCCCGCACTTGCCGGTGGCGGCGATGATGCCGGCACGGTCGGGGACGATGGCGAGCACCGCATCCAGGGTGTCGAAGCGCGTCGGACGCTTGCCGCCGCTCGAATAATCGTCGATCTTGCCGGCCGGCCGCGCCGGCGGCGCCACTGCGGCGTCGGCACCGGCGGCGACGTCGCCATGCTGCATGATGAACGCGAACGGCCGGCCGGTGCGGTCCATTTCGGCGCACGCCTCGTCGATCGCCGGCGCCACCTTCGCCTCGTCAGTGGGGAACGGCCGCCTGGGCACCTCCATCAGGTCGAGGAGCTGCGGCGTGATGCGACCCATGAGTTCGTGCTGGGGCTCGTCCTTGAGACCGGGACCGGCGCGCCAGGTGACCACCAGCAGTGTCGGAATCTTGAACGGATAGTTCAATGACGTCAGCGGGTTGACAGCGTTGCCCAGCCCTGAGTTCTGGCACATCACGGCGGTCCGGTGGCCGGCCAGCCAGGCGCCCGACGCGATCGCCACCGCCTCGCCCTCGCTGGCGGCGGCGACGTAGGCGAAGCGGCGGTCGTTAATGGTGCCGTTGATCAGCGGCGTCAGGAACGAGCACGGCACGCCGGTGTAGAAATCGAACCCGGCGGCGTACCCGGCATCGAGGAATGAACCGGCGCCGATCACAAGAACTTGCCCGCCCGGGTGACGTCGGCGGCGTCGTCGACGTCGAGCCACTGGCCGGGCACGTAAATCACCCGGATGGCGTGACCGCGATCGATCAGCCGCTGGAACAGCTGCAGCATGCTGGCTTTCGGCAACGTGCCGTCGCCGAGCATGGCGTCGATCTCGGCGCGGACGATTTTGCTCCCCTCGGCGCTCAGCTTGGCGACGCCGATCCATTCGCCGTGCGTCGATTCCGGCTTGAGATCGTTGCCGATGCCATCCACGTAGACCGGCTGGTCGTCCAGGTAGTCGCCGGAGAACGGCTGGCTGCACCGCACCAAGTCGCGGACCCATCCGGCAGCATCAGAGCGCCGCTCCTTCCACAGCGCGTCGACGGCGACGGTGATGTCGTCGCTGCTGTCCATCAGCTGGTCCAGGTAGTGGTGGCGGAACAGGATGTCGCCGTAGCTGACGAAGCACTCGCCGGCGATGTGGTCGGCGGCGCAGGCCAGCGACGCCGCCTCGCCGGTGTTGCCGTAGAGGTCGTTGTCGACGGCCGAGATCGACGGCAGGTTAATCTTGTCCTTCATGTATCCGCGCACCACCACCACGTCATGGACGCCCGAATCCTTGAACGTGCCGACGAGGCGCCTAAGGATCGGCTGACCGCGCACGTCGATCATGCACTTCGGCTTGTCGGCGGTGAGCGGCCCCAGCGCGGCGCCGCGCGACGCCGCCAGCACGATGGCGGTGACGTTTTCGCGCGGCGTCGGCAGGTAGCGTTTCTCGGCGTCGGCCAGCTCGTCGTTGCCGGCCAACTCGAACACGTCCTTGACTCCGGCGATGGCATTCTCGACGCCGGCCAGCGTCTGGTCGCGGTAAATGCGGCGTGACACCTCGCGCATCGCCGAAATGGCGGCGCGCAGGTTGTGATTGGCCCAGATCGCCATCGAGATGCCGGCCTCGCGGAACTCGTCGGTCGGGGTGGCGTAATACTTGGTCGGCACGATGACGATTGGCGACCGTCCCGCCCATTCGCGGGCAAAACTGATGATCTCGTCGGCGGTGGAAAGCTTCGAATGAACCAACAGCGCGTCGGCGCCGGCGGCGTGGTAGGCCTCGGCGCGCCTCAGCGCCTCGTCCAGCCCGCGTCCGGCGATGAACGCCTCGAGGCGGGCGACGACGCAGAAATCGGGATCAGTCTGGCTGTCCTTGCCGGCCTTGATCTTGCCGCAGAACTCGTCGATGTCGGCCAGCGGCTGGCCCTCGCCGATGAACGAGTTGGTCTTCGGGAACAGCTTGTCCTCGATGCAGATGCCGGCGATGCCGCGCTGGCACAGCTTGGCGACCGCGCGGCGCATGTTGTTGAAATTGCCCCAGCCGGTGTCGCCGTCGACCAGGATCGGCAGGTTGGTGGCGTCGGCCATGAATTCCAGCACCTCGACGACCTGGGTCCACGATGCCTCGTTGCTGTCGCGGACGCCTAACGCCGCCGACATCGACAGTCCCGACGCCCAGATGCCCTCGAAGCCGGCTTCCTCGACGATCTTGGCCGAAAGCCCGTTGTGCGCCTCCATCAGGAATTCGAGCTCGGGCGATTCCAGCAAGTCGCGCAGCTGCCGCGCCTTGGTCCGCGGCTCGGCCTTACGGTTCCAGGTTTCCTTGGTGATGGTCTGCATTATGGGGTCCTTCGAGGGTGTGGCGTCCGATCCGGTGGCCCGGCATATACCGCCGAACGCCCGCACGTTCAAGGTCTCGGAAAACGTCATTTTCGGGCATCTTGCAACGGCTGCCGTTCGGGTCCGGCGGATCGCCGATCGCCGGCATTGATGCCGGCGCGCCCGCGGCCTAATATCCCCCGCTTTTCGGCGGCCGTGGCCGATCGGACCTTTGCAAACCGAGGACTACCCATGTTGCGCACGCTCGTCATCACCGACGACCAGCTCGCGGCGTTCGAGCGCGACGGCTATCTGGTCGTCAGGGGCGGCTTCAGTGCCGCCGAGATGGCGTCGATCGCGCGCTGGACCGACGAGCTGGCGGCGATGCCCGAAGTGTCTGGCCGGCACTGGGTGTTCCACGAGAAGAGCATGAAGGGCGACGGCCGCGACCTGATCAACCGCATCGAGAACATTGCGCCGTTCCATGACGGATTCGCGGAATTCGCCGAGGCGCTGCGCGCGCCGGTCGGCCAGCTGCTCGGCGAGGAGGCGTCGCTGTTCAAGGAGAAGGTCAACTTCAAGATGCCGGGCGGTGACGGCTTCAAGCCGCATCAGGATTCGCAGGCCGGCTGGGACGCCTATGCAGACTTCTTCATCAGCGTGCTGGTCAGCATCGACGAGGCGACAGTGGAAAACGGTTGCCTGCAGATTTGCGCCGGCCACCACAAGCGCGGCCTGTTCCAGTCATGGGAGCCGTTGACCGAGAAGGACATGGAAGGCATGGAGTTCAAGCACCTGCCCACCAAGCCGGGCGATCTGGTGATCTTCGACTGCTACGCGCCGCACGCGTCGGACCCGAACCTGACCGACAAGACGCGGCGCATCTATTACGCCACTTACAACAGGAAATCGGCGGGCGACCACATGGCGCAGTACTACGCCGACAAGCACAAGAACTATCCGCCCGACGTCGACCGCGTTGCCGGCCGGGAATACGTATTCAGGGTCTAGTCCTTCTGGAAGCCGGCGCAAGCCGTCCCGCATGGATCCCATCGTTCTCGCCCTGGTGCTCGCGGCGGCGGTTCTGCACGCGAGCTGGAACGCGCTGGTCAAGAGCGGCGGCGACCCGTGGGTGCGCCTAGCGCTGGCCAACGGCTTCGGCTCGCTATGCGCGGCAGGAATGGTACCGTTCGTCGCCCTCCCGGACGCGGCGGCATGGCCGTTCATCCTCGGCTCGGTCGCCGTGCATCAGGTGTATTTCGCGTTTCTGGCGCTGCAGTACCGTTTCGGCGACCTCAGCCACGTCTATCCGATCTCGCGCGGCGCAACGCCGCTGCTGGTGGCGGTGACGGCGTACGCGTTCGCCGGCGAGACCCTGAGCCCGGCGGGGATTGCGGCGGTTCTCATCATCTGCGCGGCCATCCTCAGCCTGACCTTCGACCGCGACTGGAAGATCGCGCCGGGCAAAGGCACGTGGTTCGCGCTCGGTACCAGCCTGACCATTGCCGTCTACACCCTGATCGACGGTCTCGGCGGGCGGTCGACGGCTGACGTCGTCGACTACATCGTCTACATGTTCCTGCTCAACGCCTTGCCGTTCGGATTGCTGGTGACGTTCATGCGCCGTCACGCGCTCGCGCCGACGTTCCGGCTACATTGGAAGACCGGCGCGATCGGCGGCGTGTTGTCGTACGCGGCCTATGGGCTGGTGATCTGGGCGATGAGTCTGACGCCGATGACCTACGTGTCGGCGTTGCGCGAGACCAGCGTCATTCTCGCGGCGCTGATCGGCACGCGGATGCTGAAGGAGCCGTTCGGGGCGCGCCGCATCGCCGCCGCCTGCTGCGTCGCCGCCGGCGTCGTGCTGCTGCAATTCAGTCGAGGCTAGGTTATCGGCCGGACGCTTTGGTCGGCCGCGATGGCGCGCGGTCGGCCGCCTCGGGCACGTATTCCGAAACCAGCGGATAGACGATCTTCTCGGCCCTCAGCAGGTCGCTCGGGAAGTCGATCTCGATCCACGGGATGCCGGTGATGTCCTCGTAGGCGAAAGTCCCCGGCGGCTCGGACACCAGCACCGCGCGCATCGCCTCCTCGTAGGTGACGTCGACCTTGCCGGCCCGTACATAGGCGTCGGCGGCCATTGCCACCTTGCCGGCGATGTCGGCCGACATGCGCAGGAACCCCGGCCACTCGCCGATGAGCTCGTAGTCGTCGATGACCTTCTTGCCAAAATCGACCAGCACGCCATCGCGGACGCACAGCTTTACAGGTTCGGCGCCCGGCTCGAAGTCGCGATCCATGATGAAGCAGGTGGGGTGCGGCGAGCGCAACAGCCGGTTCAGCATTTCCGGGTGGTAGAGGACATCGGCGTCCATGAACAACACGTCGTCGCCTTCCTGCATCACCTGGCGCGCCGTCCACAACGACAGGATCGGGCCTTCCTTGTAGCGCGGATTGAAGATCGAGCGGACGAATCCCTCCGGCGCCACTTTGCGGGCCTCGGCCAGCAGGTCCTCCTTGCGGTGGCCGACGACCAGTACCAATTCGTCGACGCCGTTGTCGAGAAGGATGCGGACGTGGCGCTCCAACAGCGTCCTGCCGTCGAATTCCAGCAGCGCCTTCGGCAGGTTGTCGTTTTCGTCGCCATAAAGGCGCCTGCCGACGCCGGCCGCGAGCATCACCACTTTCATGGGCTTGTTAACCTTATTCCCGGACCTTGTTGGCGCATACATAAAGCGCCGGCAACGCCAGGGCAAGACGGCGGAAAACAAAATTCAACCGAGATAGCCGTGGTCCTTGAACCAGCGCACGGCGTCGGCCAGCGCTTGTCCGGCTGGGCGCGGCGCGTAGCCCAGATCGCGCACCGCCTTGGCGTGGGAGAAATACATCTTCTTCCTGGCCATCCTGACGCCGTCGACGGTGGCGAACGGCTCGCCGCCGGAAATCCGGGCCCAAGCTTCCGCGGCATAGGCGATCGGCAGGATCGCGCCGTGCGGGATTTTCAGCTTCGGAGCGCGGCGGCCGGCGGCCGCGGCGACGGCACCCAGGATCGCTTGCAGCGACATATTCTCGCCGCCGAGGATGTAGCGCTCCCCCACCCTTCCCTTTTCGAACGCCAACAGGTGGCCCTCGGCGACGTCGTCGACGTGGGCGACATTGAGGCCGGTCTCCACGTAGGCCGGCATCCGCCCGGCGGCCGCCTCGACGATCAAACGGCCGGTCGGCGTCGGCTTGATGTCGCGGGGGCCGATCGGCGTCGACGGGTTGACGATCACCACCGGCAGGCCTTCGTCCTCGATCAGTTTCCTGACCGCGGCCTCGGCCAGGAACTTCGATTGCTTGTAAGGGCCGATCATGTCGGCGAACGTCACCGGCGTCTTCTCGTCGGCGACGGCGTCCCCCGGCAGCACGCCGAGGGCGGCGACCGAAGAAGTGTAGACGATACGCTCGACGCGTGCGTCGCGGGCGGCCAGCAGCAGCATCCGGGTGCCGTCGACGTTGGCGCGGAACATCGGCCCCGGGTCGGGCGCCCACAGGCGATAGTCGGCGGCGACATGGAACAGGCCCGAGCAGCCCTCGAGCGCCGGTCGCAGGCTAGAAGGCTCCAACAGGTCGCCCTCCGCCACCTCGACCGCCAGCCCCTCCAGGTTGCGGCGGTCGCTGGCGGGCCGGGCCAGGGCCCGCACCCGGTGGCCGGCGGCGAGCAGGCGGCGCAGCACCGCGGAACCGACGAATCCGGTGGCTCCCGTGATAAGAATCATTGAAGTTTTCTAATCGTCGCTGTAATGGCAGGTGGACACATACGATTGAAAAACGGCGAAAATACGGAATTGCGACCGGAAAACCCGGGAAATCGGGCAAACACCCCTTCACGTTGGGCCGGATAATCCCTATTTTCAACCTCGAACCGAGCCGCCCCGGACGCGCGGCTCCCTGCGGGGCATGAACGGACAGTGACGATGGCCAAGAAGAAACATATCGACGTCTGGCTGGCGAGGCCGCGCGGTTTCTGCGCCGGCGTCGAACGCGCCATCGACATCGTCGAACGGGCGCTCGACATCTACGGACCCCCGGTCTACGTCCGCCACGAGATCGTCCACAACAAGCGGGTGGTCGAGAGTTTGCGCGCCAAGGGCGCCATCTTCGTCGAGGAGGTGGACGACGTTCCCGACGGCGCGGTCACCATCTTCAGCGCCCACGGCGTCGCCGAGAAGGTAGAGAAGGAGGCCAAGCGCCGCGACCTGCCGGTGATCGACGCCACCTGCCCGCTGGTCTCGAAGGTCCACAAGGAAGGCCAGAACCACGCCAAGAAAGACCGCCAGGTCATCCTCATCGGCCACGAGGGGCATCCCGAGGTCGAAGGCACCCAGGGCCGCATTCCCGGTGGCGTGCTGCTGGTGACCAACGCTGATGACGTCGGCAACCTCCAGGTACGGGATCCGGACAAGCTCGCCTACGTAACCCAGACGACGCTCAGTGTCGACGAGACCCGCGACGTCATCACCGCGCTGAAGACCCGTTTCCCCAAGATCGTCGGCCCGGACGTCAAGGACATCTGCTACGCCACCCAGAACCGCCAGCAGGCGGTGCGCAAGCTGGCCCAGCACGTCGATCTGCTGCTGGTGGTGGGCGCCCACAACAGCTCCAATTCCAACCGGCTGCGCGAGATCGGCGCCGAGCTAGGCATACCGAGCTATTTGATCGACGACGCCGGCAATCTCGATCCGAACTGGCTAAGCGGCATCGATGCTGTCGGTATCACCGCCGGCGCGTCCACTCCCGACGAGCTGGTGCAGGAGCTGATTTCGCGCCTCGGCGACTACGGCGACGTTCACCTGAGGGAGATGGACGGCGTCGCCGAGAGCATCATCTTCAAGCTGCCCCGCGAGCTCAAGGAAGCGGTGCGCCAGAACCAGCAGCGCGCCTGAGGAGCCCCGTCCCTTGGCCGTCCCCCTGATTCAGCAGATTCGCGTTGGCGCCTACATCATGGCGCAGCGCCTCAAGGGCATCGACAGGTATCCGCTGGTGCTGATGCTGGAGCCGTTGTTCCGCTGCAATCTGGCGTGCCCGGGCTGCGGCAAGATCGACTACCAGGACGAGGTCCTGAACAAGCGCCTGAGCGTCCGGGAATGCCTGGACGCCGTCGACGAGTGCGGGGCGCCGGTGGTTTCCATTCCCGGCGGCGAGCCGTTGATCCACAAGGACATCGTCGCGATCGTGGAAGGCATCGTTAAGCGCAAGAAGTTCGTCTATCTGTGCACCAACGCGCTGCTGCTTGAGAGGAAGCTCGACCAATTCACGCCGTCGCCGTACCTTACGTTCTCGGTGCACCTCGATGGGCTCGAGCACCATCATGATCGTTCCGTCGACATGAAGGGCGGCTTCAAGCGCGCGGTGTCGGCGATCCGCGCCGCCAAGGCCAAGGGCTTCCGCGTCAACGTCAACTGCACGCTGTTCGACCAGATGCCGGCCGAGGACGCGGCGAAATTCTTCGACTTCGCCACCGACGAACTGAAGGTCGAGGGCATCACTGTGTCGCCCGGCTACGCCTACGAGCGCGCCCCCGACCAGCAGCACTTCCTCAACCGCGCCAAGACCAAGCAGTTATTCCGCGACATCTTCAAGCTCCAGGGCAAGTCGAAATGGCGGTTCAGCCAGTCGACGCTGTTCATGGACTTCCTCGCCGGCAACCAGCAGTACCACTGCACGCCGTGGGGGAATCCCACCCGCAACATCTTCGGTTGGCAGCGGCCGTGCTACCTGCTGGGCGAAGGCTACGCAGGCAGCTTCAAGGAGTTGATGACCGAGACCAGGTGGGACGACTACGGCACCGGGCGTTATGAGAAGTGCGCTAATTGCATGGTGCATTGCGGCTACGAGCCGACCGCCGTCAACGACACCATCTCGCACCCCCTGAAGGCGCTGAAGGTGTTCATGAAGGGCATCGATACCGAGAAGCCGATGGCGCCCGAGATCCCGCTCGACAACCAGCGGCCGGCGGAGTTCGTGTTCGACGGCCTGATCAAGACCCTGACCCAGCAGCGGGCCGAGGAAGAGGCCGCCTCACGGCAGGCCGAACAGCGGCCCCGCGCGGCCAGCAACGCCGCGTAGCGCCGCGATCGCCCTGGCGCTGTCCCCGGCCAGCGCCATCAGCACCCCGAGATCCCCCGGATTGCGGAGCACCCCGGCGGCGACCGCGCCCCAGCGGCGCGAGCCGTCGGCGGCGACGCACGTCACCACCCATTCCGGCAGCCGGCGCGTCGCCGCATCGGCGACGGCGCGCACCACCAGCACCGGCACCCCCGCCTCCGCCGCCGCGGCGGCGACCGCATGGCTTTCCATGTCGACGGCGGCGGCACCCGTCGTGGCGGCAAGTGCGCGCTTCTCCGCCACCCCCCCGACGATGCGTTCGGACCCGGCGACGGCGGCAATCGCGATGGCGGCGCCGCGGCAGGCGGCGACGAACCCTTGCCGCCACGGCTCGGAGGTTTGAATGGCGCGGCCGTCCGGCGCGATCACGCGGTCGGCGACAACCACCGTTCCCGCCGCCAGATCGGGGCGCAAGCCGCCGGCGATGCCGAAGCTGACCAGCCCGTGGCAGCCTTCGGCGATCAGCGCCCGGGCGTGGGCAAGAGCGCGGGTGCTCGAGGCGCCGCTGCAGCGCGACAGCGGCCGGCGCTCGGCGGGAATGACGGAAAGGCAATCGGCCTCCCGGGCAATGCCAGTGATGACGCCCAGCCGCCGCAATCAGATACCGAACGGGGGAAACTTGGCGTTGCCGCTCTTGAGATTGCGGTAGCGCGCCAGCGTCCACAACGGGAAATAGGCGCTGTAGCCGTGATAGCGCAGGTAAAACACCCGCGGGAAGCCGACGGCGTTGAAGTATTCCTCATGCCATTTGCCGCCCTGGCGCTTGGCGGCGAGCAGGTAGTCGATGCCGCGCCGCACGCTGTCGCTCCCGACCTCGCCAGCGGCCATCAGCCCCAACAGCGCCCACGAGGTCTGCGACGGCGTCGAGGTCTTCACCTCGTCGAGCCGGCGTTCCAGGGTCTCGATCGATACGTACCAGGTGCGGTGCTGCCAATAGGTCGAGCAATCCTCGCCCCAGCCGCCATCGGGCCGCTGCACGTACTTCAGCCATTCCACCGCCTTGCGGACGTATGGCACGCTCATGTCCACGCCGGCGGCGTTGAACGCACACAGCACCGACCACGTGCCGTAAACGTAGTTGTTGCCCCAGCGGCCGAACCACGAGCCGTCTTCCTCCTGCTCGCTGCGCAGGAACCTAAGTCCACGGGCCACCGCCGGGTGGTCCTTGCCGTAGCCGAGCTGCGCCAGCATGCCGATACAGCGGGCGCTGACGTCGACGGTCGGCGGGTCGAGCAACGCGCCGTGGTCGGCGAACGGGATGTTCTGCAGGAACATGTGGTCGTTGTCGGCGTCGAACGCGCCCCAACCGCCGTTCTTGCTCTGCATGCCGAGTACCCACTCGGTGCCGCGCTCGATGGCTTCCTTGTATTTCTCCGGATCGGCGCGGTGCAGCGCCATGACGACGACCGCGGTGTCGTCGACGTCCGGGTAATAGTCGTTCCAGTACTGGAACGCCCAGCCGCCGGGACGCACGCCGGGCCGGCTGGCGACCCAATCGCCGTCGACATCGAGAATTTGGTGGTCCTTCAGCCACTCAGTGGCGCGAGCGAGCACGCCGTCGGTAAGCCCGGATTCCAGAAGCGCGTGACAGGCCAGCCCGGTATCCCAAACCGGCGACAGGCAGGGCTGGCAATAGCCCCAGTCGTCGTGGAGCACCAACAACTTGTCGATGGCCTTTCGGCAAATGGCATAATCCGGATGATCCCGGCCGCAGCCGAGGGT
>Ga0214471_10000254_pt1 | contig 48454 bp, 42 predicted proteins | sample RVTome_5_FD_207665 | JGI IMG/M metagenome (GOLD analysis project Ga0214471, IMG submission 207665) | Soil microbial communities from uranium-contaminated site in the Upper Colorado River Basin, Wyoming, United States - RVT142D155 | ecosystem: Environmental > Terrestrial > Soil > Contaminated >... | reverse complement strand
CATCGATGCGACCGAAGCGCTGCTCGCACCGGCCCAGATCGACCGGATCGTCGCTCCCTTCCTCGGCGAGGATCCGGTGTTCGGGTATCTGACCAGCCTGACCATCGAGGACTTCTACGATCAGGCGGCGCTGGGACGCCTTCGCGAGCGCGTCGCCGCCGCGCCCGGCAGCGTGGTCGTGCACGGGCCCGGCGCGTCGCTGCTCGCGGATGGGCTGCTCGTGTTGATGGACATGCCCCGGTGGGAGTCGCAGTTGCGGATGCGCCGAGGCGAGTTCACGAACCTGGGGGCCGCCAACGCGGGCGTCCGGTGGCAACAGCAGTACAAGCGCGCGTATTTCGTGGACTGGCGGGTCGCCGACCGGCACAAGCGCGCGCTGCTCGCGCGGCTGGACTTCACGGTGGACACGACCGATCCCGAGCAGCCTCGCATGATCAACGGCGAGGTGATGCGGCGCGGGCTGTCATCGATCGCCGGGCGCCCGTTCCGCGTGGTGCCGTACTTCGATCCGGCGCCGTGGGGCGGCCAGTGGATGAAGACCGTCTGCGACCTGCCCGACGACGAGCCGAACTACGGCTGGTGCTTCGATTGCGTGCCCGAGGAGAACTCGCTGCTGCTGGACCTCGGCGGCGCGCGCTTCGAGATGCCGGCGGCGAACCTGGTGTTCGCCGAGCCGCGCGCGCTGCTCGGCGACGCGGTGTACGGACGCTTCGGCGACGAGTTCCCGATCCGCTTCGACTTCCTCGACACGATCGAGGGTGGCAGCCTGTCGCTGCAGGTGCATCCGCTGACCGAGTACATCCAGCACACCTTCGGCATGCATTACACGCAGGACGAGTCCTACTACCTGCTGGACGCCGAGCCCTCAGGCGGCGTGTTCCTGGGCGTGCGCTCAGGGGTAGATCGTGCCGAGATGCTCCGGGCTTTGCGCGAGGCTGAGGCAGGCGGCGAGCCGTTCGACGCCGAGCGCTACGTGAACCTGTTCCCCGCGCGCAAGCATGATCACTTCCTGATCCCGGCCGGCACGATCCACTCGTCGCGGCGCGCGATGGTGCTCGAGATCTCGGCGACCCCGTACATCTTCACGTTCAAGCTGTGGGATTGGGACCGGCCGGGCCTCGACGGCGAGCCGCGTCCCGTCCATATCGACCACGGCGAACGCGTCATCCAATGGCATCGGGACACGTCGTTCGCGCGCGAGCAGCTCGTCAACCGCATCACGCCTCTGGCGTCCGGTGACGGCTGGCGGGAAGAACGCACGGGACTGCACGAAGCCGAGTTCATCGAGACGCGGCGCCACTGGTTCACCGGCGTCGCTCCGCATCTTTCGCGGTCGGGCGTCGAGGTGCTGAACCTCGTCGAAGGCGAGGACGCGATCGTGCGCTCCCCCGACGATGCCTTCGAGCCGTTCGAGGTGCACTACGCCGAGACGTTCATCGTGCCCGCCGCGGCAGGGCCGTATGTGATCGAGGCGGGCGCGCGCGCGGCAGGAACCGAGTGCGCGACGATCAAAGCGTTCGTGCGGACCCACGCGCCGGCGGCCGTCCCGTAGGACCGATGGGTCCCGGCACGCGGGCCGGCAGGTCCGTTCCAGGGTGTTACATCTCTGAGCACGATGATCAGGATCTGAACATCCAGCTCAGAAACCGATCATCGCGGGACCACCGCGGCCGTGATCGGATCGTCAAGGGGAGCGCACGTCCAAGGAGCTCCCAAGCAGGGTCGAGCATGGTGGCCACGAACTACGGAAGTGGGTCCGATAGGATGCGTGACCCGATATGAGAGCTGCCCCTCTGACGAAGGCGCCGCGCGCGCCCGGCTTCGCCTATCTCGCGATCAGCGCGGCGACGCTGGTGCTGGTGGGGTCGCTCGCGCTGAACGCGGAGCAGGCGCCACCGCCGACGGTCGCCGAGTTCGCGCCGACCGCGCAGGAGCAGATCACCGACGCGCCGCCCGATCAGGGCAGCACCACCGGCGACGGGCCGGGCCAGGGCGAAGGGCCCGACGGTCTCGCGCCGAGTCTCAGCCCCAGCGCCGTCCCGACGCCGACCCTGACCACCGCGCCGCGGAACCGGCGCTGCTTCGGTGACCCACCGAGGCAGACCGAGGATCCGCAGTCGCCTCCGTGCGTTGACTACTGGGATCCCAAAAGCGACAACGGCGGCGCGACCTCGCCGGGCGTGACGGCCGATTCGATGACGATCGCATGGCCATTCACGCTCGAGAAGCCTCGCGACACCGAGATCCTCGCCGACTACTTCAACCTGCGGTACCAGTTCTACGGACGCAAGCTCGTCCTGAAACGCTACGAGCCGAGGGGCGGCGTGTTCGGTCCCGTCGATCCGCAAGCGATGCGAGGCGACGCCGACTTCGTGCACGACCAGATCAAGGCGTTCGCATCCCTCGCCTACATCCCCAAGGCGGGCGCCGAGCATCACTACTACGACCGGCTGGCCCAGCACAAGATCATCGGGATCGACTCGCACGCTTCGCAGCGAACCGAGGCGCACTACACGCGCTTCGCACCGTACCAGTGGAACTACCTGCCGGCTTTCGACACGATGATGCGCAACTACGGCGAGTGGATCTGCAAGACGCTCGCAGGAGGCGCGCCCGAGCACGCGGGGACCGGCATCTCCGGCCGTGCCGAGCGCGTCTTCGGCATCGCCTACCACCGCGCAGCCGACCAGTCCGCGCCGGACGTGGAGTTGATCACGCGCCTGCTCAACGATTGCGGCATCGAGCCTGCCGCCACGGTCGAGATCTCCAACGCTTCGCAGGTGATCCTGCGCTTCGTCGAACAGCGCGTCACCAGCGTGATCTGCTTGTGCCAGGGTGATCACTACATCAACGTGCTCATGCCGGAGGCGACCCGGCAAGCGTTCTTCCCCGAGTGGCTGGTATCGAGCTATCACTACCTGGACTACGACGGCGTCGGACAGAAGTTCCCCCCCGAGCATGCCGAGCACGCGTTCGGCATCACGTTCCACAACAAGTGGCTGCCGCAGAAGGACATGCCTTGGTACCAGGCGATCAAGGAGGCCGATCCGAACTATTCGACCGGTGACGACGGCTGGGCGAGCGCCGCGTACGAGCGCTACTACGAGCTGTTGCTGCTCGCGTCCGGTATCCAGATGGCCGGGCCGAACCTGACGCCACAAACGTTCCAGCAGGGCATGTTCAAGGCGCGGTTCCCGGCGAAGGGCTCGGGGCGCGCGCCGCTGTTCGAGGTCGGCGGCGGCTTCGGTCCCGGCGACCACTCCTGGGCCGACGACGCCGCGGTGATCTGGTACTCCCCGACCGGTCCGAGCTACACGACCAACCAGCGCCGCGGCACGTACTGCTACGTCGAGCACGGTCGCCGCTGGGGGATCGGCCAGTGGCCGCGCGGTCCCATGCCGCTGTTCGAGGGCGACTGCAAGTAGCCATGCCGCTCGTCGACGGGCCCGCGTGCCGGCTGTGGGTCGAGCTGCTCGGCGAAGGAGAACCGGTGACCGTGTTCGTGCACGGCTTATCCTCGACGTCGGAGGACCTGCGCGCGCTGGCAGCAGCAGTGCCCGGCACGCGCGTGCTGTTCGACTGGCGCGGCCACGGCCGCAGCGACTCGCCCCCGCCCGAGGCCGGGTACGACCACGCCGCGGTCGCCGCGGATCTGGACGCGGTCGCCGCGCGCTCCCGCGCGACGCACGCGGTCGGCGTGTCGATGGGCGCGAACGCGATCCTGCGGATTCTGTGCGCGGACCCGGCGCGCTTCGAGCGCGCGGTGCTGGTGATGACATCGCGCCTCGACGATCCGGCGCCCGACATCGAGGGCACGCTGCACTACGCCGAACACATCGAGACCGAGCCGCTCGAGCAGCTCGCCGACGGCCTGCTGGAACTGCCCGAGGTGCAGATGCTGATCGCGCGCGAGCCGCGCTGGCGCGAGCACATCCGCGCGCAGTTGCTCCGCATCAATCCCGAGGGCGTGCCGCATGCGCTGCGCGCGTACGCGACCGGCGAGCCGCCGCTCTCCGACCCATCGTGCCTGGGGCAGGTGACCACGCCGCTGCTGGTCGCCGGACACGAGCGCGACCCCAACCATCCGGCTGCGGTGTCACGGCGCATCGCCGAGCTGGCGCCGAACGCGACCGTGCGGATCTGGTCCGACGACTTCGCGATGATGCTCGACGACTTGGAGGCGTTCCAAGCGATGGTGGCGGCATTTCTGGCCGGCGACCCCGTCCCCGCATGAGCAGCCGGGCATGAAGACCTGGCCGCCGCGCTGGCGCGCGCACTGGATCTGGTTCGAGCGCGCCGACCTCGAGAGCGCGTACACGCGCGGCGAGCCGCCCGAGCGTCCGCTCGACGGCGTCGCGTACCTGCGGCGCTCCTTCACGCTGGATCGCGCGCGCGCCGGCCGCTGCCGCGTCACCGCCGACTCGCGGTACGTTCTGTTGTGCGACGGCGTCGAGCTGGGTCGAGGTCCGGTCCGCTCCCAGCCGTGGGCGTGGACCTTCGACGAGTACGCGCTCGAGCTGGACGCGGGCGAGCATGTGCTCGCGGCGATCGTGCGCCACTACGGCGGCGCGACGAACGCGAGCATCCCCGCGCAGCCCGTCGGCGCGCTCGGCTTCGGCTCGTTCCTGCTGGAAGCCGACCTCGGCGACATGCTCATCGCGTCGGACGACGGGTGGCGCGCGTGCGAGGCGCCGTACGAGCGTCGCCGCCGGCACGAAGGGCCGCCGCCCAACGAGCACGTCGACGGGCGCGCGATCTCGCACGGCTGGCCGGCCCCCGGCTTCGACGACGCCGATTGGCCGCGCGCGTGCGTGGTCGATCCGAGCGGCCCCGGGATCCGCGATGCGCGCGCGCCGACCGAGCCCTACCCGGTGCTGCAGCCGCGGCCGATCCCGCCGCTCGCCGAGCGCGTCGTCGACCTGGCGAGCAGCGACGGCGTGCTGTTCGACGCGGGCGAGATCCTGTGCGCGCATCCGATCCTGCGGATCGACGCCGAGCCCGGCACCGTGATCGAACTGCGTGCGGGCGAGGCGCTGGACGACCAGGGCCACCCGGTGCTGGATGTGCGCGACTGGCGGCTGCGCTACACCGCCGCCGGCGTGCCCGGCGAGGCGATCGAGTCACTCGAGCCGGTGGGGTTGCGTTACGTCGGGGCCGACGTGCTCGAGGGGAGGGCGCGCGGGCTGACGCTGTACGCGCGCGAGCGCATCTTCCCGCGCCCCCCGGGCGCGAGCTTCTCGTGCAGCGATCCGGACCTGGAGGCGATCTGGCGGGCGGGCGTGCGCACGCTCGATGTCTGCTCGACCGACGCGTTCATCGACTGTCCGGGGCGCGAGCAGCGCGCCTGGCTCGGCGACGCCTACGGCCACACGATCCTGACGCTGCTCGTGAACCCGGACACCTCGCTGGTTCGGTGGATGCTGCGGCTGCACGCGAACGGCGCGCGGCCCGACGGGCTGCTGCCGATGGTCGCGGCCGGCGACTTCGGCCTGCGCGCGACGACCATCCCCGACTTCACGCTGCTGTGGGTGCTGGCGCTGGCGCACGTGCACCGCTGGACCGGTGACGACGAGCTGCTCGGCGAGCTGCTGCCCACCGCGACGCGGGGCCTGAACTGGTTCGAGCAGCGACGCGCCGCCGACGGTCTGCTGCACGACCTGCCCGGCTGGGTGTTCATCGACTGGGCGCAGCTCGAGCGCGGCTCGACGTTCGCGCCGGTCGATGGGTTGTACGCGCTCGCGCTCGACACGATCGCGAACATCACCGGGGACGAGCAGCTGCGCGCGCGCGCCGACACCACGCGCGCGGCCTTCGATGCGTTCTGGGATCCCGAGCGCGGCGTCTACACCGACACCGCAGGCGGGGGGCGCGCGAGCCAGCACACCAACGCGCTCGCGATCCTGTGCGGCGCCGCGCCGCGCGACAGGTGGGATGCGCTGCTCGACCACATCCTCGATCCGGCCCGCGTGCGACGAACCCGCACGCCGGGCGATCCCGGTCCGTTCGAGCAGCGACTGAACAGCCAATACCTGCCGCCGCAAGGCTTCGACGACACCGAGCACGTCGTCGAGGCGCAGCCATTCTTCAGCCACTTCGTGCATCAAGCGGTCGCGCGCGCGGGACGGTACGAGCAGCTGCTCGCCCTGATCCGGCGATGGGCACCGTCGGCGAAGCAGGGAACCTTCGGCGAGTACTGGGACAACCGGCCGGGCCTCGCGAGCCTCTGTCACGCCTGGGCGGCGGTGCCGCTGTACGACTTGATCGTTCACGTGCTCGGTATCGCGCCGGCCGCACCGGGCTTCGCCACGGTCAAGGCGGAACCGCACCTCGGCGATCTCACGTCTGCCTCGGCCACGATCGCGAGCCCCCAGGGATGGATCGGCGCGAGCGCGTCGCCGGAGGGCGCAACGCTGCATCTCCCACTCGGGATCGCCGAAACACTGCGGTAACACAGACTTCACCCCGCCGTGACAGGCGGGATACGACCGTGCAACACCGCTGCCCTACCGTTTGCCCGGTGATATCGGACGACGACCGGAGGGGGTTATGCGCAGACGCATCCTGACCATCACAGGCCTCGCGGCGCTGCTCGTGCTGGCACTGCCGGCGATGGCTTTCGCTCAGGAGGCCGAGGGACCCGACACGCAGATGCTGCTCGACACCGTGTGGGTGCTCGTCGCGGCGTTCCTCGTGTTCCTGATGCAGGCCGGGTTCGCGCTGGTCGAGACCGGATTCACGCGCCAGAAGAATGCGGCGAACATCGTGATGAAGAACCTGATGGACTTCTCGATGGCGTCGATCGCGTATTGGGCGGTCGGCTTCGCGCTGATGTTCGGCGCGGGCAACGCCTTGGTCGGCACCAGCGGTTGGTTCCTCGGCGGCGGCGAGGGCACGTTCGCCTCGCTGGATTGGGCGACACCGCCGCTGACCGCCAAATGGCTGTTCCAGGTCGTGTTCGCCGGGACCGCTGCGACCATCGTGTCCGGCGCCATGGCCGAGCGCACGAAGTTCAAGACCTACCTGCTCGCGTCCGGGCTGATCGCCGGGCTCATCTACCCGATCTCCGGCCACTGGATCTGGGGTGGCGGCTGGCTGGCCGAACGCGGGTTCCTGGACTTCGCCGGCTCAACGGTCGTGCACTCGGTCGGCGGCTGGGCGGCACTCGTCGGCGCGATCATGGTCGGCGCGCGCCGTGGTAAGTACGGCAAGGACGGCAGGCCGCGCGCGCTCCCCGGTCACTCGATGCCGCTGGCGATCCTGGGTGTGTTCGTGCTGTGGTTCGGTTGGTTCGGGTTCAACCCTGGATCCACCATGGCGGCGATCCCCGACATCGCACACATCGCGGTCACGACCAACCTCGCCGCCGCCGCTGCCGCGCTGGCCGCGACCGCGACGATCTGGATCGTAGGCAAGAAGCCCGACGTCGGCATGGCCGGCAACGGCGCCCTCGCCGGCCTCGTCGCGATCACCGCGGGCTGCGCCTTCGTCGAGCCCTGGGCGGCGGTCTTGATCGGATCCATCGGCGGCGTGATCGTCGTCGGATCGGTGCTCGCGATCGATCGGGTCCACGTGGACGATCCCGTCGGCGCTATCTCGGTGCACGGGATCTGCGGCGCGTGGGGCACGCTCGCCGTCGGCATCTTCGCGGCGCCTCGCCTGACGACCGAGCTCGGTCTGGGCAAGGGCGCGGGGCTCGTCTACGGAGGCGGCGCGGCGCAGCTCGGCGCGCAGGCGATCGGTGTCGGCGCCGTCCTGCTGTGGACCGTCGCAGCGTCGGCGATCGTGTTCGGGATCCTCAAGGCCACGATGGGCCTCCGCGTCAGCGAGGAAGAGGAGATCGAAGGACTCGACATCGGCGAGCACGGGATGTGGGGCTACCCGGAGGTGTTCCTCGGTACCGGCGGACTGGCGACGCCCGAGGCGGTCGCCAGGGCCCGGGCCGGGATCGCGCCGGCAGCCGGCCTGGCCCCCCGGTCCGTCCCAGAGATCACGTAGGGCCGGACACGGAAGAGCCGCGGGCTCGGATGGGTCGCCTCCACGGAGGCAGCTCATCCGGGCCCGCGGCTCGTCGTCGTTCCGATGAAGACGCGACCGCGGTCGCGAGGTCTTACTCGGGGATCGCGTCGACGACCGGGCACACCCATTGCACGTCCGCCTCGGAGCCAAGACGCTCCTCGACGATGCCGATCGCCAGCGCGACCCTCTCACACGGCTCTTCCGTCAGTACCCAAGTGATCATGCTCATGTCCTCCTCGCGTTGAGGGATTCGTGGTCGCGTCCGCTCCTCCTGTTGGCGCGGACAACTTTCGGGCTCTCGCAGCGATTTTCTTCTGCCCGAAAGGGAAAACCATCGCGCACCGGGCAGGGCGTGATGCGCAGCCTGCGCGGTTCGTCTCGGACGTCCGTTTTCGCCGGCCGCATGCAACCGCCCCCTGTGGACAACCCGCCGTGGTCGGGCAAAGGGCGCTCGCGACTAGTCCCTATGAACCAGATGGATTGGTCCCTCCACGTCATGGACCGAAGCGACGAAACGGCGCACCATATGACGTATGAGCCGCGCCCGCCTCATTCTCGCTTTCATCGCCTTCGTGACGAGTGCAGGCACGCTCGCCATGGGCCGCGCGAGCGCCGACACGCTCTGCGACACGACATCGTCGACCGCGGTGCTAGGACCACTGGTGCGCATGCTGGACGAGACGGGCGACGATCTCGGAGTCGTTGATGTCTGTTCCCCCTCACCGACGCCGAGCGTGATCGTTCAGCCAAGCGTCACGACCACGCCTCGGCCCCAACCAAGCGCTGCCCCTCCGCCTCAGCGCACGCAAAGCCCGCAACCCGCCACATCGTCGCCCTCCGGCATCGTCCTTTCATCAGCGCCTGGAACGGCGATCGGAGACGAGACGCGGACCCCCTCGGAGAACCCGGTTCCGGTCACGCCACCGTCCGCGGAGACGCCTCTGCACGAAGCGCTCGTCGCCTTCACGGGAGTCTTGCCGGTGAGCGTCGGCTTGGCGATGCTTGTCATCGCGCTCGCCGCCGCCTGGACGGGGCTGGTCGTCGGACGCCGCCGCGGACGTCGCGCGGGCTTGGCCCAAGCCGGCGCGCTGCTCGACGCGATGGAGGACGGCATCGTGGTGTGCGACCACGATGACGCGGTGCTCACGATGAACGCGACCGCGGCCGCGCTGCTCGGCACCCAGATCGCGGCCGCGCGAGGGATGCCGGTCGCGACGCTGCTCGCCGGGCGCGACAGCAACGGCGCCGACCTCGTGCGTCGAATCACTGAAGCCGCCGATGCCACGACGATCGATGGGACGCTTGGAGGACACGATGGGATCCCCGTGCGCCTGGCCGTCGCGCCGGTGCACGACGGATCGCGTCCGGTCGGCCGGGCGATCGTCATCCGGGACATGCGCGAGCAGCGACGCCTCACCCGCATGAGGACCGAGATCCTCGCCAACGTCGGCCACGAGCTGCGCACCCCGCTCACCTCGGCGCTGGGCTTCGCGCGGCTGGTCCAAACCCGCGACCTGTCCCCGCAGAAGGCTCAGGCGTTCGTCGGCGCGATCGTGGACGCATGCGAGAAGCTCGAGCGCGTCATCGACCTGCTCGTCGACGTCGCGGCGGTCGAGAGCGGCAAGACTCCGACCGGCGTGGGGCGAGTGAACGTCGGCCGGCTCGTGCAGGCGCGCGTCGGCAAGTGGCAGACGCGCGCGCCACGCCACACCTTCGCACTGAAGGCGTCGGACGATCTGGGTGCGATCATCGGCAACCGCACGCTGCTCGAGCATGCCGTGGACGAGCTGCTCGACAACGCGGTGAAGTTCTCGCCCGACGCCGGCACCATCGATGTCACCGCATCGATCGACCGGGACATGGTCGAGATCGCCGTCACCGATCGGGGCATCGGCATCGCCCCCGACCACGTCGCGAGCCTGTTCGAAGAGTTCACCCAGGTGGACGCATCGGCAACGAGACGGTTCGGCGGACTCGGGCTCGGCCTCGCGCTGGTGCGCCGCGTCGCGCGCACGCACGACGGCACGGTGGACGTCGAATCCACACCGGGCGCCGGCAGCACGTTCCGTCTGCGCCTTCCCGTGGTCCGCTCGATCGTCATCGAGCGGACGGAGCCGCGTCCTTCACGCCGCCCGAGCGCGCGCGTGCCGGTCGGCCAGGGCAGCCGCCCCTAGGTCCCGCGCCTTCAACCCCGCACACGACGCGCCGGGACACGCTGCCGGGCGCGATGGCTACAGTACCCACGTGCCCGAGCTCCCGGAGATGCAAGCGCTCGCCGAGCGACTGGGGACGGCGATCGGCGGCGCCGTGCTGGCGCGCACCGTACCGCTGCAGTTCTCGGCTTTGAAGACCTACGATCCGCCGCCCGAGGCCGTGCACGGCCGGAAGGTCACCGCCGTCGGACGCCGCGGCAAGTACCTGATCATCGACCTTGACGGGCCGCGGATCCTGGTCCACCTGTCGCAGGGTGGTCGCGTGGACGTCGAGGATCCGCCCAAGCAAACCCGGCCCAGGCAAGCGGTCCTGCGTCTCGCATTCGAGGGTGGCCCGTCGATCCTGATCAAGGAGTTCGGCACCGAGCGCAAAGCCGGCTGGTGGGTGCTTGGGCCCGGAGACGAGGGGCCGCTGGAACGACTCGGCCCCGAACCGGACTCCGACAGGTTCGCCGGCCTCGTGCTCGAGGGAGACGACAAGCGCCGCGTGCACACGATCCTGCGCGACCAGCGCACCGTCGCAGGGATCGGACGGGGCTATGCCGACGACATCCTGCATCGCGCGCGCCTGTCGCCGTATGCGACGCTCGCCTCACTGGACGAGCAGCAACGGCGCGCGCTGCTCGACGCGGTCGGCATGGTCCTGGACGAGGGGCTCGCCGAGGAACGAAAGAGGACCGGCGGCCTGCCGACCAAGATCGGCGATCACTTCGTGGTGCACGGCCGCTACGGGGAACCCTGCCCGGCGTGCGGAGCGGACCTGCGCCGCGTGTCGTATGAGTCCCACGAGATCACCTACTGTCCCGCGTGTCAGACCGGCGGGAAGGTGCTCGCCGATCGGCGGATGTCGCGGTTGATCCGCTAGCAGGCCGCTGAAGAACACCACCTGAGGCATCCATGCCTCTCGATGGGGCGGGTATGGCTGACGAATCGATGCGGTGGACCTTCGGTGGGGGCTCTCAGATCGGCCGTCTGGCGTTCATTCCGGGTCTTCGATGATCCCTGCGGCGCAGTTCACGTCGTCTGCGCGTCCAGAGCCGCGATCCGGATGATGTTGTAGACCGCTGCGGTGATCAGCAACCACGCTCGGTTCCTTGATCGTCCTCGGTACCTGAGCTTTCGTCCGCCGGCGATGGTCTTGATCCATCCGAACGGCTCCTCGATGCGTTTGCGGATCCGCTGCGAGATCTCGTGTCCTGCGTGGCGGGTGGTTCGGCGGTCGATGCGGCTGGATTGCCTGGTCGTGTTCTGGGCGACGTGCGGGGTGATGTTGCGGGACCTGCAATCGGTGACGAAGGCGGCGACGTCGTAGGCCTTGTCCGCGGCCAGGGTCCGTCTGCGCTTGGTCTTCGGCAGACGATCAAGCATCGTGATCGCGGCGTCGCGTTCGGCGTACCCGGTGGCTTGGGTGAGTTCCATATCCACCAGCAGCGCGTTGCGGTTCTCCATCAGCGCATGGCCCGCGTAGCAGAGCTTCGCAGCCACCGCGTTGGACTTGCGCGCCAGCAACGCCTCGGGATCGGTGGTGGACTCGTGGGTGGCGTTTGACCGCGAAACGCCGTGGAAATCGACCTCTGCGTTGCGACCAGGACCGCCCGGGCCTTTGCCGGGGCCGTCTTTGGGCTTGAAGCTCTTGTGCGACGCCCAGGCCTCCAGCAGCGTCCCATCGACGCTGAAATGCTCCGAAGACACGTAGCGGCGCAGCTTCGCTTGGGCGACCACCGCAGCGAAGAACCGGTCGGCGATCTCGGCCTCTAGCAGCCGCTCGCGGTTCTTGGTGAACGTCGTGGCATCGAAGGCGGCCGTCTCGATCGGCAAGTCCAGGAACCACTTGAACAGCAGGTCGTAGTTCAACCGCTCGCAGAACGCACGCTCGGAGCGGATCGAATACAGCGCCATCAGCACCGTCGCCTTCAACAGCTGCTCCGGCGGGACGCTGGGACGGCCGGTGTGCGAATACATCACGGCGAACTCGGGATCGAGCTCGCCAAGAAGGCCACACGTTCGCGCGAACGTATGTTAGGTGGCGCCTAACCTGCATCGCTTCGCTGGCAGGAGGGGACTCCTGCCAGCCAGCATGGTCCAAGATCTGAGCCGCGGTGATCGGCCTATGTGTCGAACGCCACGCCAGATATCACGATGTTGGGCCAATAGCCTTGATAACTGGCGTCGAAGTGATGCGGTCCCGTGGTTGAGGAGAGTGGTGCGATGTCCTTGTGGATACGGCCGCTGCTCTCAGGGAACGTGTAGTTCAGTTCGGCGTCTGCATGAGTTCCAGCACCAGCCAGCATCAGGCCTGCGACCACACGTCGGCTAGTTGAGTACGTGAGTTGGATATTGTCGGCGATCCCTAGACCCGAGGCGTAGATCTGGGTGCCGCCAGAGAAATGCGTCTGGTTGAAGTCGAACATCTCGCCGTCAACGGCGAGCGGTTCGCAGGAGGAGATCCCGTCGCTGATCACGGTGGCACGCCACTCGGTGGGGCCTAGTATGTCCTCACCTCCGCCGATGCCGAACCCGATCGCATACCAGACGCCGGGTGGCAATCCCGGGGGAACGGCCCCACCCTCGTCGAACATCACGCCGCCGGAGATGGGAGTGGGTTGGTTTACGAAGGAGGTGCCATCGATCTCCACCACTGCGTGCGGAGGGGCGCCGCCGCCCACGGCTCCAGCGGCCCAGATCCAATACGCACCGACGGCACGAGTCTCGGCATTGACGATGACGATGCCGCTGGATAGGTGCCAGTCTTTCTCGTTCTGATGAACCACTTGAACAGACTTCCGGCCGCCTATCCCAAGCCCGAGGTAATCACTACCGGTTGGTAGGTCGAGGCGCAGCACCTGGAACGAGGGTGCGTCCCCGCCCATGCGGCACTCGGTTGCCGCGCTCGCAGGATGGACGGCGAGCACGCTGATGATCAGCGCAACGCCAAGAACAACTCGTCCGGCACGTCCTCTCATCTCACCGGGAGGTCTTCGCCTCCGTGTGCGATTCTCCTGCCTAGCTGCAGATGGTGGTGCCGTCGATGGTGACGCAGTCGAGGTCTGTTGAGATGGTGTGAGACCCTCCGGCGGGCGGCTGAAGTTCGATGATGAGCTGGTTTCCGGTTTCGATGGTGATCCAGCCTGCGATGATGTCGCCATTGGATTCGTTGAGGCCGTCTTCGCCGTCGTAGAAATCACCGACGGTGAACCGGTTGGTTCGTGTTCCTCCGCTTTGGGCGAATCCAACCGCGTGTGATCCGGTGTCGGTTCCCATGTAGGTCCAGACGCCGCCGGTGCCGGCGCGGATCGCGGCGTCGGGGATGAGTATGTTTGCGAAGAACCGCCCATTGACGGTAACCCCATCCTTTTGGAGGGCACTGTTGATGGCGCCGGATACTTCGCACGCATCGCCAAGGACTGGATCGTCGTCGTCGCATAAGGTCGGGCCCCAGACGCCGAGGTCGGGATCGTGGATCGCGCCGATGGGGCTTGGCGTGAGGCTTGTGCCGGCCGGGGTCTTGACGTCGCGGAACCGCGACGGGTCGCCTTGGGTTTCGATGTCATCGCAGGGTTCGGTGCAGGCGTCTTTGACGATGTTGTTCTTGGGGAGTTGGATGGCGAAGAGGGCTTCTTCGCATTCTTGACCGAGCGCGATGAACTTCTTGGTCGCTTGGTCCCAGCGGTGACGAGTCCGGCAGGTGCCGGGCGTGGTTTGATCCAGCCAGTTCACTCCACCGCCATAGTTGCCGGAGACGGGGATCTGCAGGGTGTTCGCCACGGCGGGCGCCCCCGGATAGGAGCGCCAGGCGTCTTTGGCGAAGGTCTTGGCGCGCACGCCGATGTTGCACAGCTCGACGTGGGCGGCGGTGAGCGTGCCGGGTGCGGCGACCCAGGTGGTTGGGACGGCGATGAAGGTGATCGTGGCGGTGCGCGCGCCGCCGCTGATGAAGCCGCTTTCGAAGTGGGCCGAACCGTTGCGGCCGCTGGTGTTCAGGTGCGGGGTGAGCGTGAGTTTGGGATCAGCGGCGATGACCGCTGCGCCGGAGGGGCCGTCGAGGGTCAGCGCGTCGGAGCCGGTGGTGATGAGCACGAAGATGATGGCGTTCTCGGCTCGATAGTTGAAGCTGACGCCGATCACTGCGTCTCGGTTGGGTTGAGGGAGCATCATCGTGTATGAGGCCACGCCGACGGCGAGATTATTCACGGTCGGTGCGACGTTGAAATCGCCGGTAGTGCCATCCTCGGGAAGGGCGGCTTTGCAATGGTTTGCGCCCTCGTTCCACGTCCAGAGATTGGCGCTGCCGGGGCTGACCACGGTGCACAAGCCGTCGTTGGCGCGCTCGAGGATCTCCTCGACGCTGATGCCTTCGGTGGGGACGGCGACTCCGCAGAAGTCCAGATCCTGATGCTTGACTTCGTCGATCTGGCGACTGGCGATGCCCGCGGGCACCGCCATGGTGGGATTCTTGCACAGCGTCTGGATCTTCAGATCTCCCTCGGCGACTTCGCAGACCACCCCGACGGTGACGCCGTTATAGGTGGATTGCATCCATGAGGGCGTGATGCACGCAGGCGAGTCCCACGGGCCCGTCGGTGTGGCTTCCTGATCGCATTGGGGTTGCGCGGCGACCAGGAAGCCTTCGATCGTGCTGCCGACGGGCCGGATGCCGAGTTCCTCTTCGCGGTCGGCTGCTGTGCCGCGTGCTTGGACGGCGTGGATGGAGTGGTCGGCGAGCAGATGCAGCCGCCAGAAGCCCGGCGGCACCGTGGTCAGCTCGGCCCTGCCCTGCAGATCGGTGACCTTGGATTGGAACGGGATCTGGAACGGATCCAATCCCGCGCGCATCAGATGCTTGAACGCCGGTCCCGCCGGACCAACATCGATGGGCAGACCGGGCGTGAGCAAGAACGTCAGCTGCTCGGTTCGCTCGCCAGCGTCCCGCGCATATGCGGATGTGAGCGTGACTGCGCGGTCGCGGATCAACGCGAACCGGAACGTCGACTGCGGCGAAGAAGCCCCGACGTCTGCCAAGCCGACGTAGAAGCCACCGGTGTAGCTGCCGGCGGTCGCCGACAACGTCAGCGTATGCCCAGACGCGGACGCGGAGGTTTGAGACATCGTGTCGTTGACGCCCTTGGCGAACCCAACCGCGTCCGGGCCGAGCCAGTCACGCGGCGAAAGATCCGGCGAGGACGGCGCCGCGGCGCCCGTCCAGAACGCGATGTCCGCCGACGCCGAGCCTTCCGCGGGAGCTTCGACGCGCAGCGGCTCCAAAGGGATCGGCGGCAGCGGCGACGGCGGCGCGCTGATCTTGGGCAGCACGCCGGCGCCCTGCTCCCACGCGAACGCCTTCTGCAACGCCGGCCAGGGCGCCGACACCGACGCCTGCACCGCGGCGGCCTGCTGCCAGAGCAGGCCACGCAGGATCTTCGCATCCAAGCTCGTGCGCGACGTGCGCGCATTCGGGAAGCCTTGCGCCGACAGGCCCGCGACGGTGGCCGCCACGACGGCAGCGCCGACGAACGGCGTGCCTTGCATGACCTTCTTGGCCGCCGAACCCACCGGCCCGCCCGCCAGACTCGGATCACTACCGGCATCGGCCCACGCCACGCTGGTCGATGCCGAACCATAGGCACCCGCGAGACTCGAATCCTGCGGCACCAGCGTCGTGACGTTGGTGATGCCCAGCACGTCCGGCTTGAGCGCCAACCCGACGTTCGGGCCGCGCGCGGAGGTGGGCGAGACGCGAAGGGTCGTGCCATCTGATTCGTAGTAGGCGGAGCCGACCGTGATCACATCCGGCAGCGCCGCAACGCCGCTGATCATCTGCGTGTCGGTCGCGTTGAGGTTGCCCAGCAAGTCGGTGCCGTTAAGGAAATCACCCGCGGGCGCCACGACCGCGAGACCCTTGTCGCGGATCTTGCCGATCGCGTCCAAGATGCGCTGCCAGGCTTCCGCGCGCGCGATGAAATTCTCCACCGCTTGGCGTTCCTTGCCTTTAGTCTTGGCGAAGATCTGCTCGCGCAACGCGGCGTCGCGCGGGATGCCCAAGAATGGACGACCGTCGCTATGGGCGCCCGGATACTTCAACACCGCATCCATCGCCATATGCCACGCGTTGTCCGGTCCGAGATTCTGATCCAAAAGGAACGTCGCCGGCTCGCGTAGCCACGCGGGATGAAACGCGAGCAAGACCACATCGAACGACGACGCGTTCGCCTCCGCATACGCCAGCGCCGACTCGAGACCGCCGAGGCTCTCATACGCACTGCCGACCACTCGGGAGGTGATCTCGGCTTTGGGGACGGTCTGCCAGACCGCCGACGCCGCCAGCGTGCCGTAGCCTACCGAATCTTCGATCGCCGAGCCGGTGCCGATCAGGCGGCTCTGCAAAGAAGGAGGGAACACGTCCTTCTCGACCCCGGTCCCCAAGATCAGCACCTTCACGTTCGAGGCCACAACCGGAAGCTGGAACGCCGAGGTCTGCGAGGACGCGACCAAGTTCCCCGTGGAGGGAAAGCCGACGTTGGCACCGCTCTCACCAAGGCCATCCAGGTTAGGCGCGCTGCCCGCGAAGCTCGGTGAGGCCACAACCAGCATCGCGCCCACCAGCACGCCCACAGCCCCGGCGGCGATACGTCGAGACGGCGGCCGAACCATGGGTCGTCGAGTCCGTCGAATGCGCGGCGAAGCGTGATCCATCGGATTTCCCCTCCCCAGACCCCCACAACGCCCAGGACGAACGTCACATATCAGTCGAAGCGCTCTCGGGACGATAGCATGCTCACGGCCGGCCGAGACGGGCCGCCAGGCCGCTCAGGTAGCGTTCCTGCTCGATGGTTTCGACCGCGCAGACGCAGTAGTTGAGGCGAACCCGGTCGATGGATGCGCGCCAGCCGTCGCCCGCGAGGATCATCAGCGCCGCCAGCGCCGTGCCGGTGCGACCGTGGCCGGCGAGGCATCCGATCTCGACGTCACGTCCGGCTTGGGCTGCCTCGAGCGCGTAGGCCAGTACGCGCTCGGCTTGCTCGGGATACGCGGGAGCGTCTCCGTCGCGCCATGCGAGGATGGCGATCTCGGCGTGGGAACCGACGGTGGGTCCCGCCCACGACGTGGACGCGATGCCGGCCGCCCCGGCCCAGGCTTCGCAGAGATACACGCCGACGTCGGGCCACCGCCATGCTCCGGCGGGAGGCCGGTCGCAGTAGGCGGAGGCACGCACGACTGTTGCCTGCGTGATCTCGACGGGGTCACGCCAGTGGCTGCAGGGCGGGTTCAGCCAGCGGCCGGTGAACGGATCGACGCCTGCGAAGGCGTCTTGCTCGTCGATCCATGCGCGGCGGGCAGAAGAAATCTTCTTGCGTGACGTGACCTTGCGCTTGTTCTTGGACATGGCGAACACTCCTTTCTTCCTCGGGATCTTGTGGGGCTTGTGATTCGGGCCGGGGGGCGAGCTCAGTGCTCGGTGGGCTGATCGGTGGCGTCGGCGAGCGCTGCGGCCAGGAACCGGTAGGTCCACTCTTCAGCGAAGCGGCGGGAATCGGCGAAGACGACCCCGACTTCGGGATAGCGGACCTGCAGGCGCGCGAGGACGTCGGCGAGCCAGCCGCCGCTGACGTGGGTGAGCTTGAACAGCGCCGAGTAGCGCGCTTCCACGACCACAGCCGCGGCGGGGATCTCGGCGAGGCGTTGCATCTGAAACGCGAGCGTGCCGTCGGACAGCGACGCGGAGAAGTTCTCGAGCACCTTGCGCTCCACGGTGGCGACCCAGCCCTCGCCGTTTCGGACCGCGTAGTCGCCCGCAGGCAGCGTCGTTCGTTCGGTCGCGACCGATCGACCGGTGAATCGGAAGGGATAGCGTTCCCTGGCATCCACCAGGATCGTGAAGCCCTCGGTCATTGCGCGACGGCGTGGGACGCGAGCGCCCGGATTGGCGCCGCGCGCGGCTTTCTGCGTCTGCCAGAAGATCGCCGGACGGCCTCGCACTTCGGTGAAGACGAACTGGGAGCGCGCCAGACGCGGCCGGTCCAGCACCAGATCGAAGCGCCACGCTGGCGGGAGACGCGCACCGGAATCTCCTCGATGATCTCGGCTTCGTCGGGCCAGTCGCCGACCGGATGGCAGTAGATGCGGTTGGCGCGGGGCCAGGTGTCGCGCGCCTTGAGCACCAGGCCGCCATCGAGGGGGAGCCGGAGCAGATACGGCAACGTGCTCTCGGACTCTGGGTTCCGAGCGATGACAAACATGGGTTGCGGATCGTGCGCGACGGCGTCGGTGGTGCCTTTGGTTGGGGTCATGATCGGCGTCTGCCTCTGGATGCTCGCCGGGTGGTGGTCTTGAGCAGGCGCGCCTCGTCGGTTGCATCGGCGAGGTAATGCAGCGGTCCGGTCGGGCTCATCCCGAATGCTGCTGAGACGATCGCGGGATCCAACGATGTGACCAGACCAGCGAGCCGTGTCTGGCGAAGCACCTGCACGCTCACGCCGAGCGGCCCCAGCATCTGGCAGAGGTAGGCGGCGGAGGCGACCCCATGACGCTTCGCGCCCGCGCGGGTCACGATCAGATGCGGGTTGCGCGTCCCGAGCTGCTCCCGGTAGGCCAGACAAGCCTCCAGCGCCGCCCAGGTGAGCGGGTCGAGCGGAACCGGATGCGGACGCCGTCCGAGGCGGATGACACGCAACCGCTCGTCGACGTCAGCGACTCTCAGGTGGCGCACCTCGCCGCTGGAGGCGCCGTGCAGCAGCGCCGCGAGCCCGGCGAACGCCTCATGCGGATGAACGCTGCCCTCGGTCCAGCGCCGGTAGAGCGCCTTCTGTTCGCGCGGGTCCAGCAGCCGTCCCCGGAAGCCGCCTCGAGCGGCGACGCGCAGGCCCCGCGTCGGATCGGCGACGATCATGCGTTTGGCGCGTGCCCATGCGAAGAATTGCCGCAGGGAAGCCAGCCGGCGGGCGAGCTGCGGCGGGGCTTGGGCGAGGAACTCCTCGACCTCGCTGGCACCGACGAGCGCCCAGCCGGTGACCGCCGGGTGGGTGTGCACCAGGAATCCCGCGAAGTCGCGAAGCGAGGAAAGACGCCGCTCGATCGTGGCGTGCGCGAGCGGGCGCGTCCCGGCGCGGGCTGCACGCTCGCGGCCGTGAAGCTGCGCATCCGCCCACGCCCCCACCGCCGCCGCGAAGCGCTCCGGCACGCCGCCGAGGACACGTTCCCGGCGAAGCCTCGCGCGGTGCTCGGCGTGATCGACCCGCGCCGCGAGCCGCGCGGAGACGAAGAACTCCTCCAGCGCCAGCGCGAGCGATCCGGGGTTCGCACCCGGCCGATGGGCGCGAGCGATCAGCTTCGAAGGTGCGCTCACCCCGCCTTCAAGCAGGCGTCCGAGCTGGCGGATCGGCATGGTCCTGGACGAGGGGCTCGCCGAGGAACGAAAGAGGACCGGCGGCCTGCCGACCAAGATCGGCGATCACTTCGTGGTGCACGGCCGCTACGGGAACCCTGCCCGGCGTGCGGAGCGGACCTGCACCGCGTGTCGTATGAGTCCCACGAGATCACCTACTGTCCCGCGTGTCAGACCGGGGGGAAGGTGCTCGCCGATCGGCGAATGTCACGGTTGATCCGCTAGGTCGCCGTGCAAGGCAAGGTCAAGTCGCCCTGCCGACGCTAGGTCAGGTAGTGGGCGGGCTTCAGGAACCGGCCGTTGCGGCGCAGCTCGAAGTGCAGGTGATTCCCGGTCGAGTGACCGGTCGAGCCGCACCGGCCGATGAGCTGCCGCGTGCCCACCTTCCTGCCTGCGCGCACGTTGATCCGCTTCATGTGCGCGTACAGGGTCGAGTACCCATGCGCGTGCTGGATCACCACCGTCTTGCCGTAGATCGGGATATTCGCAACGAAGACAACGCGCCCATTCCTGGCCGCGCGGATGGCCGAGCCCTTACGGCATGCGATGTCCATGCCGTGGTGGAAGCCATCTGCGCGCGGCCCGAAGCCTGAGGTGATCCAGCCTTGCGCGGGCCATTTGAAGCCCAGCTTCTTGGTGGCCGGCAAACGCGCCCACCGGCGTTTCGCGGCCGCGCGGGCCCTGGCGATACGCACCCGCTTGGCGGCTGCGCGTTCGACCGCGGCACGCTTGGCCGCAACCTCCTTCGCCTCAGTGCGCTTCTTCTGCCGGCGAGACTCGGCCACCGCGCCTGCTTGTGCCTTCTCGGTGGTCACGGCCGCCAGCGAGGGCCTCGTGGCTCCCGTCACCGCGACCGCGCCGCCCACCGGGCCAGAACCGGTTGCGGGGGATGCGACCGAGCCGGCGAACGCGAAGGACACGGATCCGATGCTGAGAGCGAGCGCGACGGCGCGCGCTGTGAGGGATACCAAACGCATGGATGAACTCCCCAGATCCCGTAGCCGCCCTGCGGATCAGGGGACTCCTCCGATGGGGCATGGGTAGCAGGGACCCCGCATCGTTTCAACCATCCCTGTTTCAGGCTGACCGACCCCCGCGTTTCGGTCCAACCTGAGTGAGAGTCTCGACTGCCCTCGCGTCCATCTGATGCCCTTCGCTGGAGCGCGACTGATCCAGCCGGCTGGAAACCGACTGGTCCAGATCGTGTGTCGTAAGCAACTCTCACTCCGTACCCTTCGCCCTCTCACGTGCGATCTCCTTGCGCGCCTCATCCGCGAAGGCAAACGGCGTCTTGAACCCGAGCCCTCGGTGCGGTCTGTGCCGGTTGTACTCATTCCGCCATCTGTTCACAACGACGTCGGCTTCGGCGAGCGTGTCGAACTCTTCGCGGTTGAGCACCTCGTCGCGCATGGTGCCGTTGAAGCGTTCCACGAATGCGTTCTGTTGCGGCGAGCCTTTCTCGACGAAGGCCGTCTTGACCCCTCTTTCGTCGAGCCATTCGCCGACCGAGGCCGCGATGAATTCTCGTCCGTTGTCAGACCGGATGTATTCGGGTTTGCCTTTGGTTCGAAACAGATGATCCGGCTGCACGATGACCTCAGCCGCGCCGATCGAGCGATCGACGTGCGAGGCGAGGCCGACGCGCGTGTATTCATCCACAACGTTGAAGATGCGTAGCGCGGTTCCGTCTCGAAGCCGGTCGCCCATGAAGTCGTATGACCAGATGTGGTTGGGGCGCGTCGCAGGCAGGTTCCAGATCGCGTTGCCGTCGTGCCCACCTGCCTTCTTGCCCTTCTTCGTACGCTTGGGCGGGACGCGATGGCCTTCCAGACGCCACAGACGTTCGATGCGCTTGCGGTTGATCGCCCACCCCTCAGACCGAAGCAGCGCCCAGACCATCCGGTAGCCGTACCGGGGGTGGGCATCGGCGAGCTCGTTCATCCGCTTGACGAGCTTGAGCTCGTAGTCGCCGGGGACGCCCTCGTAGCGCTGCGTGGAGCGATGCTGGCCGATCACCTTGCACGCCCGGCGCTCCGAGACCTTGTGCCGGCGCACCAAGTAGTGCACCGCGGCACGGCGTCGCGCCGGGCTCACCATTTTCCCTTCTGTAGGTCCTTCAGCATCGAGATGTCCAGCGCCTGTTCGGCGACGATCTTCTTCAGGCGCGAGTTCTCCTGCTCAAGGGCCTTGAGACGCTGCGCCTCGTCTTCCTTCAGCGCGCCGAACTTCAGGCGCCACCGGTAGAAGGTTTGGTCAGAGATCTGCAGCCGCTTGCACAGCTGCGGGATCGTCATGCCTTGGGCTTGGAGCTTCTCGGCCTCTCGCAGCTTCGCGATGATCTGCTCCACGCTGAATCGCTTCTGCTTCATCGAACACCCCCATTTAGCCTCTCATAAGGACAGGGACTAACACTGGAGGTGGACCGAAATATGGGGGGCCGGACAAGGCCTTTGACCAGGGGAAATGGTTCGCGCGCGCCGCGCCGTCACGTGTCGTTAGTCACCGAACGCATCCGAACAGCCACGCCCCGCGCCCGACTTGCACCATCTGCAACAAATAGCCCTGGAGTCGCCGGGAGGCCTCAGGGCGCCTTCCGTGTGTGGATCAGGGCAGGTAGTCGGCCGGATCCCAGACGTAACCACTGTGGCGCACCTCGAAGTGCACGTGGGGACCGGTCGCGCGACCGGTCGCGCCGCACCGGCCCAGGATCGCGCCGCGAGCGAGGAACTCGCCATGTTCCACCGTGATCGCCTCGAAGTGTGAGTACAGGGTCTGCCACGAAGTCCCGTGGTCGAGCACCACCGTGTTGCCATACGCGCCGCCATCGCCGGCGAACCACGCCGTGCCGGGCAGCGCTGCTCGGACCGGGGTTCCGGCGGCGCAGCCGATGTCCATGCCGTGGTGGAAGTCGTCTTCCCCCCGCGGGCCGAACGGCGAGGTGACCGCCCAGGGCCTCCAGCCGGCCACACGAACGTGATGGGGCGCGCGCGCCGGGAACGCTTCAGCCTCGAACGCTGCGCGCGAGGCTCGGACCGTGCGGGTGCAGGAGGGGCCGGCTGCAGCGTCGCGGGACCAACTATCGAGCCGGCGCCGGGCCCTCCCTGGGGCGGCGCGTACGTGTTGTAGTGGTTCAGCACAACCACCGGGAGCACCAGGACTGCGACCAGCGCGAGGATCCCGAGGGCAGCGAGGCCGCCCCGGGACGCACGAGATCGAGGCCGGGTCATGGCAGGCCACACATGGTACGGATCAGCCCTTCTTAGGGCGAACCTACCTGTTCGGCAGGAAGCGCAACGGGTCCCAGGCCCGGCCGTTGTACCGGACCTCGAAGTGCAGGTGAGGGCCGGTCGATCGGCCTGTGGTGCCGCAGATCCCGATCGGCTGACCACTAACCACGGCGTCGCCGCCCGTGACGGCGAAGGCGTCCAGGTGCGCGTACATCGTCACGGTCCCGGAGCCGTGATGGACGACCACGAGGTTGCCGTAGACCGGCGCCTCCCCGGTCCACACGACCTCGCCCACACCGGCGGCGAGCGCCGGCGCCCCCAGCGGACATCCGATGTCGATCCCGTGGTGGAACCCCTTGCCCCGTGGCCCGAAGGGTGAAGTGATCCGGTATGACTGCGAGACGGGCCACCGCAGCCCGTCGAAGGTGGGGCTCGCCGGCCTGGGTGCCGAGCTGAAGGTGACGTAGGGGTTGCCCTCGTAGTCGGCGGCATCGATCTCGACCAAGCGGCGGGTGAGTTCCTGGGGCAGGACCGCGTCCTCCGCTCCGCCCTCGCCCTCCGCGCTGATCGCGCCGGCGCTGATCTCGATCGCGCCGCCGTCCGGTTCACCGGCATAGGTACGGATCACGACGAAGGCCAGCGCCGGCATCGTGGTCATCGCGATCGCCAGCGCCGCGAGAAACCTGCGTCTCCGTCCCCTCGAGTTCGTCGGTGTCATCGTCCTCTCAACGAGGCGCGCGCGCATCCGGCACGCGCCCCCTGCCCGCCGCCGTCGGCGACCCCGATGCTAACCCGGTCTCAGCCGGGAAGGGAGATGACGGACCTTCCGGGCATGCCCCGGCCCCCCCGCTGCTTCACTCCCAACCCGCGCGCGCCGAAGCAATGAGGAAGAACCGTGATGTGATGACGCAGAAGCAGCGGAGGCGACCATGCCGCTCGGAGGAGGGATTCACCCTCATCGAGCTGATGGTCGTCGTCCTCATCTTGGCCGTGCTGATGGCCGTCGCGATGCCGTCGTTCCTGTCCGCCCGTAACCGAGCCCAGGACCGCGCGGCGCAGACGCTCGTGAGGACCGCCCTCAGCGCGGAGATCGTCTTCTACGGTGGGAGTCAGCGGTTCTCCGAGGACGCCACGCCCGGGGGTGAGCTCGCATCGATCGAGCCGGACCTCGCCTGGGGCACGGTCGACGCCTCGGCGAAGGGCGTCGCCGCCGCCCTCGACGCGGGGAACGACCAGGCCGTCACCTTGCGCAGCCAAAGCCGCACGGGCACGACGTACTGCATCGGCCGGATCGAGTCCGGTCCGAACGCCGGCACCTACTACAACACCGCGTGCGACGGCACCGATGACGAGGCCTCCATCGCCGCCTGGCCTACGACCATAGCCGTCGGCTGGTAGCCGGGGTTCGCGCTCACCGATCTTCAGCGCGCGTCGGCGAGTATCTTCAGCGCAACCGGATCCCGCGTCCCCGCGAGCAACTGCGTGACCGGACTCTGCACCCAAGCCTCAAGGCGCGTTCGGATCCGCGCCGCCGGGCCGCACAGCGAGATCTCGTCGGCGAGGTCGTCGGGGACCGCCTCGGCGGCCGCCCCGCGATCGCCTGCGACGAACAGCTCGCGCACACGCTGCGCTTGCCGTCCATAGCCGAAGCGTTCGATCACGTCGAAGTGGAAGTTCATGTCCGGCGCGCCCATGCCGCCGATGTAGAACGACAGGTACAGCTTCACGATCTTGAGCGCCTCGGCCACATCGTCGTTCACGACCACGGTGACCGGACACGCGATCTGGAACCCGTCGCGCGCGCCGGCGAGTGACTCGGCGTAGACGTCGTTCCGATAGGGCGAGTAGAAGATCGGCAGCCAGCCGTCTGCGATCTCGGTCGTCAGCGCGACGTTCTTCGGACCCTCAGCCGCCACGTAGATGGGCAGGTCCGCGCGCAGCGGATGCACGATGCTTCGGAGCGGCTTGCCGAGGCTCGACCCCCCCGGGTACGGCAGCGGATAGTGCGGCCCGGCATTCGTGACCGGAGCCTCGCGCGCGAGCACCTTGCGGATGATAGAGACGTACTCGCGCGTGCGCGCCAGCGGCTTGGGGAACGGTTGCCCGTACCATCCTTCGACCACCTGCGGACCGGAGACGCCCAGCCCCAGGATCACGCGTCCCCCGGAGAGGTGATCGAGCGTCAGCGCGTGCATGGCCGTGGCCGTCGGCGTCCTCGCCGAGAGCTGCACGATGCCGGTGCCAAGCTTGATCGTGCTGGTGTGCGCGCCGACCCAGGCCAGGGGCGTGAACGCGTCCGAGCCCCACGCCTCGGCCGACCAGACCGAATCGAACCCGAGCCGCTCGGCTTCCTGCGCAAGCTCGACGAAACCCTGCGGCGGTTCCGCCATCCAGTAGCCGAGCGCCAGGCCCAGCTTCAGATCACCGGCCATCTGGTCCTACGTGCCCGGCGTGGTGACCAGCTTGACCTCGAGGAACTCTTCGAACCCTTCGATACCGCCCTCACGGCCCAGGCCCGACTCCTTGTAGCCGCCGAACGGCCAGGCCGGATGCACGAACATCGAGAGGTTGATCGCGACCGTGCCGGCGCGGATGCGACGTGCGACCTCGAGCGCGCGCTGCTCGTCGGCGGACCAGACGCCGCCGGAGAGGCCGTAGCTCGAGTCGTTGGCGATGCGGATCGCCTCGGCCTCATCTTCGTACGGCATCACGGCGAGCACCGGCCCGAAGATCTCCTCCTGCGCCGCCGCCGATCCGGGCGCGACATCGACAAGCAGCGTCGGCTCGACCCAGAACCCCCCGTTGCCCTCGGGCTTCGAGCCGCGCGCCGCCACGCGTGCTCCTTCGGCCTGCGCGCGCTCGATCTGTGCGAGCACAGTGTCGCGCTGCTGCGCGGTGATCTGTGGCCCGTGCAGCACGTTGACGTCGGTCGGGTCTCCGGCCGCCAGCCCCGAGAAGATCGCGGCGGCAAGCTCGACCCCCTCGTCGTAGCGCGCGCGCGGCACCAGCATCCGGGTGTGGCGCGCGCACGCCTGCCCCGAGTGCGCGCACGCCATGGTGGCGAGCATCCCGATCGCGGTCGCGAAGTCGGCGTCGTCCAGCAGGATGGCCGCGCTCTTGCCGCCCAGCTCGAGGTGCACGCGCTTGATCTGGTCGGCGGTCGCCGCCAGGATCCGCTTCCCCGTCGCCGTCGAGCCGGTGAAAGTGACCATGTCCACGCCCGGATCGGTCACCAACGCCTCGGACACGGCGTCGTTGGACGTGGTGATCACGTTGAACACGCCGGCGGGGATGTCGGTTTCCTCGGCGACCAGCCGTCCAAGCAGCGCGCCGGTCCACGGCGTCTCGGGCGCGGCCTTGTGGATGACCGTGCATCCGGCGGCGAGCGCGGGCCCGATCTTGTTGAGCGTGAGCATCAGCGGGAAGTTGAACGGCGTCACCGCCGCCACCACGCCGACCGGCTCGCGGACCGTGCGCGCGTTGCTGGGGAGCCCGGCGCTCGGCTTCTGACCGAGGTCGCGCTCGTAGGCGTAGGTGTCGGCCAGCTCGACGAAGAATGGGAAGCCGCCGATCGCCTCGTCGATCTGGACGGAGTACGTGATCGCGAGTGGGCTGCCGCCCTCGGCCACCAGCACGCCGCGGAACTCCTCCTTGTGCTTCTCCAGCGCCGCGTGGAGCTGCTCGAGGCACCGACGGCGGAACGCATGATCGCGCGACCATCCCGTCTCGTCGAACGCGCGACGCGCCGCGGCGACCGCGCGCTTGACGTCCTCGACCGTCCCGTCGGACGCGGTGCCGAGCACCTCGCCGGTCGCGGGGTTGATGTTGTCGAAGGTGGCCGCCGAGGCGATCAGCTCGCCGTCGATCAGCATCCTGCTCTCGCCCTTGATGTCCGCCATGATCGCTCCTCTGCTCTCTAGCTGAAGGGCATCGCGAAGCCGTCGGCGATCGGCTCGCGCTTCTCGAAGAACGGTCCGAGCGCCTCGGCCAGCCCCTGGGTGGTCCAGCGTCCCTGCGTTTCGAACCTCTCTTCTACGCGCGGTCCGCCGATCACGTCCACCTGACCCCCGTAGGCGACGAACAGGTAGCCGTTGCACCGCTCGGCGGCCGGCGACGCGAGCCAGCCCACCAGCGGCGCCACGTTCTCGGGCGCGAAGCGCTCGGGATCGAGGGCCATGTCCTCGGTCATACGCGTCGCCGCGCGCGGGCAGATCGCGTTTGCGACCACGCCGTACTTCGCGCACGACATCGCCGTCGCGAGCGTCAGCCCCACGATGCCCGCCTTCGCCGCCGCGTAGTTCGGCTGTCCGGGCGAGCCGAACAGGAAAGCCTCCGAGGACGTGTTGATGATGCGCGCGTACACCCGGCCCTCGGTCTTGGCACGCTCGCGCCAGTAGGCGGTCGCGTGCCGGGTCGTGCAGAAATGGCCCTTCAGGTGCACGCGGATGACCGCGTCCCATTCCTCCTCGGCCATGTTGAAGATCATCCGGTCGCGCAGGATGCCGGCGTTGTTGACCAGGATATCCAACGCTCCGAATCGTTCGACCGCGAGATCGATCATCGCCTTCGCCTGATCGAAGTCGGCAACGTCGCCGGTGTGGGCCAGCGCGGTCCCCCCTTTCGAGACGATCTCATCCACGACCGCTTGCGCGGCACTGTCGTCGGGTCCGCCGCCGTCGAGCGCCGCTCCGACGTCGTTGACGACGACGGTGGCGCCGAGACTCGCCAGGTGCACCGCTTCCGCACGCCCCAGCCCGCGCGCGGCGCCGGTGACGATGGCGACCTTGCCTTGCAGCATTAGATGCGCTCCAGGATGGTGGCCGTGCCGATCGCGCCGCCGCAGCACATCGTGACCAGTGCGGTGCTCTTGTCAGTCCGCTCGAGTTCGTGCAGGGCAGTGACGATCAGCCGCGAGCCGGTCGCGCCGACCGGATGCCCGAGCGCGATCGCGCCGCCGTTGACGTTGATCCTGTCCATGTCGGGCTCGTGCACGCGCGCGAACGACAGCACGACCGAGGCGAACGCTTCGTTGATCTCGATAAGGTCGATGTCGCCCAGCCTCATGCCCGACTTCGCGAGCACCGCGCGCGTCGCGTCCACCGGCCCGTCGAGCAGGAAATGCGGATCGGTGCCGACGACGACCTGCGAGCGGATGCGCGCGCGCGGCTTCACGCCCAGCTCCTTGGCCTTCTCAGCGCTCATCCACAGCACCGCCGCAGCGCCATCGGAGATCTGCGACGAGTTCCCCGCCGTGTGGATGCCCCCTTCCAGAACCGCGTTCAGCGTCGCGAGCTTCTCGAGCGTGGTCTCGCGCAGCCCCTGATCCCGATCGACGTTCGTCTTCCCGCCATCCTCGCCGTGGGGCGCTTCGATCGGGACGATCTCGCGATCGAAGCGACGCTCCTCCCACGCGCGTGCGGCCTTCTGCTGCGAGCCGAGGCCGAACGCGTCAACGTCTTCGCGCGTGATCCCGCGCTTGGCGGCGATGCGCTCGGCGCCGGTGAACTGCTCGGGCGCCATGTCCACCGCGAAGTTCGGCGGCAGGAACGAGCCGGGGCCGTTGATCACGTTCGCGCCGAGGCCGACGCGGCTCATCGCCTCGACGCCGCACGCGATCCCGACGTCGATACGGCCCGACGCGATCAGGCTCTCGATCAGGTTGTTCGCCTGCTGCGATGAGCCGCACTGCGTGTCGATCGTGGTCGCCGCGGCCTCGAACGGCAGGCCGGCCGCCAGCCACGCCGTGCGGGTCACGTTCAGACCCTGCTCGCCGGCTTGGGTGACGCAGCCGCCGACGACCTGCTCGACCAACGACGCGTCGATGCCGGCGCGCTTGATCACCTCGACCTGCACCGCGCCGAGCAGCTCGGCGGCATGCACGCCCGAGAGCCAGCCGTTGCGTTTCCCGATCGGCGTGCGGACGGCTTCGACGATGACGGCCTCGCCCATTGGTGGCCTCCTGACGATCGACGGGGCGAAGGCCAGTGTAGAACAGGTTCTAGTTTTCCGTCGAGCGCGCGCAACCCGCGCTACGGATGCACGAGCAGCTCGGCAGCCTGCTCCAGCTCGCGCGCCATCTGGGATGCCGGCATCCAGCCGCGCACCCAGGCCATCAGCACCGCGAGCCACACGTGGCTCAAGGTTCGGATGACCTGCTCGCGGCTCGGGACCTCGCCGTCGTGCATGGCGATCGTGATGATGTCGCCGATGGTCTCGTAGATGTCCCCCGCGAGCGCGAGCGCTTTCGGATCGTCGGCCGACAGCGACGCGAGCGCCGTCACCAGCGCCGAGGACACAGCCGGCTCGCGCTCGAGCGCGCGCGTCGCACGTCGCAGCACGTCGATCACGCGGTCTGCGGGCGTCGCGCCGCGCGGCGGGCGCGTCGCGATCCGCTGCTGCAGCTCGGCGGTGCGTTCGGCGAGCGCGGCGACCATCAGGTGGTTCTTCGACGAGAAGTACCGGTACAGCGTCCCGAGCGCGACGTCGGCACGCGCAGCCACATCGCGCATCTGGACGGCCTCGTAGCCGCCCTCGGCTGCCAGCTCGAGGGTCGCCTCGATCACCCGCGCGTGTCGGGCCTGCTGGCGATCGGTCTTCGGGACCTGCATGGCACCTCCGAAGGTCACGCCCCACAGCATATAGAACCTGTTGCATTTTTTGGGCACCGGGTCCTATAGTCCGCTCGTATGGACCTCTCGCTGCCCCCGGAGGACGATCCTCGCAGGCAGGAGGTGCGGGCCTGGCTGGCCGCTCATCCCAACGCGACGCCGTCCCAGCTCGCCGAGGCCGGCTACGTCGTCCCGCACTGGCCCCGCCCCTGGGGCCTCGACGCCGACGCGATGATGCAGTTGATCATCGACGACGAGCTCAAGCGCGCCGGCGTCCAGAAACCGATCAACCCGATCGGCACCGGCCACTGCGGCCCCATCCTGGTCATGCACGGCACCGAGGCGCAGAAGCGGCGCTACCTGCCGCCGATGCTGACCGGCGAAGAGATGTGGTGCCAGTTGTTCAGCGAGCCCGGCGCGGGCAGCGACCTCGCCTCGCTCGCCACGCGCGCCGAACGGCAGGGCGACGAGTACGTGATCAATGGCCAGAAGATATGGACGTCTCTCGCCGACATCTCGGCGTTCGGCATCCTGCTCGCGCGGACCGATCCGACGGCGCCCAAGCATGCGGGGCTGTCCTACTTCATCGTCCCGATGGATGCTGCGGGGATCACGATCCGGCCGATCAAGGACATGGCCGGCTCGCCGACGCACAACTTCAACGAGGTGTTCTTCGACGATGTGCACGTGTCGGCCGAGGATCTTATCGGCCGGGAGAACCGAGGCTGGGACCTGGCGAAAGAGACCCTGGCGAACGAGCGCGTCACCTTGTCGCGTCCCGGCGCCCAATGGGGCTGGGGGCCGACCGCGCGCGATCTGATCGATGTCGTGCGCGCGCGGGGCGGCGCGCCCAACGCCGTGATGCGTCAACGCCTCGCCCAGCTCTATATCGAGGGCGAGATCCTGCGCGCCTACAGCATGCGCACGGTCGCCGCGGCGGTCTCAGGACGACCCGGGCCGGTTTCCTCGATCCGCAAGGCTCTGGCGGACCCGCATGGGCGGCGGATCTTCCAGCTCGGGAAGGACCTGGCGGCCGCATCGGGAATGTTGAAGGATACAGGTCCGATGGGTTCGGATCCGGCGTGGTGGTCGGTGGGCTTCGAGTTCAGCCCGGCACTCACCATCGGCGGCGGCACATCGGAGGTCCTGCGCGACGTCATCGGGGAACGGATCCTCGGCTTACCGCGAGAGCCTGATCCCGACGCGGGGAAACCGTGGCAGGAGATCCGCCGGGGATAGACCCGGGGATAGACACCGCACCACCAGGAAAGGGAGCCAGCAGGATATGGGTGAGCGAAGCCGGGGCATCCGGCATCTGACGGCACTGTTGATCGCGGGCGCGCTCGCGGTGACCGCATGCGGCGCGCGCCTGACGGACGAGCAGCGCGCGGCCGGCATCGGCGCGCTCGGCGGTGGAGAAGGTGGCGGTGCGAGCTTCGTCGATCCGAGCGATCCCGGGTCGGGGACCGGCTCGGGGACGGGAACCGACTCGAACGGCAGCGGCGTTACCGGACCGGGGGTCACGGGTCCATCGATCGCGCCCAGCGCGCCGCCCGGGGGCAACGGCGGCGCCACCGACGTCGGAGTCACCGCGACCGAGTTGACCATCGCCACGGTCTCGGACACGACCGGAATCCAGCCGGGATTGTTCAAGTCCACGCACGATGCCATCCAGGCGCTCGCGGCGATGGTCAACTCCGAGGGCGGCATCGACGGCCGGCTGCTGAATCCGGTGCTGATCGACTCGAAGACCAGTTCGGACGGGAACCTGTCTGGCGTCCTTCAGGCATGCGACAAGGCGTTCGCGCTGGTGGGATCGATGTCGGCGTTCGATGATGGCGGCGCCCGGGAGATCGACCGATGCGGCGACGGCGATGGGATCCCCGACATCAGTGCGATCACCGTGAACCCGGACCGCATCTTCGCGAAGAACTCCTTCCCCGCGTATCCCGTCCGCCCGGATCTGGTCCTGGTCGGCACAGCCAACTACATCCGGCAGCAGTACCCGGGTGTCGAGACGAACGCGGCGATGCTGTTCCTCAACGCCGGTGTGACGCGCATCAACGCGCTCCAGCGGGTCAAGGCGTACGAGAAGGTCGGCTGGGACTTCATCTACACCCAAGCCGTGCAGCTCGCCGAGACCAACTACAACTCATACGTCCAGGCCTTGAAGAACCACGATCCGCCGATCAAGTACGTGAGCATGGTCGCGGATTACCAGAGCATCAACCGATTGCTGAAGGCGATGCGCCAGCAGCAGTGGCAGCCCGAAGTCCTGGATTTCGACTCGGTCGTCTATTCACCCCAGTTCCATCGGGACGCGCAAGGTGCCGCCGAAGGGATCCTGTTCTTCCTCAACACCGGGATGCTCGAGGAGTCTGCATCGACCCCCGAGATACAGCTGTACCAGCAGTGGCTCGCGCGCGTCGCTCCGGGATCGGCGGCCGACTACTTCGGCATGTACGCGTGGTCGGCCGGGCGCCTCTTCGTCGACGCGGCGAAGAAGGCCGGGCCACGGCTGACGCGCGAGAAGCTGCTCGCTGAGTTGAAGAAGATCACGTCATGGACGGGGAACGGGCTCCATGCGGCACACAACATCGCCGCGAACCAAGCCGCTCCCTGCTACCTGTACGCGACCGTGCGAGGGGATGCCTTCGTGCGCGTCTCCCCGGCGTCCCCGACTGCCGGTACCAACGGTCAAACCTGCAGCGCCAACGGGAACCAGAAGGTAACGCTCTAGGACCCCGCCGTGGAACAGTTCATCGCGTTCACGATAATCGGGGTCGTCACCGGATCCGTCTACGCGATCGCCGCGAGCGGTCTGGTGGTCACCTACGTCACCTCCGGCATCTTCAACGTCGCGCACGGCGCCATCGGGATGCTGATGGCGTTCACCTACTGGGAGTTGCGCGTGCATCAGAACTGGCCCGCGCCACTCGCGCTGATCGTGGTCGTGTTCGTCATCGCACCGCTGTTCGGGGCGCTGATCGAGCGAACGCTGATCCGCAAGCTGCGTGACGCGCCGGTCGCGACATCCTTGGTCGTCACGGTCGCGCTCATGGTCTTCCTGATCGGGGCGGCGCAGGGGCTCTGGACCCAGTCCGAGTCGCGCCAGCTCATCCCGTTCTTCTCGCCGGGCGGATTCCTGCTGAGCGGCGTGTTCGTGACCTGGCACGAGACCATCACGATCCTGACGGCGGGCGCGGTCGCGATCGCGCTGTGGTTCATCCTGAGCAGGACCCGCACCGGCGTCGCGATGCGCGCGGTGGTGGATGACCGAGACCTCGCCGCGCTCAACGGCGCGCGCCCCTTCCAGGTCAGCATGCTGTCGTGGGCGATGGGCGCATCACTCGCGTCGATCGCCGGGATCCTGCTGGCACCTGCGCTCCAGCTCAACGTGACGGTACTGACCTTCTTGGTGATCAACGCGTACGCGGCCGCGATGGTCGGGCGTCTCCGCAGCCTTCCGCTGACGTTTCTCGGTGCGATGATGCTGGGACTCGCCGAGTCCTACGTCACCGGGTACGTGCAACTCGGCGGCGCGTTCATCGGCTTGCGACCGTCGCTTCCGACGATCTTCCTGTTCGTCGTTCTGCTGACCATGCCCGAGGCGCGACTCCGTGCCGGCCGTCTCCTGCGGACCGCCGCGCCACCGGTTCCGGGGCGGAACCGCTCGCTGGCGGGTGCCGGAATCCTGGTTGGTGTCGCGTTCTTGCTGTCCTTCGGCATGGACGCCGTCTGGTTGGTCCGCGGCGGACAGGCGCTGGCGTTCGGCATGATCATGCTGTCGCTCGTGCTGCTGTCGGGCTACGCGGGACAGGTCTCGCTGTGTCAGATGACCTTCGCGGGGCTGGGCGCGTTCGCGATGGCGAAGGTCGGCGCGGACGGTTCGCCGGTCGGCTTGCTGGCGGCGATCGTGCTCGCGGGCGCGGTCGGGGCCCTGGTTGCGCTGCCGGCCTTGCGCCTGCAGGGCCTCTACCTCGCGCTGGCAACCATGGCGTTCGCGGTACTGATGGACAACATGTTCTTCCCCGATCGGCGCGCGTTCGGGACGCTGGGGAACCTGGAGGTGAGCCGCCTGAAGCTCCCGGGGCTGTCCTTCGAAGGCTTGCAGAGCTACTTCGTCTTGCTCGCGATCGCCTTCGCGTTGTCGGCACTACTGACCCAGGCGATCAGGCGAGGACCCTTCGGACGACTGCTGGCCGCGATGCGCGACAGCCCGGTCGCGTGCGCGACCCTGGGCCTCAGCCTGACTCGCACGAAGCTCACCGTCTTCGCGATCTCCGCGGCGCTCGCGGGCCTCGGCGGCGCGATGTTCGGCGGACTGCGCAACTCGGCGGGCGCGACCGACTTCCTGATGCTGCAGAGCCTGCCCGTCCTGCTGCTCGTCGTGGTCGGCGGCATCACAACTGCCGGTGGGGCGCTGATCGGTGGGATCGCGCTCGCGATGATCCCGGTGATCCAAGACTTCGTGGGTACGATCGATGGGTTGAACTATCTGCTCGCCGGTCTGGCTGCACTGTCGATCGGCCGTTCACCCAACGGCATCGCGGCGATGCTCAGCGCGGACGGGCGCCCGTTCAAACGGCGCGCCGCCGCGACGCAGGAACCCCCGCCGCTCGCGCCGGGTCAGCCCGAGGAGGTGACTCCGGTTGTCGCTGCTCCAAGTTGAGAACCTCACCATCCGCTTCGGAGGACTGCTGGCCGTCTCCGACGTCAGCTTCGACGTCGAGCCCGGCGTCGTCACCGCGCTGATCGGACCCAACGGCGCAGGGAAGACCACCACCTTCAACGCGATCTGCGGCCTCAACCAGCCGACCACCGGACGGGTGCTCTTCGAGGGCCGGGACATCAGCGCGTACAAACCGCACGAGCGCGCGCGCCTCGGCATCGCACGCACCTTCCAGCGCCTCGAGGTGTTCGGATCGTTGACCGCGCGCGAGAACATCCTGGTGGCCGCCGAGATCCGACGACGCTGGGCACGCGGGCACTACGACGTCCAGGCCGAGACCGAGGAGATCCTGGACCGGGTCGGTATCCGCAGCGTCGCAGACGAGCGCGTGGATGCGATCCCCACAGGCCTGGCTCGCTTGGTCGAGTTGGGGCGCGCGCTGGCGACACGACCGCGGTTGATGCTGCTCGACGAGGTGTCATCTGGTCTGGGCGAAGGGGAAGAATCGGACCTGATGGCAGAACTTCTCGTACGGTTCGCCGGCGAAGGGTTGGCGGTGCTGCTCGTCGAACATGATGTGGACCTGGTGATGCGGGTGTGCTCGACGATCCACGTGCTGGACTTCGGCAAGCTGATCGCGTCGGGAACGGCCTCGGAGATCCAGGCGAACCAGGTCGTGCAGGCGGCCTACCTCGGCGAAGCCGACGAAGAGACGATGGAGGCGGCACAGTGAGCGTTCCGGTCCTCGAGTTACGCGGAGTGCGAGCCGGCTACGGCCGTATCGAGGTGCTGCACGGGGTGGACCTGGTCGTTCCCGAGCGCAGCATCGTCGCGCTGCTCGGACCGAACGGAACCGGCAAGAGCACGACGCTGAAGATCGCCAGCGGCCAGTTGAAACCGTCCGCTGGATGCGTGCACGTCGCCGGCCACCACGTCAACGGCGCCAACGCGGACGCGCTCGCGCGCGCGGGCGTGTGCCTGATCCCTGAGGGCCGCGGCATCTTCCCCAACCTCACGGTGGTCGAGAACCTGCGCATGGCGACGTTCACGAAGGCATCGTTCTCGCAGATCGAGGAGCGCACCTATGCCACGTTCCCGCGCCTGCAAGAGCGACGCCGCCAGCTCGCAGGCACGATGTCCGGTGGCGAGCAGCAGATGCTCGCGATGGCGCGCGCGCTGGCCACCGATCCCAAGCTGCTGATGCTCGACGAGCTGTCGATGGGGCTCGCACCGCTGATCGTCACCGAGCTGTACCGCATCGTCGGCGAGATCGCGAAGCAGGGAGTCGCGATCCTGCTGGTCGAGCAGTTCGCGCGCACCGCGTTGCGGGTCGCTGACTTCGCAGCGGTGATGGTGCACGGCCGCATCCGCGCGGTCGGCCAGCCGGCGGACCTGGAGGACAAGCTGTCGGCCGCTTACCTGGGAGGTGCCGCATGAACCGCGTCCGCGCGCGGATGTTGGTGCTGGCCGGCGTGCTCGCGATGACGGCGATCGCAGGCGTGCCGGCCGCGTTCGGTCAGACCGCGCCGGCCCTCGGCGGTTGGGTACTCAAGAGCTCGGCCGCGCCGGTATCGATGGTGTTCAACTCCCCCAGCACCGGCATCCCAGCCTCGCCGACGGGAGAGCTGCATCTCGCGCGCACGATCGCGCACAACGACACCGGCACCGGCTACGGCCTGGCCAGCGTGTTGTGGCCCGGCCCGGTCGCAGCGAACGCCGGACCGCTGATCTCACAAGAGGTTCCCGCCGGGGTCAAGCAAGGCTTCCGCGACGGCGGCGCGCCCGAAGAGTTCGTCCAGATCTTCGACACGCTGTTCCCGCTGCTGCCCACCATCCCGCGCTACGAGGTGCGCTCGGAATCGTTCCACCCCCAGGGTCCCGACGAGCAGCGCAGCGGCGCCCAAGGCGTCGCGATGGACACCACCGCGCGGCACGGCCGCACCGAGGCGCTGGCGAGCATGGGCGGCGCCAGCATCACCGGTCTCATCGACGCCGCGGCGATCGCATCCACGTCGCGCTCGGTCGTGGAAGGCACGCAAGCGCTGTCCGAGGCGCGCGCTGAGATCGAACATCTCTCGGTGCTCGGCGGGGTCGTCACGGTCGAGCAGCTCACCACGACCGTGTCGGCGATCAGCGACGGGACCGCCGCAACGCTGGAGGGTACGCTGACCTTCAGCGGCCTGCGCATCGGTGATCAGACCGCGTCGCTGGACGGTGACGGCTTCCATGCGTTCGGGCAGAACGGGGGACCCGACGACGAGCAGCTCAACGAGCTGGGAGCAACGCTGTCCGAGCGAGGCATCACGGTGAAGGTGACGCAAGCGATCGACTCGCAGCAGGGCGCGGCGGCATCGCGCTCGATCGACGGCATCCTGATCGTGTTCGAAGCCGGCGCGATAAAGCCGTTCATCGAGCAGCTCCCCGAACAGGTGCAGCAGCGGATCCGTCAGTACATCGAGATCGACCAGGTCGTGGTCATCGCGATCGGCTCGGGAAGCGCATCGGCCGCCGCGGCGCCGCCGTTGCCGGCGTTCGTCCCGCCGGTGATCACGCCGCCCGGCTCGCCGCCGCAGCTGATCCCCGTGTTGGTGCCTGGTCAGCCGATCCCGGTGCCCGGCGGTAACGGAACGCAGGTGGCCCCGCGCTCGCAGCCGCCGTCGTTCGCGATCCGGCCCGTGGCGTCGGTCGCGGTGCCCGCCGGCCTGGCGGCGCTGGTCGCGCTGCTCGGACTGCTTGGATCATTCGGGCTGTCGAACGTGGCCGATCGAGCCACGACGATGCGGGCAGAGGTAGGCTGCCCGCTGGGAGGCGCATGACCACGACCACACCCAAGACCGGCGATACGCGCACGCGCGCGCTCGCAGCAGCCGTATCCAAGATCCGCGGCCGCGGCTTCTCGATCTCGATCGAGCGGTGGCTGATGGTCGCCGGCGCGATCCTGATCACGATCGGCATCCCAACGATGCTGGTCGGCTGGTACGGCGCCGCGCGCACGCCCTACGTCTTCGAGCAGATCCCGTACCTGATCTCGGGCGGACTGGTCGGCTTGGCGTTCACGCTGCTCGGTGGGCTGCTGTACTTCGCGTACTGGATGACCCGCCAGGTGCAAGAGACGCGCCGCCTGTCCGATCGCACCGAGGAGACGATGCGTCGCCTGGAGTCCATCCTGGTGCGGATGACGCCGGCCGACGCGGTCACGACGACGCCGACGTCGGCGAACGGCTCGTTCGTGGCGACCGCGAAAGGCACGATGTTCCACGCGCCGGATTGCGTTGTGGTCGCGGGACGCAACGACCTGCGTCCGGTCTCGCCGGACGAGCCCGGCTTCGAGCCCTGCAAGATCTGCGAGCCCCTCGCGTCGGTCTGATCCAGGCGCGGCGCAGTCTTGCCCAAGTGAAGTAGAACGTGTTCTACTATCGCGCATGGACCCCAATCTCGCCGACCTGTTCGAGGCCGTCGCGGATGCGGTGCCCGAACGGCCCGCGCTGGTCTGCGCCGGACGCCGGCTGACCTACGCCGAGGTCGAGGACCAGGCGAATCGTCTGGCCCACCACCTGCTCGACGCCGGCGTCGGCTCCGGCCATCACGTCGGGATGTACTTGCACAACAGCGTCGAGTACGTGGTCGGCATGGTCGCGTGCCTGAAGATCCGCGCGGTGCCGATCAACGTGAACTACCGCTACGTCGAAGCCGAGCTGCGCTACCTGTTCGACAACGCCGACCTGTTCGGGCTGATCCACGCGCGCGGCTTCATCCCTCGCATCGACGCCGTGCGCGCCGAGGTCCCGTCGCTGCGGACCTTCATCTCGGTCGATGACGGTTCGGGCGAGGACCTGCGCGCGATCGGGACGGTCTCGTTCGACGAGGCGGTGGGATCCCAGAGGGGCATGCGCCACTTCGCCCCGCGCTCGGGCGACGACCTGTACATCATCTACACCGGCGGCACGACCGGGATGCCGAAGGGCGTGATGTGGCGGCAGGGTGACCTGTACCACGCGGGTCTCGGCGCCGGGAACCCGCTCGGCGAGCCCATGCTCTCGGTCGAGGCGCTGGTCGCCAACGTGCGCGCGCGCGACCCGCAGATCGTGCAGTTCGCCGTCCCGCCGCTGATCCACGGCGCCGCGCAACTGGGCGTGCTGATCGCGTTCAACTGGGGCGACAAGATGGTGCTCGTCCCTCGGTTCGACCCCGAAGTCGTCTGGCAGGCGATCCACGACGAGCGCGTCAACACCATCAACCTGGTCGGCGACGCGATGGCGCGTCCGCTCGCCGAGACGCTGGCGGCGAACCCCGACCGCTGGGACATCTCCTCGCTGTACTACGTCGGCTCGACCGGCGCGGTGATCAGCCAATCCGTGAAGGAGCAGTTGCGCGCGCTGCTCCCGAACACGATCGTCACCGAGAATTTCGGTGCGACCGAGACCGGCCATCAGGGCATGGAGGCGATGGAGGACGCGCGCCCCGCCGGCGGCGGCCTGCGCTTCCAGGTCAAGGAGACCACCATGGTCGTCGACGACGACCTGCGCCCGATCGTGGCCGGCTCGGGCGCGATGGGCAAGCTCGCGCTGCGCGGCCACGTGCCGCTCGGCTACTACAAGGATCCCGAGAAGACCGCGGGGACGTTCTTCGAGAAGGACGGCCACCGCTGGGTGGTACCCGGCGATATCGCGACCGTCGACGCCGACGGCTCGGTGATCGTGTTCGGCCGCGGCAGCATCTGCATCAACTCCGGCGGCGAGAAAGTCTTCCCCGAGGAGGTCGAGCAGGCGCTGCGCTCCCACGCGGATGTCTACGACGCCGTCGTCGTCGGTGTTCCCGACGAACGCTGGGGCGAGCGCGTCACCGCCGTGATCCAGCCGCGCGCGGGCAAGACGCCGACGCTGCAAGAGATCGACGCGCACTGCCGTGAACACGTCGCCGGGTACAAGGTGCCGCGCGAGATCCACTTGGTCGAGCAGATCCAGCGCCAGCCCAGCGGGAAGCCCGACTATCCCTGGGCGAAGGCGCTGGCCACGAAGGAACCCGGATGAGCATCCGCACCGAGCTGTGCGACGAGTTCGGGATCGAGTATCCGATCTTCGCGTTCTGCATCGACAAGGAGGTGTGCGCCGCGGTCAGCCGGGCCGGCGGCCTGGGCGTGCTCGGGGCGCTCCGCCATACGCCCGAGGATCTCGAGAAGGAGCTGTCGTGGCTCGACGAGCACTGCGGCGGCAAGCCGTACGGCGTGGATGTGGTGATGCCGGCGAGCTATGTCGGGGGCGAGTACGACGCCGACGAGATGTTCGACGCGCTGCAGCGCGAGATCCCCGAGGGGCACAAGCTGTACGTCGAAGAGGTGCTCGCCAAGTATGGGGTGCCGCCCCTGCCGGCCGACCAGCCGGCGCCGCGCGAGCTGCTCGGATGGACGGAGGCGACGGCGCGCCCGCAGGTGGACGTGGCGTTGTCGCACGACATCGCGCTGCTCGCGAACGCTCTGGGTCCACCGCCGCGAGACGTGGTCGATGAGGCACACCGGCATGGCGTGAAGGTCGCCGCTCTCGTCGGCAGCGCCGAGCACGCGCGCCGCCAGGTCGAGGTCGGCGTGGACATCGTGGTCGCGACCGGCACCGAGGCGGCGGGACACACGCCCGACATCGCGTCGATGATCCTGTGGCCCGAGGTCGTGGACGCGGTCGCGCCGCGGCCGGTGCTCGCCGGCGGCGGGATCGGTTCGGGCCGCCAGATGGCCGCGGCGCTGGCGCTGGGCACGCAAGGCGTCTGGACCGGCTCGATCTGGCTGACCGTCGCCGAGGCGCAGACGCAGGCGGCGGTGCGCGACAAGCTGCTCGCGGCGACGTCGCAGGACACCGTGCGCTCGCGGTCGCTGTCGGGCAAGCCTGCGCGCCAGTTGCGGACCGCGTGGACCGATGCGTGGGACGATCCGAACGGGCCGGGCGCGCTGCCGATGCCCCTGCAGTTCATGTTGACCGCCGAAGCCGTCTACCGTATCTATCGCGCCGAGCATCCGGACCTGATGGGGATGCCGGTCGGTCAGATCGTCGGCAGGATGAACGAGGTCCGTCCGACAGCGGAGGTGATCGAGGACATGGTCCGCGAGTGTTCGGACACGATCGAGCGGCTGAGGGGGCTGACGAGCTGATGCGCTTCGGCGTCACGGTCTTCCTCACCGATCAGGGCATCGATCCGGTGACGGCGGCGCGCGCGGCCGAGGAGCGCGGCTTCTCGTCGCTGTTCATGCCCGAGCACACCCACGTGCCTGCGTCGCGCGCGACGCCGGCTCCGATGGGTGAGCCGCTGCCCGAGCAGTACTACCGCTGCCTCGATCCGTTCGTCGCGCTGATGGCCGCGGCGGCGGCGACCGAACGGCTGCGCGTCGGCACCGGCATCTGCCTGGTCGCGCAGCACGACCCGATCGATCTGGCCAAGCAGGTCGCGTCGATCGACGTGCTGTCGGGCGGCCGGTTCGACTTCGGGATCGGGTTTGGGTGGAACGTCGAGGAGATGGCCCACCACGGCGTCGATTACGCGCGCCGCCGCGAGGTGGTGCGCGAGAAGATGCTCGCGATGAAGGCGCTGTGGTCGTCGGAGACCGCGGGCTTCGACGGAGAGTTCGTGCGCTTCGCACCGTCGTTCTCGTGGCCGAAGCCGTCGCAGCGGCCGAACCCGCCGGTGTTCATCGGCGGCGCGGGCGGACCGAAGCTGTTCGCGGCGATCGCCGAGTATGCCGACGGCTGGATGCCGATCGGGGGACGCGGCGTCAAGGCCAAGCTGCCGCTGCTGCAGGATGCGTTTGCGTCCGCGGGCCGCGATCCGGCGGACATCCGCGTGGTTCCGTTCGGCTCGATCCCCGATCCGGGCAAGCTCGAGTACTTCGCATCGCTCGGGATCGACGAGCTGATCATCGGCCTGACCTACGGCTCCGCCGACGTGGTGCTTCCAGAGATGGACAAGATCGCGGAGATGGTCGCGCCGTTCGTCAACTGAAGCGATCCGTCTCTCGCTCCAGGTTGCTAGAAGCGGCAGTTGAAATAGGCGCTGACATATCCCGATTCGTTGACAGTGACGTCCAAGGTTGGACACTCCCAGGTGAAGGGTCCCGACCCCGCCGGAGGTTCGCCGCCGGACGCAACGAGTTCATACCGGCCGCGGGCCAATTCGAGCACGAACGACCCGTCTCCCCCTGAGCGCGTCGAAGCCCTGACCTCCCTCGTCGCCGGGTCGCGAGCTTGGATCAGCGCGTCTCGGATCGAGAATCCAGGTTGCCCACACGGCGGTGTCAGATCGCGACACCGGGGCTGTGCTTCGATCGATCCTTGCACACCCGAAGTAGGCGCTTCCGAATCGTCGCTCACATCCCCTTCCTGCGCTGGATCGACAGGCGTTCGATCGCCGCTGCAAGCCGTAGTCAGGGATAGCAGTGCGGATCTGAGGTCTCCTGGTGGATGGTCCCCGACGAGAAGGTCGAGGACTGTGCTACCTCCACGTGTGACTCGTACCACGTCCCGCGCCGGATCCGAGACATGGCTGATCTTCGGCGCTCCGTCGGCATCCTCAGATCCCAGGGGGAGGACGGCTAACAGGTGGTAGGTGCCCGGTGGCAGTCGAAGCCTGTAAGAACCATCTCGCTCGCCGCCCCATTTGGACATGGACCCGCCCGGCCAACAATTCCAGATCAGCGGGTACGGGACTGGGCGTTCGCCATCGAAAAGAACGCGTCCCATGACCGTGCCGCTGTTGCCGTCGGCAGGGGGCTCTGGATAGCGAAGTCCATGACAGTCCAGGCTGTAGAACGGCTGCAGTTGTTCATCGACATGGGGATCCTTCGCATCTCCCTCGATAAGCCCGTTGTCGTCTTGCTTCCAGAAAACCAGAAGACCACCATTCCATCGGTAGGCCAACCGCTCCCAGCGATAGGCCCCTTCGCGCTCCAAGACCACCCTCAACCTCACGATCTCAGATGTGCCATCTCCATCGAGGTCCGAACACGCGAGGCCCTCCCCGTGCGTGACGCTTCCCCCTATCGCGAAGCGAGCCGGGTTGACGGCCCCTTCCGGATCTCGCTCAAGAACCTGACCGACGCCATCGCCGTGAACCTCGAAGAGCGTCATGAACTCGACAGATGCTCCCCGGTCGGTGATGACGAACACTTCACTGCGACCGTCATCGTTCGCATCGACGGGGCCGACGACCACGGGATCGACCCCTGCGATGAAGGGTAGCTCGACCTCATGGATCGCTCCGTTCGCCAGGAGCGCGCGCGCGCGCCACGTGCTGGGGACGTCTGACTCGTCAAGGATGCCGTAGACGACGAATCGGTCCATGCGCCCATCGCCGTCGAGATCGGCGCGGGCATCGGAGAGGCAGCCTGAGCCCTCAGGAAGGTCGGGGTCCATGGCGCGAGAACAGGTGCCGTCGGATAGGCGATCATTTGGTGGCGCCGAGGATGAAGCCGGGCCGACCAAGCTTGGGGACCGCGAAGCTGTCACGAGGTCGGCAGCGATGACGGCGAGAGCAACCATCACGACCATGGCAGCCGCGGCGGGACGCAGCTGAGCCAGCCATCGTTGACGCCGTCCCCTCGTGTGGATCCGCTCAAGCGCAACGTCCGCCGGCGGATCCACGGATGCGGCAGCACGCCGCAGCCCATCTCGAAGCCGTTCATCGAGCGGCATCGGCGACCTCTTCCCCGAGGAGAGCACCGAGCCGCTTCCGTGCCCGATGGAGGTGCACACGCACGGTCGCCTCACTGCAATCCATCAGATGAGCGATGTCTGTGGTTGACAACTGCTCGAAATAACGAAGGACTACCGCTGCCCGCTGCGCCACCGGCAAGGTCAGCACGACGAGCCGGATCGCGACGTCGTCTTCCCCGCCGCCGATCATCTCCGGGACAGACCCCTGGAGCTCGAGGCGCCGATGCTTGCGGACCCGCGATGCCCGTCTGATCGCAACGCGCCGCACCCAGGCTCCCGGCTTGTCATAACGGCTCACCTTCCGCCAATGGATGTACAACTCCAGGAATGCCTCCTGCGCTGCCTCTTCGGCGGCCTCGCGTTCACCCAGCATCAGATAGACCGTCCGCACGATGGTCGGATACTCATGCCGGAACAGCTCGTCGAAGTTCGGAACATCTCCTGCGCGCACCTCACCCCCAACTCTTACACAGCGCCCTGGAGATGAAAGTGTTTACCGAGGCCTTTCACCGGACCCCACCAGATTGGACATCCGGGAGCGCGCGCATCCGCACGCGGTGCCCGACGATCACGGCGAGGTTCCCCAACCAGTCATCTCGCCGTTCGAGCAGGTCCACGAGTACGCGGTGCTCGAGCAGGGGCCGGTTCTCGGTCACTCGCATCACGATCACGCCGGGGACAGGCTCGACGAGCGCACGTTCCCCGTGTCCCCTGTCATGAGTCAGCACGATCCGCCCTTCGCGCATGGCGAGCCGGAACAGGTCGCCATCGTCGAGACCGGGTGAACGTCGGCTGACCCAGGCGACATCGTGGCCGCGCGCGACCAACTCCTCGACCAGGCGTTCCGCGACGTTCTCATCGACGATCAGCTTCACGGCATCGAGTCGAACGGCAGGATCCGCTCCCCCTCGATCCGCTCGTACGCGTAGAGGAAACACGCGCGGAGGTCGTCCCTTGTGATCGTCGGGTAGTTGTCGAGCACCTCTTCTTCGGTCCATCCCGCAGCGAACAGCTCGAGCACCAGCTCCACCGAGATCCGCGTTCCCCGCACCGCTGCCTTCCCCACCAAGACCTCCGGGTTGGCGGTGATGCGCTTCCGCAGCTCCGGGAACAAGGGCTCGTCGAATGCCGACTCGACGACCTCGTAGCGCACGGGCGACTCGCCGACCTGCTCGCGCGTCGTGCGGATGAACTCCGCGAGGTCGTCCTGGTCGATCATGTGTTGGGTCCCGACCTTGGTCGAGCGAAGCCTGCCGGCGCGGATCCAGCGCCTGATGGTCTCGGGGCTTCGGCCGATGACAGCGGCCGCCTTGGGTACGGTGAGCATGGTTGTAGCATACTACACCGCACGCGATCGGGCAAGTTCGATAGCGTTGACCTGACTGACCATCAGGTGGGGGGATCCGTGAACGAAGCACCGTGGCCGAGCATCCCCGCGCTCGTGCGCTGGGCGGCCGATGAGTACGGCGACGCCGAGGCGCTGGTGGACGGCGACCAGCGGTGGTCGTTCGCGGAGCTGCTCGAGCGGGTCGAGCAGGCCGCGCGCGCGGCCGCCGCGGCCGGGATCACGCGCGGCGATCGGGTTGCGATCTGGGCGCCGAACATCCACGAGTGGATCACCGCCGCGCTCGGCGCGATCACCGCCGGCGCCATCCTGGTGCCGATCAACACGCGCTTCAAGGGGCGCGAGGCCGCGTACGTGCTCGAGCGCGTCCGCGCGCGTCTGCTGTTCACCGTCAACGGGTTCCTCGACACCGACTACGTCGCGATGCTGCGCGAGGCGATGCCGGACGGCGCGCCGCCGATCGTGGTGTTGCGCGGCGACGCACCGGCCGGCACCACGTCGTACGCGGACTTCCTCGCGCGCGCCGGCGACACGCCCGTCACCGCCGAGCCGGCCGAGTTGAGCGACATCATCTTCACCTCCGGAACGACCGGCAAACCCAAAGGCGTGATGGTCTCGCACGAGCAGACCTTGCGCGTGTTCGACGTGTGGTCGCGCGAGGTCGGCCTCGCCGACGGTGACCGCTACCTGATCGTCAACCCGTTCTTCCACACCTTCGGCTACAAGGCGGGCATCCTCGCGTGCCTGATGCGCGGCGCGACGATCATCCCGCATGCGGTCTTCGACGTGCCGAGCGTGCTCGAGGCGATCGAGCGCGACCGGATCACCGTGCTCCCCGGCCCGCCGACGCTGTACCAGACGATCCTGAACCATCCCGCGCGCCGCGACCTATCGTCGCTGCGGCTGGCCGTCACCGGCGCCGCGGTCGTCCCGGTGAGCCTGATCGAGCAGATGCGCGACGATCTCGGTTTCGAGACCGTGCTCACCGCCTACGGGCTGACCGAGTCCACCGGTACCGCAACGATGTGCCGGCGCGGCGACGATGCCAAGACGATCGCGAACACCTCGGGGCGCGCGATCCCCGACACCGAGGTCCGCGTCGTGGACACCGACGGCGCGCCGGCCAACGCGGGCGAGCCGGGCGAGGTCGTGATCCGCGGCTACAACGTGATGCTCGGCTATCTGGACGATCCCGATGCGACCGCCGAGACGATCCGCGACGGCTGGCTGCACACCGGCGACATCGGCGTGATGGACGAGCGCGGCTACCTGCGCATCACCGACCGGCTCAAGGACATGTTCATCGTCGGAGGCTTCAACGTCTATCCTGCGGAGGTGGAAGGTGAGCTGCTCGCGCATCCTTCCGTGGCCCAGGTCGCGGTCGTGGGCGCGCCCGACGAGCGCCTCGGCGAGGTCGGCGTCGCATTCGTCGTCCCGCGCGCGGGCGCGAGCTTCGATCCGGACGAGGTGGTCGCCTGGGCGCGCGCGCGCATGGCGAACTTCAAGGCGCCGCGTCGCGTCGTCGTCGTCGAGCAGCTTCCGGTGAACGCCGGCGGCAAGATCTTGAAGTTCGAGCTGCGAGAGAGGGCGCGCGCATGATTCATGGCAGAGTATGGCTTCCGACTTCCGCAGTCGGCCGGTGAGGGTTCGAGCTTCACCCCTGAGCCCTTGTCGGGGAACTGCGCCCTCTGGAACGCTTCCTCATAGGCGCTGCGAGGAGGAACCGCGGGGGATCTCACGAAGAGTCCTAGGATGACTCGGTCCTCGGCCCCCCAGGCAAGGCTGCTCGTCGCGCTGGGAAGCCTGTTGGTGCTCCTGCTGGCGTCGCCACCAGCACGTGCCGAAGAGCACGAGTTGCTTCAACCAACAGATGTAACTTTCACAACCGCCTTGGCTTGCGGCCCTTCGTGTCCGGACTGGAATGCGCTCGTGTTCAACGATGGCAACGGTGTCAGTACGCCGGCCAGATGCCGCAAGGAACCGCTGACTACACCGGGATCTTATGATGAGATCCTGGTAACCGTTCCGGACAGCATCCAGGGGCGAACCCCAGTTTCTCTTTCGTTTACGATCTATCCCCGGATCGACTATGAGGCTACAGCCTGTCTGGTAGCCAACCCGGGGACGCCGAATGAAGAGTATCGCGTGGTGCCACATGGGGTTATTGCATGCTTTGACTTTTGCGCGGGTCCGTGCAGAGGCCAACTTCCCGCACCACATGGCTGTCCCGAACGGATATGGTTCGGTGTTCTTCCGGGCGAGACGTACGCTCTTCGAGTTTTCAACGCCTCTGACGGCCGATCCGTGGAGGGCTTATACGGCTATGCAGCGCGATGATCTTCGACCAAGGTGCACCCCGGATCGCTAGGGCGCGCGCATGAACGAGTATCCGGTGAAGCTCGGCTCGATGCTGTTTACGCTGGTCGAGCCGCATCGCGAGCATGTGGTCGCCTACAACCGCTGGTACGAGCGCGACCACTTCTACGCCGGCTGCCTTGTCGGGCCCGGCATCCTGTCGGGCGCGCGCTGGGTCGCGACGCGCGAGCTGAAGAAGCTGCGCTACCCCGCCGACTCCCCCATCACCGCCGACCCGATGACCGGCTCGTACCTGGCGACGTATTTCATCGAAGCGTCGCAGTCGCGCGAGTGGGGCGCGTGGGCGGCGAAGGAGTTCCAGCGCCTGATGGATGATGGGCGCATGTTCGAGCAGCGCGACCACGTCCACACGCAGATGTACGCGTTCAAGGGCGCCGGGTATACCGATCCCGACGGCGTGCCGCCCGAGCTTGCGCTCGATCACCGCTATCCCGGCCTGGTCGCACTGTTCCTGGAAGCCAACGAGGGCGTGTCGCGCGGCGACGTCGCCGGCTGGTTCAACATGAACCTCGCCTCCCATGTCTTCAAACGTTCGAGCGCGTCGCTGGCGCTGTCGTTCTCGCCGATCCCGATCCCCGGCGGCACGCACGACGACATCCCGAAAGCCGGCTCGGGCCCCCGCAGCCTGCTGTACCTCTGGTTCTGCGACGCGAACCCGGCCGATGACTGGGACGTCTTCGCCGGACTGGGCGAGCACGTTGCCGACGGCGGCTTCGCACGCGTGACGTTCTGCTCGCCGTTCATCCCGACCATCCCCGGCACGGACACCTACACCGACGAGCTGTGGTAGAGACGCTCGACTGGGATCTCGGGCATCTCCGCGGAGAGCCGATCGGTCCGGTCATCGCGTTCGACGGTACGCCGCTGCACGCCGAGGCGATCGGCGACGGCCCGAGCGTGGTGTTCGCCCACGGCTTCTGCCTGAACCTGACCTCGTGGCACTACCAGATGCTCGGCTTGTCGGAGTCATACCGGCTGGTGCTGTTCGATCAACGCGGCCATGGCCTTTCGGCGTTCCCGTCTTCGGGAGACTTCACGATCGACACGCTCGCGCGCGACCTCGACGCGATCGTCCAGGCCGCCGGCGAGCCGGTGACGCTCGTCGGCCACTCGATGGGCGGTATGACCGTGCTGCGCTACGCCGCGATGTTCCCCGAGCGCATCGGATCCTCGGTTCGTGCCGTCGCGCTCGTGGACACCAACTGCAACGACGTGCTGGGGAACCTGCTGCCCGGTGCCGCGCGCATGGCGCTTCCCGCGCTACGCCTGATCGAGGCCGCCGCCGCCGCGTCACCGCAGCGGCTCGAAGGCATCCGCCGCAGCCAGCAGCGCCTCATCCGCACCGGCGTGCGCCTGATGTCCTTCGGCAAGGATGCTCCACCCGAACGCTTGTCGTTCGTCGAGCAGCAATTCGCCGCCGTCCCCGCGCCGGCTCTGGTCCGCGTGATCGCGACGCTGCGGACGCTTGATGTGCGCGCCGGCCTCGAGGCGCTCGAGGGCATCCCGGTCCTGATCGTCGTCGGCGAGCGCGACCGCATCACCCCGATCGCGTGCGCGCGCAAGCTCGCGCACGCCGTCCCCGGCAGCGAGCTGGCTACCATCGCGCGCGCCGGCCACATGCCCATGCTCGAACAGCCCGAAGCATTCAACGAACTGCTCGCCGCGTTTCTCGAGCATCCCGGCGCGATGTACGGAGGCCGCCGCGTCGGGCGCGCGCGCCGCTCCCAGATCCCGCCGGACTGAGACCGCGCGGCACTGCGCGCAGGGGGCGAATGCCTGCCCAGCGAGGCTCGCGCGTCCTACGGATGAAAGTCAAGTGCCTGGACGAGGTTCTCCTCCTCTGTAAGGATGTGGTGGGGTGCGGGTGACCCCGTAGCGAAGCGCAGGGTTGGGGCTGATGCCTGCCGCGCCGCTTGAGCGCCTCG
>Ga0214471_10000252_pt1 | contig 48629 bp, 43 predicted proteins | sample RVTome_5_FD_207665 | JGI IMG/M metagenome (GOLD analysis project Ga0214471, IMG submission 207665) | Soil microbial communities from uranium-contaminated site in the Upper Colorado River Basin, Wyoming, United States - RVT142D155 | ecosystem: Environmental > Terrestrial > Soil > Contaminated >... | reverse complement strand
AGACGGGCCTGCGGCTGGCCACCGAACTGCTGGCCGTCTCCGACGTGCTCATCGACAACTTCCGGCCGGACGTGCTGGAGCGGCTGGGACTGGGTGTCGAAACGGTCCGCGCCGCGAACCCAGGGCTCATCGTCCTCAAGATGCCCGGGTTCGGCAGCACCGGTCCTCGTTTCCGGCAGGGATCCTGGGGCCCCAACCTGCTCGCCCACGGCGGAATGACCCACCTCTGGAACCACCCGGGCCTGCCGGAACCGGTGGGATCCCAGTCGGTCTACCCGGACTATGTCGCCGGGGCGCTGGCGCCCGCCCTGGTGGCGGCAGCATTGCTGCGGCGATTGCGGACGGGCAAGGGTGCCTACATCGACCTGGCGCAGGTCGAGCTGATGGCGTACCTGCTCGGCGTCTCGGCGCTCGAACTGGCACTCACCGGAGAGGACCCGCAACCGATCGGGAATCGCTCGCTCGATGCCGCCCCCCAGGGCTGTTATCCCTGCCTCGGCGATGACCGCTGGTGCGTCATCTCGGTGGAGACCGAAGAGCAGTGGATCCGGCTGTCGCGGGTGATGGGCCGGCCCGAGCTCGCCTCCAACCCCCGCTATGCCACGCGGGCCGCCCGCCTGGAGCACCAGGACGAGCTGGACCAGATCGTCGGCTCCTTCACCGTCAACTGGGACCCGGGGGCCCTCACCAGGATGCTCCAGGAGGCCGGTGTGCCGTGTGGGGCCGTCCAGGACGCCCGGGACCTCTGGTCCGATCCGCAGCTCCGTCACCGGGGGCTGATCGCCGAGGTCGACCATCCGCTGCTCGGAGCGGTGAGCGTGCCGAGGCTGCCGATCAGCATCTCGGATGGAGGCATCGGCCCGCCCACCCCGTCGCCGCTCCTGGGTGCGCACGAGGAAGAGGTGATCTGCGAGCTGCTCGGGTACTCCGAAGGGGAGCTCGAGGAGTTCCGGTCGCTGCAGGCCGTGGAGTGAGTGCATCCGGCGGACACGGGCATCGATCACCGTCGAGTTCGTCGATGCTCCCGATCGAGAGTCTCGAGGATCGCAACGAGCCGATCGCCCCGTTCGAACCGAGCGACCGGGAGGAGGTGTCCGATGGACCTCGATGAGGCGGCGGTGGCACGGCTCCGCTTGTCGATCACCCGCCTCGCCCGGCGGATCCGCCAGCAGGCCGGCGCTAGCCGTGCGCTGAGCCCTTCTCGCCTGTCGGCGCTCACCACGATCGACCGCCGCGGCCCGCTGCGGCTGGGAGACCTCGCCGCCCGCGAGCGCATCAGCAAACCCTCCATCACCCGCATCGTTGCCCGCCTGGAGCGCGCCGGCCTCGCGGAGCGAACGCCGGACCCCGATGACCGGCGCAGCGTTCGCATCGCCATCACCCCCCAGGGGCGGCGGACTCTCGTCACCGCCGGCGACCGTGCCGACCGTTACCTCGCCGAGCATGTGGCGGCGCTCGGCGACGAGGACAGGGCGAGGCTGGCCGCGGCCCTTCCCGCTCTCGAGCGCCTGTTGGAGATCCGGCCGTGACCCGGCTGAGGGCGACCTTCAAGTCGCTTTCCAACTACAACTACCGCCTCTACTTCGTCGGCCAGTCGGTGTCCGCGTCCGGTACCTGGATGCAGCGCCTCGGCCAGGCGTGGCTGGTGCTCGACCTCACAGGATCCGGGACGATGCTCGGCGTGACCGCCGCCCTGCAGCAGCTCCCCATGCTCATGCTGGGGCCCTGGACCGGGCTGCTCGCCGACCGCGTCGACAAGAGGCGCCTCATCGTGGCCACCCAGGCCGCCGCCGCCGCCCTGGCCATCGCCCTTTTCATCCTCACCGCAACGGAGTCGGTCGAGCTCTGGATGGTCCTCCTCCTGGCCATGGCGTTGGGAGTGACCGACGCCGTCGACCGACCGGTGCGATCCGCGTTCGTCGTCGAGATGGTGGGCCCGGAGCGCCTCACCAACGCCGTCGTGCTCAACAGCGTCGTGATGAACGCGGCGCGAACGGTCGGTCCGGCCATCGGCGGCATCGTCATCGCCACCCTTGGGCTGGCGGCGAGCTTCCTGATCAACTCCGTGTCGTACCTCGCCGTCGTGGGCGTGGTGCTGGCGATGCGAACCAGGGAGCTGCGGCCGCCGGTTGCGGCCGCTGCGGGCCCTGGCCAGGTGCGCAACGTGTTCAGGCATGTGATGGCCAAACCCGAGCTCGCCTGGCCGCTGGGGTTGATGACTGTGGCAGGGCTACTCGCCTTCGAGTGGACGATCACCTTGCCGTTGCTAGCCCGCGACACCTTCGGCGGCGACGCCCGCACACTCGGTTTCCTGTTCTCGGCGATGGGGATCGGGGCGGTGATCGGAGGACTGTGGGCGGCGGCCTCGCTGGCGGCCACCGAGACGTCGCTGCTGCGCACGGCGTGGCGCTTCAGCGTTCTCCTTGTGGCGGTAGCCCTGGCCCCCGGGCTCCCGGTCGCCCTGCTGGCGCTGTTCCTGCTCGGGGCGGCGAGCATCGCCATGAGGGGGGTGGCGATGTCGCTGCTGCAGCTCAACGCCGACCCCGACATGCGGGGCCGAGTCATGGCACTTTTCGCCATGGCGCTCGCCGGCACCACTCCCGTCGGCGGCCCGCTGGTGGGCTGGATCGGCGAGACGTTCGGAGCCCGCACCGCCTTCGCCCTTGCCGGCATCGGCACCGGCCTGGCGACCTGGGCGCTCCACCTCGGCGTGCGCCGCGCTCGGCGCAGAGCCTCTCCGCCCGTTGCTGACGTGGCGGTCGATCAAGCCGGCTGACCCGGTGCGGTCGGCTCTCAGGAGCGCATGGGCGACTCAGGCCGGAGCCACTTCGGCCGCTGCCAGCAGGGACGTGAGCGTGCCGATGTCGTCGATGGTCTCCAGGTCGAGCACGGTGCGGATGACGCGGGAAGCGGCAATCTCGCCGAGCACCGGCTCCATGAGGTCCGCGGCCTTGGCGACCACGTCCGACTCTGCCATTGGGTTCTCCGGCGATCCGTGGACGCGATCGACCCGACTGTCGTGCCGAATGCCGTCCACAGTCGTCACCGTCACCTTCGCCTGACGTCTCGACTCCATCGTGTCGTCGGGTGCGACCTCGATCCGCCCGTCCCCTCCGGCCGCGTCCCACGCCCGGAAGCGCTCGAGATCGTGGGCCGCCGAGAAGCTGAAGCGGCGATCGGCCACGACGGTCGCCAGCAGGTACTGGAGGTTGATGTCGGGCATCGCCCGCGACCGCTGCACCGTCTCGGCGAGGATCCTCGGCAGGGACACCTCTACCCGGGCGATCTCGGAATCGGCCAGATCGTGCTCCTCCATGACTGCCAGTAGGGCTTGGATGGGAGCCTGTGCAGGCGACCCGACGGCGTGGCGCTTGATGTGGGTGCGGGTGACCTCGAAGCGGGTGCCCAGCCCCTCGACCAGCCGAGCCGGCTCTGGGTCGGAGCCGACGATGTCGAGGAAGTTGGGCTCACCGGCGAAGACATCCTCGACGCCGGTCCAACCCGCTTCGACCACGGTCACGGCGAACAAGGCGCCGAAGGCAGGCCAGCCTCCGAGAACGTACGCCTTCTCGACGTGCTCGGTGTCTCGTTTCCATGTGTTCATCCCCGCCACCTGCTGGGCGACGTACGAGAGCAGATAGCGGATCCGCCTCTGCTCGAGCCCGCGCAGCCCGGCGGTTGCAGCCGCTGAACCGAACATCCCGGCGATGCCGGGTGTCCCCCGAGGCTGGCGGCGCACCGCCTCGAACGACGGCCACAACGCCAGGTTGACCCGGCAGCCGATGTCGTAACCGAGGGCAACGGCGCGGACGAGTTCGGCGCCGGTGCGGCGGGCCGCTCCGGCCGTCGCCAGGACGCTCGGCACGATCGAGCACCCGGGATGGCTCTTGGTCAGCTCGTGGGAGTCGTCGGACTCGTCGGCGTGAGCGGCCATGGCATTGGCGAGAGCAGCGTGGAGTGGGTCGGTCGTCAGCCCGCTCCCTATCACCACCGCCTCGCCCGGGGGCCCCGACTCGAGGACGAAGGCGGCGGCCGCTCTCCCTGCGGCCAGCCGGCTCCCGGACACACAAGCGGCGACGGTGTCGAGGATGTGGTGGATGGTGACCTCGGTCACAGCAGCCGGGAGCGGCGTGGCGACGGCTCCCGCAATGTGATCGGCGAGTCGCGCGGTGATCGGCGAGGGGGCGGCGGCGAGGGATTCCATCGTTAGCCGTGCACCAGCGGATGGCTGCCGCCGGTCACGAAGAACTCCTGACCGGTGGTGTAGGACGATCGGGGCGACGCCAGGAAGAGCGTCAGCGAGACCACCTCGTCGACCGTTCCCAATCGCCCCATCGGCACCCGGTCGAGTTGGCGGCTCCGTGCCTCCTCGGCGTTCGGAAACCACTCCGGCCTCGATCGCACCGTGGCGATGCTCCCCGGCACCACTGTGTTCACCGTCACACCGTCGCGGGCGCACTCGGACGCCAACGCCCGGGTGAGGGCGACGATGCCGCCCTTCGAGGTCACGACGTGGGACCGGGCCTGGCGCCCCCAGTAGAAGTTCATACCCGAGAAGTTGATGATGCGCCCGAACCCGCGGCGGCGCATGCCGGGGAGCACCGCCTGGGCGAGGAGGAACGGTGCCCTGAGATTCAGCGCCATCACCGACTCCCAGTCGGCGAGCGTGATGTCCTCCAACTCGACCTTGGGCCGGATCGCGGCGATGTTGACCAGGATGTCGATCTCGCCCACCTCGGACGTGATCTGGCGGACGGCGCGAGCCAGCCCGTCGGCGTCGTCGAGAGGTTGCAGCAAACCTGTGGAGCGGACGCGGCGAGTCGCCAGCGTCTCGAGGGTGTCGTGGAGCGCCGTCCGGTCCGAACCGCCGATCACCGCCACGTTGGCGCCGGCGTCGGCGAAGCCCTCGGCGACCCCTCGGCCGATGTTGCGCGTGCCGCCGGTCACGAGCGCGGTGTAGCCGCCCAACCGGAGCCAGCCTGTGTCGGGTGCGCCGGTACCTGCGTTCATGGTGTGCTCCTCGTCGGTCGGCCGCGGTTCGACGGCGGCATCTGGCTGCGGGTGCGGGTACGGCGACTCACGCCACCAGGCCCATGAGCTCGCCGAGGTCGGGTGCCGAGCCCAGCCCGAGCGTGGCATCGGCGATCGCCCGACGAGACCGATCCGACCCACCTGTGCGATCCAGCCTGGCGAACTTGTCCAAGACCTCCTCGCGCCCCCAGGGACGGCGGGGACTCCCCGGCGTGTCGACGACTCGGCGCTCCAGCTTCGTCCCGCCGCGGAGGACGACCTCGATCGCCGCCGGGAAGGCGTCATCGGCGTCGCCGAGTACATCCCGGTCGACCACGAAGGACATCTTGTCGATGAGGGCGAGCACGTCGGCGTCGCGCCATCGTTGCGCCGCGTACTGGGCCGGGGTCACGTCTCCGTCGCGCAACGCCAGCGCCACGAGGAAGTGGATGCTGTGGTCGGCGGTCTCCCTGGTCGCCGGGGCTCGCCGCTCGGCGAGTGCCAGATAGTCGTGGGCCCACGGCGTGTCGGGTAGTGACACCCGGATGCCGGTCACCTCGGCCGGATCGAGCGGGCCGTGCTGCCGGAAGACCCCCACGGCAGCGGAGATGGCTGCCTGTGACGTGCCCAGTGCCGGGAAGGGTTTGATCGAGACCCCCTGGATCACCCAATCCGGCGGCGCACAGAGCGCCGCCACCATCTGCTCGTCGGGCTCGCCGCCCAGCGTTGCGACCAGACCGCTCTCGCCCTCGAACACTCGGGGGGGCCCCGTGATCCCGCTGACGGCGAGACGTGCCGCCAGGACACCGTCACGGGCGACCATGGCGTTGGCGACGGCCTTGAGCATCGAGATCTCTCCCCTCCTGGTCTCTTTCAGCGTGTAGCCCTTGGCAGCGCCGATGCACAGGGCGGCGCGCAGCGTCTCCTGGTTCGCACCGTAGAGCAACGCGGCCATGGCGGAGGCGACGGTCGCGCTGATCGAGACCTCGTGCCAATCCGATCCTCGCGGGAGTGCTCGGTACACGTCGTTGCGGAGTCGCCAGGTGAGCTCGTACCCGACAGCGATGGCGGCGAGCACGTCGCGCCCCGACGCGCCCGACTGTTCGCCCACGGCGAGCGCGACGGGGATGTTGTCGCTGGGATGGCCGCCGGGACCCCGCCCCAGGAATATGTCGTTGGCATCGAGGTAGCGGATCGCGGTCCCGTTGACCAGTACCGCATCCTCTGCGCTCGCGCCGGCTCCTGCGAAGAGCAGGGTGGCAACGGGTGGACCCGATCCTGCGACCGTACGCCGGATCCTGATCACAGGGTCGGCGTCGTGTGCGCCGGCGGCGCAGGCCAGCGCGTCGAGCAGAGCCAGCGCGGCCCGATCGAGAATGGCCTGCGGAACGTCGACGAACGCCGCTTCGAGGCTACCGGCGAGGCGCGACGCCCAGGTCGAGCTCAACGGCGCCACCCCGAGGGCGCCAACGCCAGGTGCACGGCGGGTCCCCATTCGTCAGTCGGCCGTGAAGCCCTTGGCCACGACCCGTCTGGCGAGGTAGGCGGTGACCACGAGGATGGCCACCATCGTCACACCCAGCGCCGACGCCGTCTCCCGCTGGCCGTTCACCGTCCACAGCGAGTAGATCTCCATCGATATCGTCCGGGTCCCCGGCGTCGACAGCAACAGCGGCAGCGACAGGTTCTTGAACGTCATCGCGAACACCCAGATGGCGGCGGCGACGAATGTGGAGAACAGGACCGGCAGGGTCACGCCGAACAGGGTACGGATCTTCCCCACACCCGAGACCCAACCGGCCTCGTCCAACTCGGTGTTCATCTGGAGCAGCGCGCCGTTCGTGATCCGGCTGGCATACGCCAGGTAGTGGACGGTGAAGGCGATGACCAGGACACCAAGGCTGCCGTACAGGCCCAGCCACCGCGCCCCTGGGCTCAGGAAGAAGACGACGAAGGCCAGACCGAGAGCCACGCTGGGGATGACATTGGGCACGAATGCCATCGAGTCCATCACGGCTCGCCCGCGGACCTTGACCCGGATCACGGCCCAGGAGACGACGAACGCGAACCCGATGGTGGTGATCGCCGCCACGACGGAGAGCCCCACCGAATTGCGGAACGCGGCGAACGCGTTGGCTGTGGTGAAGTGCATGTAGTTGTCCAGGGTGAGCTTGCCCAGGGCTTCGAAGGATGGGGGCTCGTACACCGGGAGCAGCGACGTCCAGATGAGCGTCAGCAGGGGGAGTCCCATCACCAGGAACGCGAAACCACCGAAGCCGGCGACGGCCCACTTGCGCCATCGACCCAGCTTCAGCCGGGCGGGCCTGAACCCCTTGCCGGATACGGTTGCGAAGCGGTTGGATTTGCGGATGACGACCCGGTAGTACACCGTCGAGAGCACCACCATGCCGACCAGGAAGAGGTTCGCATAGGCAGACGCAGTGCCCCAGTTGGGGGTCGGCGACGAGTACGCGGTGAAGTAGATGAGCGTCGGAAGGACGAAGATGCCGGCCGGGAGGCCCAGGAACAACGGCGTGTCGAAGTCCTGGAGGTTGCCGACGAACCCGTATATGACGGCACCCACGAGCACGGGGGTCATCAACGGCAGCGTGACATGCCGCAGGGTTCCCAGGCGCCCCGCTCCGCTCATGATCGACGCCTCCTCGAGGGCCGGGTCCATCAGGCGGAAGGCGCCGACGATCATGAGGAACAGCGCGGTGGCACCTCTCAGGCCCTCGACGTAGATCATGCCCCACATGCTGTAGATGTTGAACGGGCCCTCGGTGAGGTGGATGCCGACGACGTCGAGGACGTCGCGGATCCCGACGTTGAGAAGGCCTGCCCGGGGCGAGAGCAGCAGGATGTAGGCCATCGACGACAGCATCTTGGGGATGGCAAGCGGCGCCAGCATGATCACCCAGGCGGCATTCCGGTATGGCAGATCTGTGCGCTCCACCAGCCAGGCCGCAAGCGCCGCAAGCGAGATGCTGACGATGGTCACTCCGATGGCGTACACCGCGGTGTTCCTGCTGGCCTCCCACGTCGCCGGGCTGGTCAGCACCTGCTCGTAGTTCTGCAGGGTGAACCCGGTGGGACTGGATGGACGTGACCCCGGCGTCGATGTCGACATGCGAAGCAGGAAGAGGAGAGGGCCGCCGATGAGAAAGAGCAGGAGGCCCCCAACCGTGACGGCGAGCGCATGGCGGGCGATGAAGCCGGTTGTCGCCACCAACCACCTTGGCGAAGGCGAACGCGCCGGCACCGGCACCACCGGGTCCTCGGTCGAGGCTGCGTCCTCATGCAATTTCGTCAACGCTGCTCCTCGACTGTCGGCCGAGACAACGGATCAGGCGCCAACGGTTCGGGCCGAGCCGAAGCCGGGGATGATCGAGCACCACTGCTCGGGCAACCGCAACTCGACGGCGGAACCGGTGTTGACGGCATCGGAAGGGTGGCACTGCACACGGACGGTGAGATCCCCGACCTGCACCTGGTGTTGCACGGAGTCGCCCTGGAATGCCCTCGTCGTCACGCTGCCGAACAGGACGTTGCGCGCCGGGTCACCGTGGCGTTCGACGGCCACCATGCCGATGTGCTCGGGCCGGACGGAGATCGTGACGTCGTCGCCCGCCGCGACACGGGCGCTGCTGTCGGCGATGAGGTCGCCGTGCGGACTCAGGATGAGCCAGCGGCCGTCTCCCACCCTCTCCTTGACGGTGCCCTGGATGAAGTTGGACACGCCGATGAAGTCGGCGACGAAGTGGGACTCGGGTCGTTCGTAGATGTCGCGGGGATGTCCGATCTGCTCCACCCGCCCGGCATTCATCACGGCGATCCGGTTGGACATGCCCAGCGCCTCGGTCTGGTCATGCGTGACGTACACGGTGGTGATCCCGAGGCCGCGTTGGATCCGCTTCAGTTCGAAGCGCATCAACTCGCGGAGCTTCGCATCCAGGTTCGAGAGCGGCTCGTCGAGCAGCAGGACCTGTGGCTGTGTCGCCAGCGCCCGGGCGAGCGCCAGGCGCTGCTGCTGGCCGCCCGAGAGGTCGGTGGCGGGGCGGTTCTCGAGGCCATCGAGTTGGACCAGCCCCAGTACCTCACGAACCCGCGCATCGATCTCCGCCTTCTTCATGTGGCCGACGTGACGCGAACGTCTGGTGAGGGGAAAGGCGACGTTCTTGGCCACAGTCATGTGCGGCCAGATGGCGTACGACTGGAAGACCATGCCGAGCCCGCGCCGATGCGGCGGAACATCGATCTTGTGGGCGCCGTCGAACAGCACCATGTCATGCACGGCGATCACGCCGCTGTCGGGGGTGGTGAGGCCTGCCAGCATGCGAAGCGTGGTGGTCTTCCCGCAGCCCGAAGGCCCGAGGAGCGTGAAGAGCTCCCCCGACTTGATCTCGATGCTGATGTCGTCCACGGCCACGACGCCGGCACCATGGCTCTTGCTGTCGCCGGATCCATTGCCGTGGTATGTCTTCACCAGGTTGCTGAGCGAGATCAAAAGGTGCGCTCCTATCGCGGCCGCTCACGGTCGGGTCATCACCGTCGGGCGGCCCCAGAGCTGCTGGGGCCGCCCGCAGTCGGAGCCTTGGCTCACTCGGTGAGCTGCGGGAACCCGGCCGCCGCCTGGATCTGCTCGATCCAGTCGGGGAGGGCTGCGACACCTGCCGGGTCGGCAACGGCCACCCCGAGGTCACCGATCATCTCCGCCATGTTCGATCCTTCCCAGTACAGCGAAGCCTGCAACGGATCGGCGTCGAGCAACTCCTGGGCATCGTCGTTGTTGGCGATCCACTCGACGAAGAGGAGGGCACTGTACGGTGCGGTCGCAAGGGCGTCGCCGAACACCCCGTACGCCTCCGATGCACGAACCGGCACCGGCTCGATGAGGTGCACCTGGAGCGGCCCCTCCGGGTCCTTGTCCCGCTCGCGAATGGCGCTGTGCAGGTTGATGAACGGCGAGATGCCGACCTCTCCCGATTGCACCAGCAGCGCCGCGTTGACGTGGCCGTCGACGTAGATGGGATCCTGTGCGGCCATCGCCGTCATGAGCTCGACGACCCGCTCTATGCCCCAATCCGGTGACGTCGCCAGCACCGAGACGTTGTTGAGGTCGATGTCCATGCTCATGCCGAGCTCGTCCCTGCTGAAGCGGGCATCGGCCACCTCGTCCCATGTCTGGGGAAGGTCAGCCTCGGCGATCAAGTCGGCGTTGTAGGCGAGCGCCACCCCGCTGCTGCCGGCGGCGACCACTACGCGGTTCTCCTCGTCGACCGACGCCAGCGGGATGTCGAGGATGCCCAACTGGGACATGCCGTAGAGGTCCCATGCCATCAGGTCGCTGATGACGTTGTACGCCTCAGGTGCCGGATATCCGACGTCGTAGCGGCTGGCCTGACCGCTCTCGACCTCGATGAGCATTCTCTCGGTCGCCGCACCGGACAGCTCGACCCATTCGAGCTCGATGAACGGGTAGTCCGCCTCGAAGGCATCCTTGAAGGCCTGGAACTCGGCGGTTGACGTCTGGACCACGAGGCGGCCGTCTTCCTGCTGGGCCTTCTCGACGATCTCGTCATGGCTCGTGGCGAACTGGAGTCCCAGTGCCGCGGCCTCGTCCACCGCCGCCTGGATCTCGGGTGAGAGGCCCTCGCCGGCGGGCTCGGTGCCCCCTGGCGCCTCGGTTCCCCCACCCCCGGCGGTGGTGGTCGCCGTGTCCCCGTCGTCCGGGTCGGCGTCATCGCCCCCGCCGCACGCGGCGCCGATCAGCGACAACACCATCAGGAGCACCAGGAATGTGATCGCCCGCCCACCCCTCGGATTCCCGTGGAGCCGGCGGGTGCCTCGTGCTCGACCTCTCGTCGTACCGTTTGCCGTCATGCCCTGTTCCTCCCCGAATCGTCCATCGCGCCTTCGCCAGAACATGCCTGCACCACTCGAACCTGGAGGTCTTTCGACCTGGGATCTGTTCGACATTTGGTCAAGGCCCCTAAACACTATCCGGCTCGACCTCGGCGCGCAACAAGTACGAGCACGCCGCCTGATGACCGCCGGCGCGTGGTCCCACGCGCAACAGGTGCCGCCACTCTGAGATGTCACTGCTTCCAACCGGCGGGGGCGGAGCGAGATCGCGGTTCGTGACCGACCACCAGCCGTTCGACCGGCTACGGGACAGACGCGCCCGTGTCAGCCTTTGACGAGCCAGTGCCCGTCGCGCATGAGGTCCCGTCCCGCGAGCTCGTTCTCCTCGCGCCAGGCCTGGATGCGGCGAGGGCCGATCCGGAAGTACACGTACGGGGTCGCCAACTCTCTCGGGTCGAAGCCGGCCTTGGCGGCGAAGGCGTCGCCCGTCTCTCGTGTGACCGCGACAACCGGCACCTCCTCAGCCGTTCCCTCGACGATGACGACGTCGCGGGTGGGGCCGAACGCCACCCGCACCTTCCCCGTCGCCCTCGAGTTGTGGCTGGTGACACTGCCCGCCGGGTTGGCCCCGTCCCTGACCACCACGAGATCTGGACGTCCGCCCTCGCTACGTCACCTGTCGTCAGGATTCCACTCCGCGCATCGACTGGTACACGATCAGCTGGCCCGTGTGGTACCACTCGTGCGCGGCGAGGTTCCTCAGAATCTCGCTGCGCGGGCAGGCTTCCAGGCGAAGGGCCTCCCACCACTGCTCAGGGCACGGAACCAGCTCCTCCAAGCCCGCCTCATCGAACGAGTCGACATAGCGCAGGGTTTGCTCGCGCAAGGTCGCGAGAACCGAGCGCATTTCGGCGAGCGTCGCCATTTCGTCGAAGGCGTCAAGATCGTCTTCTGGCCATTCGCCACTTTGCAGCCAGGCGATCAGCTCCTCTTCCTTGTTCGCGATCTCGACGAGGAGACCTGCTATCGATGGCAAATCGTCCGCGGGGCGCCAAGGCAGGTCCGCGTCGGTGAGCTTGTCGAGCGCCGCATCGAAGTCCTGGCGCACGTACCGCAGCCGCGCCTTGAGGTAGTCGTGCGTACTCATGCCGGCAACCCTACCGAGCTCCGTCACGCCGCCGCGACCCCGACGCCGTCGTACGGGCCGATGCCGCCGCGGTGGCGATGGGCGCCACCCGGAGGTGCGGGGCGCCGGGGCCGTCGCCGAGACCTTCTCCGGGCAGGCCCGCGCCGCCCAGCCGGCGTTGCTCGGCGGCCGACCCGGTCTGGTGTGGGCTACCGGCGGCCGACCCCGGATGGCGTTCACGTTCACCATCGAGGCCGACGCGATCGTCGCGATCGACCTCGTCGCCGACCCGGAGCGGATCGAAGCACTCCACCCGGAGCTGCTCGGCGATTGATCCGGGCTCGTCGCCCGAGCGCCCGAGGCGCGATCAGCCCGCGAACATCACCGCCTCCCACGCCGGTCGCTCGGGCGCTTCGCCGCCGTCGAGCAGGGCGCGCCACTCCTCGTCCGTCAGCCGGCCCAGCTCGGCGTCGCGCCAGAACTCGTAATACGAGTAGACGCCGCCGACCGCCACCTGGAACGTCCCTTGGTCGTTGGGGACCAGCACCATGATCTGGTCGATGCGCCCGGTGCCGATCTCCAGGTAGGCCAGCGTCGAGCGCATGATGTCGGCGATCAGGGCGGCATCGGTGTCGTCGGCCGACGGCATCGCCAGTTCCTCGTCCCAGTCGGAGGACTGGATCGACAAGACCTCGAACACCGAACCGATGCCCTCCAGCCAGTCGTTGTCCTCGGTCGAGATCGCAGCGCCCGCCAACTCGTCGGAGGCGATCCTCCCCATCCGCTCCAGCATCCCGGCTACGTCGCTCATCAGGCTGTCGGTGTCGTCGCCGGATGCCACCAGGCCGCGCTGGGTCAGCCCGTCCTGGAGGAGCCGGACCACCGACGCCATCCGCTCCCAGGCCACCGGATCCGGCTCGACCCAGTGGCGGGGCGGCTGCGGCGGCGGCTCGAACCCGCCCTCGGCGGCGAACGACTGCTTGGAATACAGGATGGTGTCGTGCTTCAACTCGGTGTAGGAGCCGAGCCCGGTCTGCAGGCTCTTCGCCTCCCACCCCGGGGTCTGCATGAACTCGGGGAACGCGGTCCCGTGGGGCGACAGTACCGGCTGCATGGCATACAGCCAGGCGTCGTAGACCGTCCGGGCCCACTCGTCGCCGGTGCGGCCGTCCACCAGGGCCTGCATCAGCGCGAACTGCTCGTCGAAGTGCAGGTAGTGCCTCTCCCCGGCCGCCTCCAGCTCGCGGTAGGCGAGGTCGGAGCCGAACACGGCCGCCAGGTCGAGCGCCGTGGAGTACACCCGCGTGTCGTCGGGCGCCTCGCCGACGTAGGGCCAGCGCAGCTGGTCGTAGACGTACGAGTCGAGCACGAGGCGCACCCCCATGATCCGTATGGCGGCGTTCTCCGGGTCGATCTCCACAGGACGTGCCGCCTCCAGCGCCGCGGCGAGGTCCTCCACGGTGGCGGCATCGGCGAACGGCGCCGGATCGTCGCGCCAACCCGGCGCCAGCGTGTCGGCGGCAACCGCCAACTCGAACGGGGTGTAGTCGTCGGCCAGGCCGACCAGGAACGCCGTCGGTTCGTAGACGAGCCGCCATGCCCGAGTCAGCGCCGGGTCCCCCACCAGCGGCCGGGCGGCGAGCACGCCGACACGCAGCGAATCGGCGTCGTGCGCGAAGAACGACGCCTGCCCCAGCATCGACATGGCGCGGAAGTACCGCTCCAGGTCGTCGTTGCGGGTGTAGTGACCCCGCGGCTTGAACAGGCTGTAGTCGACGCAGTTGGTCAGCTCCCGTTCGGAACCGCAAGATCCGAAGCTGGTCGTCGGCGACTCGGTGAGCTGGAGCGCCTCGAGGGCCAGCGCCACCTCCTGCTCGGCCAGCGGGCCGACCGGTCCGACGTCGAGGCCGAGGAGCACGGCGGCGGCCTCGTAGAGCTGCTGGGCCCGCGAGGCGGCGTCGGCGAGGTCGGTCCCCGCCAACTCGGCGGCCTGGGCGCGCGAGGCGGCGACGAGGCCCGTGACGAGCTCTTCCAGGATCGGCAGCAACGTGGTCTGCTCCAGGTCGCGCAGCACCTTGGAGAACGCCAGGTGCATGAAGTGGTAGCCCGCGTCGGTGGTGACGAAGAACACCTCCCCCTGGTACAGCGCGCTGGCGTAGGCGTGCTGGAACTGGCGGTAGTCGGCCGGCACCACCACGAAGCCCTGCTCCAGCAAGGCGGCGGCCTCGGCGGAGGACGGCGCCAGCCAGTCGGGCGCGAGCACGTCGTCGAGCGATGCCGGCAAGGGCGGCCCCGGATAGGCGGTGGCGTCGCCGAGCAGCGGGACGATCCGGAAGGAGGCGAACGCGCCGGGCACGACCGAGCCGCCTCCGTCTGGCACGGTCGTCGTGGTCGCCGTCGTGGTGGTCGGCGGCGGCGTCGGGATCGTGGTCGGGGCCACGGTGGTGCTCGGGACCGTGGGTGAGGTGGTCGTCGTCTCGGCCGCGTCGCCCGAACAGGCACTGGCCACCATGGCCACCGCGGTCAGCAGGATGCAAAGCCACTTCAGTGGCCGTCGTTTCATTGCTACGGACCCCCTGTTGGCGCCGGCGTCGCGCTTGCGCGCCGGCGGAGAACTCGAATGGTGCGAAAGCGGCGGCGGGGTGTCGGTGATCTCATGAGCGCCCCACGATCACGGGATCGAGCCGGCCATCGCCGTCGACGTCGCTGCATGCCGGTGTCGCCGGGCCGGGCAGGTCCACCGGCACAGTGAATCCGAAGCCCTGCCACACCCAGCCCCCGCCGGCCACGATGGCCGGGTCGTCGAGAGCATCGAGGGCGAGGGCGAGCGAACCGTCGCAGACCGCCAGACTCGCCACCGGACGGAACAGGGTCCCGGCGACCCAGACCGGCTCGAGATCGCCGGGGCGGTAGACGCCTAGGTGGGCGCTGCGGCCCTGGGCGTCGATCCACGAGAGCTCGGGACGGAGGGCGGTGATCGCGTTCGGGTGGTAGGTCCGGCGGAACGATGCCACCACGTCGTCGGCGCCGTCGCCGGTGGCGTCGCCGACCGCCACGGCAACGATGTCGCCCCCGGAGAACACTGTGGCGGCGGCGGGATCCGAGCGCACCGGGGCCAACGGCGGCTCATCGACCAGGCCCCACCACTCCAGCCCCAGCAGGGCGGCGTCCCCCACCGGCAGGGCCCAACCGTCGAAGTGGACGCGACGGTCGGGATGGGCGGCGCTGCCGACCCGGAGGGCGATGACACCGTTGCGGTCGGCGAGGACCTCGAGGAGAGCGCCGTCCTGGGTCCCCGAGTCGGACATGTCGAACAGGAAGTTGCCGAGGCTGGTGGCGACCACGGTGTGGCGTTCCGAACCGGGCGTGACATAGACCGGCTGGACGACGTGGGGATGGTGGCCCCACACCACGTCGACGCCGAGGCCTGCCAACTCGGCGGCCAGCGCCTCCATGCCCGGGTCGGTGCCGGTGAAGTACTCCACACCGCCGTGGACCCCGACGACGAGGACGTCGACTGCGGCACGGGCCGCCGCCACCGCCGACCGGGCGGCATCGTCCCAGTGGGCGATACCCGGGTCGTCCGCGGTGGCGCGGGTGCCGGCGCGGGTGGCGTCGAAGGCGAGGAACCCGACGGCGACACCGTTGCGCTCGACGACCTCCCAGTCGTAGGCGGCGGCCAGGTCGGTCCCGGCGCCCACGGACACCATGCCGGCCCCCTCCACCGCGGCCATCGTGTCGAGGATCGAGGCGCGCCCGGCATCTCCGGAGTGGTTGTTGGCCAGGCCCATCACGTCGAAGCCGGCACCGGCGAGCAGGCGGGCAGCTGCCGGGTCGGCTTCGAGGGCGATCGGGTTGGTGGCAATGTGGGGGCGCGTCGTCAACGGCGATTCGAGGTTGGCGGCGGCCACGTCGGCGCCGGAGACGACGGCGCGGACACCCTCGAACAGGCCGTCGGGATCATCCCGAACGACCGGGGCCACGTTGCGGCCGAGCATGACGTCTCCGACCAGGAGCACGGAGACGACTGCCCCGTCTGCGACGCGCACCGGCAGGGTGGTCGTGGTCGAGGGCGGCGTCGTGGTCGTGGTCGTGACGGACGTCGGCGCCGCGACAGTCGGCGACACCGACGAGACGGCGACCGTGCTCGAGGTCGCGCGGGGGTCATCAACTCCTTCGGCAGGAGCACAACCGGCCGCCATAACCGCGAGGAGGACTGGCAACACCCAGCGTTTCAGCGGGAGCACCACACCATCACCCTCTCCGCGCCACAACTCGGCCGGGTCGCGCCCTTTCCGGCACCACCCGTGCCGCTCTACCTCCCAGCTTCTCGCCCACCAACCCGCCTAGATAGAGGCCATCGGACTGTTACCCGGGAACCGGGCGACGCCCATGTGGGGCTACTCAACGTGCCGCGCGGCGACGGCGTCGGGCGATGATGGCACCCAAAGCACCGGCAACGACCCCGGGCCCCACGTGCACCACCAGCACACCGATGAGGCTCGGTCCACCCCAGTCATCGCGATACGTCGCCGGATCGGAGGAATCGATGCTGAACGGCTCGAGCACCGCCCGCACCACCAGGAACAGCCCGAGAGCCCACACCACCACCATTCCTGCTCTCCTCACCGCGTCGCCTCCCGAGCCCAAATCCGCCGACGGCACGACCGTACCCACTCAGACGAAGGCAGGCCACCGGGCATGCCCCTTCGCCCGCCTCGGGAGCGAAGCCACCGGCTGACGCACGGCTCCAACCCGTTCTTGCGTATCTGAGCCCCGGGAATGCGGGTGCAGATACGCAAGAACAGGAGAAGTCACGCTGGGCGGGCGGCCCGAGCGCGGTCGATCGCCGTCTGGAGCGCGGCGATCACCGCGTCCGACCACGCCGGGGGAGCCTCCGGGACGTCTCGTGCCACGTCGACGAGCTCCTGGGCGAGATCGACGAGGGGCCGCGACAACGCCCGGTGCAGCCGCTCCGCCGGTTCCGGATAGGCCGTCTCGAAGCGGCGATGAGGATCGAGGCCGTCGAGCACTCCTGCGGTCTCGGCGGCGACGCACCTGGCGACGGTGGCGAGCAGCGACTCGACGGCGAGGCCCCTGATGAGGCGGTTGGCCGACAGCAGCTCGCCGCGCCCGTATCGCCCCAGCCCGATCAGCAGCCGGACGACGAGTCGCCCCGCCTCCACGTCGCCGCCCTCGGGCTTCTCCGCGGCGGCGGTGCGGGCGGCGATCTGTGCCATCCGCTCCTCGATCCCGCCGCCGTCGTACAGCACCCGGTAGTCGTTGGCCACCGTCACCTCGAGCTCGGGCTCCTCGAAGACCGCCACCTCGACGAGGTGCCCGTCGTCGTAGATGACGCTGCGCCCGTGGCGGGTCTCGACGAGGTGCGCCACGATCCTCTCCGGCTCGGGGAGCCAGCCGGGGTCGTCGCGCAGTGCCGCCGCGGTGCCCGGGCCCACGATCACCCAGACATCGTGGTCGGACCAGGCGTCCGGGGACCGCGATCGGTCGGCCGTGGAGCCCAGGGCGACCAACCCGCGCACGTCCGGATGCCGGCGCGCCCACGCCGTGAGGTGCTCCAGGTAGCGTCGGTAGCGGGCGGCATCCACGTGCCCGCAGGCTATCGCTCGGGCGCCCTCCCTTCGTCCTCGAGCGCGCTCGCCGGGAGCAGCACCAGCAGCAACGGGAGGAGGACGGCGATCGTCGCGGCGCCGAAGTAGAACGTGGCCCTGATGCCGGCGAAGGCGGCGATGGCACCGCCGGCCAACGCGCCCACCGGGAAGGCACCGTAGGCGATCACCCGGAAGCCGCTCATCACCCGGCCCAGGAGCGCATCGGGTGTGATGCTTTGGCGATGGGTCACCGACACCACGTTCCACACGGCACCGGCGAGACCGAACAGCGCCAGCCCAGCCCCTGCGAGCCACGCCGTCCCGGCGGCTCCGGTGCCGCCGAGTCCGAGGGCCATAGCGGCGACGGCGGCGAACACGCAGCGCCGGCGTCCCAGCCACCGGATCACCGCGGGCGCCGACAGCGACCCCGCGATGCCCCCGGTGGCAGCGGCGGTGAGGAGGAGGCCGAAGCCGAGAGCGTCGAGGCCGAGGTTGTCCTCGGCGTGGAGGACGAGGAGGGAGACCGCGGCGGTGAACCCGAGGTTGATCATGCCCGCCCCGACGGCGAACGCCCGGATCCCGGGTTGGCGCCAGACGAAGGCGAACCCGTCCCGCATGTCAGCCAACATCGAGCGACCGGTCGGCGCCGGCCGGTACGAACCCGCCACCGTGGCCAGCAGGGCGACACCGGCGGCGAACGTGATCGCGTTGACGCCGAACGGCAGCGCCGCCCCGGCGGCGAACAAGGCCCCGCCGATCGCCGGCCCGAGGAGCTCGTTGGACGCCACCTGGGCTCCGTCCAGCCGGGAATTGGCGTGGTCGAGACGATCGGGCGACACCATCGCCGGGAGGATGCTCATCGCCGCGGTGTCGAACAGGGTCTCGAGGACGCCGGCGGCGAACATGCAGACGTAGAGCAGCGGCAGGGTCATGGCATCGGCCGCCACCAGTGCCGCCACCACGCCGAACAGGGCCGCCCGCCCCACGTCGGCACCCTGCATGGTCCGGAGCCGATCGCGGCGGTCGACGATCACCCCGGCCAGCAGGGCGAACAGCAGCCACGGGAGGCGCACCGCGATCGTGGTGGCGGCGACCCCGAGAGGGTCTCGGGTCAACCGGGCGGCCAGCAGCGGCAACGCGGCCACCACCACGCCGTCACCGAGGTTGGAGACGGTGGAAGCCATCCACATCGTCCAGTAGCGCCGCCCCAGGGTCAAAACGACCTCCAATCCATCCCATGGCCGCACTCCGCCACCCGGGCGCGGCTCGATCCACCGGGGACCGCGTGCGCACTCTGGCGCCTTGCGCCGGCTCGTGCTGGCAAGAAGCGGACATGAGCCCGGGCATGGACAGGGCCGGAGCCGGTCACGCCGGCGACTCGCGGCGCCGCCGGCTGCACACCGCAGTTGCCGGCGCCCACGTGCACGGCGAGGATGACGCCGCAGCAGGTTCACGCCACCGGTGAGTGCCGCGGAAGGAGCGCCACGGTGGGAGGCACAAGCGACGTCACGACGTCGCTTCCGGTCGACCCGATCGACGAGCTGAACGAGCCGGCCCTGTACCGGGCAGTGGAGAGCCGCGACCGGCGCTTCGACGGAAGGGTGTTCGTCGCCGTTACCAGCACGGGCATCTACTGCCGGCCGGTGTGCCCCGTGCCCATGCCGCGGCCCCAGAACGTCCGCTTCTACCGGTGGGCCGCTGCCGCCGAAGCCGCCGGGTTCCGGCCCTGCCGCCGATGCCGGCCCGAGCTCAGCCCGGATTCCCCGGACTGGGATCGGCGCGCCGACATAGTCGGCCGGGCCCTCGACCACATCGCCCGTGGCACGGTGGAGCGCGACGGAGTCGCCGGCCTCGCCCGACGCCTGGCCGTGAGCGAGCGACACCTGCGCCGGACCTTCCAGCAATCGTTGGGAGTGTCCGTCGTGCAGGTGGCGCGCTCCCGCCGCGCCCACCTCGCCCGCCGCCTGCTCGAGGACACGGCACTGTCCAGCACCGAGGTGGCGTTCATGGCCGGCTTCCGGTCGGTGCGCTCCTATCACGAGACCATGGCGGCCGTCTTCGCCGCCCCGCCGCTGCAACTGCGCAAGGGTCCTCATCCCGCCGACGGCCTTCTGCGCCTGCGCCTCCCCTACCGGCCGCCACTCGATTGGGGAGCGGTCCTGGAGCTGCTGGGCGAGTGCGCCATCCCGGGTGTTGAAGAGGTGACCGGGCACAGCTATCGAAGAGTCGTCGCCCTCGGCGGCGGACCTCCGTCGATCGTCGAGGTAGCCCCGACCGAGGACGGCCCCTGGTTGTGGCTTTCGTTCGCCATGCCACCCAGCGCGTCGATCCAACGCGTCGTCCAGGGCATGAGGAGCCGTTGCGACCTCGACGCCGACCTGGCGGCGATCGAAGCCGCGCTCCGCGGCGACCCCCTGCTCGCTCCGTTGGTCGCCACCCGCCCCGGTGTCAGGGTCCCCGGAGCCTTCGACGAGTTCGAGGGCGTCGTGTTGGCCGCGCTGGTCCGCACGATGCCCACCCCCGAGGCGGCGTCGCAGGCAGGACAGCTCGCCGCCGCCACCGGAACCGCTCTACCGCAGCCGTCCGGCACGCTGACCCACGCCTTCCCCACCCCCCGCCAGGCGGGACACGCCCGATCCGGCACCACCGAGGCGGCGGCAGCGACCGCGGCGATCCGGATCCTGCAAGGAAGCGACGGGCGGCCTGCGGCCGATCCCGACGCCTTCGAGCCGGAGGCGTCACTGCTGGCGGCAGCACATCGGGCGGGATGGCGCGGCGGGCCTGCCGATCTCGTCGCCCGCGCCGAGGCGTGGCGTCCCTGGCGGGCCTATGCCGCTGCCCACCTGCGGCTTGCGAACGTCGCCCCCTCGATCCCAGCCGACGGTAGGGGCCGGAACCGATAGAGTTCGGCTTCACCCTCGGCGGAGCCGCATGTGAGCTGGAGCGTTGACGATATCCCCGATCTCTCCGGGCGCCTCGCCGTGGTCACCGGAGCCAACGGAGGGTTGGGCCTGGAGACGGCACGAGCCCTCGCCGCCAAGGGTGCCCATGTGGTGATGGCTGCTCGCAACGCAGACAAGGCGGCGAGTGCCGAAGCCGACATCCGGGCGACCGTACCGGCCGCCTCGGTCGAGGTGCACCCAGTCGACCTGGCATCGCTCGAGTCGGTGCGCCGGTTCGCCGCCGACCTGGTGGGTGACCACCCGGTGGTGGACATCCTGGTCAACAACGCCGGCGTGATGGGCATCCCCGAGCAGCAGACCGCCGATGGGTTCGAGATGCAGTTCGGCGTCAACCACCTGGGGCACTTCGCCCTCACCGCGCTGCTCCTGCCCGCCCTGCTGGCGGCTCCGACGGCGCGAGTGGTGTCGGTGACCAGCACGGCCCGACACTTCGGCCGTCCCGTCGACGCCGACAACCCGCACCTCCATGGCGTCTACGAGCCGTGGCGGGCATACAACCAGTCGAAGCTGGCCAACGTGCACTTCACCCTCGGCCTGCAGCAGCGATTCGAGGCCGCCGGGGTCGCCACCGCATCTTTGGTGGCTCACCCCGGGCTGTCTCGGACCGACCTGCAGCCCAACAGCGTGCACCAGACCGGGGGCGGTGCCAGCCAGCGATTCTTCGAGAGCCTCGCCTCCCACACCGGGATGTCGGCGGCGCGCGGCGCCCTCCCCCAGATTCGAGCGGCCACCGACCGTGCCGCTCGCGGCGGCGAGTTGTACGCCCCCCGGTTCGTGAACTTCGGGTCGCCGGTGCACCGGCCTTTGCTGGCACGGTCCCGTGACCAGGGTGCGATCGACACCTTGTGGACGGTGTCGGAACGCGAGACCGGGCTCACGTTCGATCTGGGCGCCGGCTGACGTCCGGGCCCTCAGCGAGCCGCCCGGGAGAGCGTCAGGTAGTCGTGCACGTTCAACACGCCGAGGGCCACCCGGACCACTGCCGGGACGGCGGCCTGCGCCTCGTCCTCGTCGATGAGTCGCGGGTCGCGTAGCTCGATCTCCCGCCCGCGGTGCATCAGCCGACACCCTCGTGCCGCCAGCACATTGCGCACCCAATCCGCCTCCGCCCCGTAGGTGAGGGCGACCACGAACTCGTTGCCGGCGTCAAAGACGTTGACCGGCGTGCGGAACTCGCGGCCCGATCGCCGTCCGGTGTGCACCACGGTGCCGAACCAGGGGGCCCTGTCGGTGACGGCGCGGGCCAGCGGGTTCACCAGCCATCGGTTGACGCGGGCGACCGGTCGGGGAATCGGCACCAAAACAGGCTAGAGGATGCCGGATCGGCAGCCCCGAGTGTTGACAGCCTCACATGAAGGCGATATGTTGGTCATTGACTTTGTTGACTAAGGTCATCTGCTTTATCTATCGGGGGGATCCACATGCGCAGCAGATATCTCGCCCTCGTTCTCGCGGCCACGTTGCTCGGTGCGGGCTGCTCCGGGGGCTCGAATCCAGACTCGGCCAGGACGAGCGGCGGAGCGGGCTCCGGTACCACCGATGAGGCTGCAGCTCGGGACGACGGTTTGGCAACCGCCGCCACCGTGCGACTCGGCTACTTCCCCAACGTGACGCACGCTCCGGCGATCGTCGGCGTGCGCCAGGGGTTGTTCGCCGAGGAGTTGGGCGAGACCACACTCGAGACGGCGACGTTCAACGCCGGCACGGATGCCGTGGAGGCTCTGTTCGCCGGCGCGATCGACATGACGTTCATCGGGCCCAATCCCGCCATCAATGCCTTCGCCCAGTCCCAGGGCGAGGCCATTCGCATCGTTTCGGGCACCACCTCGGGAGGAGCGTTCCTGGTGGTACGGCCCGATATCACGTCGATCGAGGGTTTGGCCGGCACCACACTGTCCAGCCCCTCGCTGGGCAACACCCAGGACGTCGCGTTGCGTGCCTGGCTAGCCGAACAGGGCTACGAGACGACGCCCGAGGGGGGCGGCGACGTGTCGATCGTCCCACAGGCCAACTCTCAGATCCTGGCGACGTTCATCGCCGGCGAGATCGACGGGGCCTGGGTGCCGGAGCCCTGGGCCAGCCGCATGCTCCTCGAAGGCGGCGGGTTCGCCCTCGTCGATGAGGCCGACCTGTGGCCCGATGGCGCGTTCGTCACCACCCACCTCATCGTGTCGACCCGATTCCTCATCGACTACCCGGCCACGGTGAAGGCTGTGCTGAGGGGCCTGGTGAGGTCGCTGCAGTTCATCGAATCCGAACCCGGGACCGCCCGGGAGACGGTCAACGCCGACCTCGAGGCGATCACCGGAACGGGCGTGCCGGACGACGTGCTGGAAGCGTCGTGGGCCAACCTCACGTTCACACCCGACCCGGTAGCGGCGTCGCTCCAGGAATCCGCCGACGACGCCGTCGGCGCCGGCCTGCTCGAACCCGTCGACCTCGCCGGCATCTACGACCTGACCCTCGTCAACCAGGTGCTTTCCGACGCCGGGCTGCCGGAGGTGGGCGAATGACGGCGCAGCCGCTCCAACTCGTGGCCGAGGAGCACAGCACCGCCGCTGCGGTGGCAGTGCGCGACGTCTCCAAGACCTACGGTGACGGCCACTCGTCGATTCGGGCACTCGAGGAGGTGTCGCTCGACATCGGTAAGGGTGAGTTCGTGTGCCTGCTGGGCGCGTCGGGGTGCGGCAAGAGCACGCTGCTCAACCTCATCGCCGGTGTGTACCACCTGGATCAGGGGACGATCTGCACCGACGGGCGGGTCGGGCTGATGTTCCAGGAGCCGGCCCTCTTCCCTTGGCTCACTGTGGAGCGCAACGTCGACGCCGCCATGCGGTTCCGCAAGGTCTCGAAGGACCGGCGCCGGGCGCGGGCCTTCGAACTGCTGCGCATGGTGCACCTCGACGAGTTCGCCACCCGCCGCCCACACGAGCTCTCGGGCGGGATGCAGCAACGGGCGGCACTGGCCCGGGCACTGGCCCAGGACGCCGACATCCTGCTGATGGACGAGCCGTTCGGCGCCCTCGACGCCATGACCCGCACCGTGCTCCACGACGAGTTCGAGCGGATCTGGTCGGCGACCGGCCTCACCGTGGTGTTCGTCACCCACGACGTGCGCGAGGCGGTGCGCCTCGGGGACCGCATCGTGCTGCTGTCGAGCCGCCCCGGCCGGGTCGTCGACGAATTCGCCGTTGACCTGGCCCGTCCCCGCGACATGGAGTCCGCCGAGGTGGCCGCGATCACCGGCAAGGTCATCACCAGGCTGCGAGCGGAGGTTCGCCGCCATGGACACTGAGGTCACCAGCCTCGACCACGACATCCGCGGCCTCGACGTGCTCGAGGTGCCGATGTCCGAACGCGACCCGCTCCCGGTGCGACTGTGGGCCGGGGCGTGGCCCAAGTTCATGGCGGTCGGTCTGGTGTTGGCCTTCTGGCAACTCGTCTACCTGTCGGGATGGAAGGACCCGTGGGTTCTCCCCGGCCCGGGCACGGTGCTCTCGGCCCTCGCCGAGGAGGCGCAAACCGCCAGGTTCTGGGAGGCGGTCGCCACCACCATGCGGCGCGGAGCCACCGGCTTCGCAGTGGCCGTCGCCACGGGCACCGCGATCGGCCTCGCGGTGTCCCAGAGCGGCCTGCTGCGGCGGGCCATCGGATCGCTCATCACCGGCCTGCAGACCATGCCGTCGATCGTATGGTTCCCGCTCGCGATCCTGCTCTTCGGCCTCGACGAGTCGGCGATCCTGTTCGTCATCGTCCTCGGGGCGGCGCCTTCGATCGCCAACGGCCTCATCGCCGGCGTCGATCACATCCCGCCGATCCTCGTGCGGGCGGGACGGGTCCTCGGGGCGCGCGGCCTCACCGCGTGGCGCCATGTGCTGCTGCCGGCAGCGCTGCCGTCGTACGTGGCAGGGCTCAAGCAGGGGTGGGCGTTCTCGTGGCGGTCGCTGATGGCGGGCGAGTTGTTGGTGATCATCGCCGAGCGGCCTTCGCTTGGCGTCAGCCTGCACTTCGCCAGGGAGTTGGCCCAAGCCTCCAGGCTCATGGCCTACATGATCGTGGTGCTGGTGATCGGCGTCATCGTGGACGCAGTCTTCTTCGCCGGCATCGAACGGCGCATCAGGGTGAACCGGGGGCTCCAGACCAACCGGTGAGGCTCAGGCGCCGGGGGGAGCCAATTCCAGCGCCGTCCACCGCCCGCCGGATGCCGCCGCCAGGTCGGCGAACGAGGTGCGCTCCAGAATGGCGATGGTGACGTCGCGCACCTCCGCCCACACCGACTTGAGAGCACACATCTCCTCCATCGTGCACGGCTCGGGCTCGCTACGGGTGGCGCAGGAGATGGGCGCCAGAGGACCCTGGAAGAGGCGCACGATGCGCTCCAGCGAGATGTCGGCAGCGGTGTGGTTGAGGTGGTAACCCCCTGCCGGGCCCCGCTCGGAGCGCACCACTCCGGCGTCGCGGAGTTGCACCATGATCTGCTTGAGGAATGGCTCTGGGACGTCGACCCGCCGCGCCAACTCCTCGGCGCTCAGCACCCGGCCTTCGTCGATGGCCAAGGCGAGCACCGCCCGGGTGGCGTAGTCGGTCTTACGAGATATCCACATAGTCGACCATCCCGATCAACTATACCGCGTTGATGGCTTCTCGGTCGCCGCTGCCGGAGCGTTACCCGACGGTTAGCGCACCCTTATCGCACCGCGGCGCATGGTGCCCGCCTGGACGACACGACCGAGAAAGGGACCAGCGATGAGAGTGTGGATCGACCAGGACCAGTGCATGGGCGCCGGAACGTGCGAGCTGATCGCGCCCGAGGTATTCCATCCGCTGAGTGACGGCACGTGGACCGTGAAGGAGAACGCCGAGTTCTTCGGCGTGACCACCGTCTTCGACGGCAGCGCGGGCGACGGTCACGGACCGCTCGGCGTACGGGGTATGGCGAGGGTTCCCGCACAGCTGACCGACGCCGTCGTCGACGTCGTCGAGCAGTGCCCGGGCGAGTGCATCTACGTGGAGGCGTGAACAACATGACAGAACACCATCAGAAGCATCGGTTCTCGACGTCGTTGATCGTCGGGGTGCTGTTGGTCCCACTCTCGGCAGTGGCGGCCTTCGGTGTCGTGGGCAGGAGCGGTGGTGAGGCCGGCCAGATTCCGGCCGTCACCAACAACCTCGCACCGACAACGCTGCAGGCGACGCTCGACGTCCAGGCAACACCGACGATCACCGCCGCCCCGGTCGATCGCGAGCTCGCACGGGCGTGCGGCCGCGACGGACGGAAGCTCGTGGCGTTGGAGGGCTCCGGAGAGATCTCCGACGTTCAGCAGGCCGCGCTGGACGCGTTGCGCCCGATCTGCAACGAGGTCGGCAAGCCACTCGACCCGGAGCGTTCGAGCACGTCCGGCGGCGCTGTGACCGCCATGGCGGCGACGGCGGCTCCCGGTGATGACGACGGGTACGACGACGACGAAAGCGAATACGACGACGACTCCGAGTCCGACGACGACTCCGAGTCCGACGACGACTCCGAGTCCGACGACGACTCCGAGTCCGACGACGACTCCGAGTCCGACGACGACTCCGAGTCCGACGACGGGTCCGAGGACGACTGATGGAGGCCAAGGTGTATCTCGCAGCGGGCTTGGCAGTGGCATTGCTCGGAGCCATCCCGCTGTTGTGGCTGGCGACCCTTCGCGAGAACAATCTGGCGGCCGCGGACGCCACCACCACGACGATGGTCATCGACAACACGGTGTCGGTGCCCCCGGCGCCGACGACGACCTTGGTGATCGACGGCGTGCCCGAGAGCGTCGCCGAGGTGCTCCGCGCCGACGGTGCGGCATCGTCGGTCGGCATCGACGAGTTGCCGGCCAGCGTCGTCGCAGTGCTGTCACAACGCGGCGTCGTTCTGACCGTCCCGACACAAGGGGGTGGGTGACATGTCGCTGAAGCGCCTCTTTCCCACCAGGTGGGCACGGATCCTCACGTGGACCGGTGCCGCGCTCGCCTGGGGAACGACGGCAGTGGCAGTCGCCGCGACCAGCCAGGAGGCCACCCTCAGCGCAGGAGACATGCCGGCCGATCCCTCGGCGAGCACACCGGCGCCGTCGACCACGGCGACGATACCGGACCTGCCGGACGGCGGATTGGTGATCCTCCGCTACACACCCAGCCAGACGACGCCGACACCGCAACCGGCTGCCGCGCCCGCTGTCAGCAGCGGCGCGGCCGGCAACTCCGGCAGCACCGGGGGCGGGAACAGCTCCCCCGCCGCGACCAGGGCCCCCGATCCGCCACCCCGACCGCCGGCCCCGACCACGACGATTGCGAGCGAGGGATCATGATCCGCGAGGACTTCGCCGCGATGGGCACCACCGTCACCGTCATCGCCGCGGCCCCGGCCGGCGCAGCCGCCACGCGGGCGCTGTTCGCCGTCTTGGAGCGCCGGCTCAGCCGATTCCTGCCCTCCAGCGAGCTGTCACACATCAACCGGTCGGCGGCACCCACGCTGTCCGTCTCATCCACAATGGCACGCCTGCTGGCGCGCGCTGGCGAGTTGAGGGAGCGCACCGGCGGCCTCGTCGACCCGGCGGTCGGTGGTGCCGTCGCCGCCTGGGGCTACGACTGCACCTTCGGGATCATCCGGGATCTGGAGGAGCAGCCGGCACAATTGCCCACTGCCTCCGAGTGGTGGGTGTCCGGTCGCACGCTGCACAGGGCACCCGGCACCGTTCTCGATCTCGGGGGTATCGCCAAGGGATGGGCTGCCGACCTTGCTGTCGAGTCCGGCAGGGCACTGCTGGTCTCCGCGGGCGGCGACGTGCGCAGCGTGATGGACGACGTGACCGTCGAGATCATGGACCCCTGGGCCGACACCGTGGCTGCCCCGGTGCATTTGCGCTGCGGCGGTCTCGCAACCAGTTCCGTGTCGCGACGCCGTTGGGTGGCCGGTGGGCGGCCGGTCAACCACATCATCGACCCCCGCACGTCGCGCCCTTCCGATTCCCCCGTGGTGTCGGCGAGCGCCGTGTGCGCCACCGCCGCCGAGGCAGAGGCTGCCGCCAAGGCGGTGCTCCTCCACGGTGCGGCCGGCCTCGCGTGGGCCGATCGCCGGCCGTGGATCGAGGCCGCGCTCGCCACCTGGCACGACGGGTCGGTCTACGCCACGACAGGATGGGAGATGGCGGCATGAACGTCGAGTGGATCGTGACACGGGGCTCGGGGGTCGTCGCGTTCGCCTTGCTGGCGGTGGCGACCATCTGGGGGCTGCTGCTGTCCACCGGGGTCCTCAGGCAGGCCGTCAAGCCGAAAGGCCTGACGTTCCTCCACGAGTCACTCGGCCTCGCCTCCCTGTTGGCCACCGGCGTGCACATGACCGCGTTGGGACTCGACGAGTTCATCGAGTTCGGGCCACAGGAGATCTTCGTACCGGGAGCCTCGGCTTGGCGACCACTGGCCACCGCACTCGGGGTCATGGCGTTCTACGGCGTTGCCGTGGTGTCGATGAGCTTCTACGTGAAGAAATGGATCGGCAACGCTGCCTGGCGCACCCTCCATTACTTGTCATTCGGGACGTTCCTCGCCGCCCTCGTCCACGGCGTCATGGCGGGCACCGATCGGAGCCACCCTGTGGTGTTCGCCATGTACGCCGGGGCGGGCGCCACGGTGGCGCTGCTGCTCGTGGTGCGGGTGGCAACGGCGTTGCATCCTCCGGCACCGGCGCGGCGGGCCGCGACGGTGGCCGGCAGTCAGTAGTCGCCGCCGGCATTCAGATCGAACCGGTGCCGGGCGGAGCGGCTCAGACGGTGACCGGGATCTCTACCTCGATCCGGGCGCCGCCGCGGCCGCTGCGGCCGACGGCCATCCGGCCCCCCGCGGACTCGGCGGTACGGCGCACGATGTCGAGCCCCAATCCGGTGCCGGAGCCACCGGACCTGCCCCGTTCGACGAGGCCGAGATCGGAGAAGCCCAGGCCGGCGTCCTCGACTGTGAGCCTGGCGAGGTCACCGGCGACGGACAGCCCGACGTCGAACCCGACGCCGTCGTCGGTATGGGCGAACACGTTGCCGATGAGCGCGTCCACCATCGCGACCGTGTCCTGCTCCGGGATGGCCACGGTCGCCGGCCCGAGCGCCACGTCGACGCCGGCGGACCGTCCCTGCTCCTCGGCGAGGACGCTCCAGAACGCCACACGATCGGCTACGACTGCAGCGAGATCGGACACGGCACCGGGCCGGCGGCGCACCTCGCGGCGCGCCTCCTTGATGACGAAGTCGACGTGGCGCTCCAGATCGTTGATGTCGTCGAGCAGCCGCTGCTTGTCGGCAGATTCCGCCAGGCCCTCGGCGTCGAGCCGCACCGCCGTGAGGGGGGTGCGCAGACGGTGCGACAGGTCGGCGGCGGTCTCGCGCTCCTGCTGGAGGAGCTGCTCGATCTGTACCGCGAGCCGGTTGAACTCGGCGCCTACGTCGCGGATCTCCCCAGGCCCGGAAGGATCGACCCTGGCGTCGAGGTCGCCCTCGCCGAGGCGGGCGGCCACGCTCGAAAGCTCCTTGACCGGCACCACGACCGAACGGGCAAGACGGTCGGCGATCGCCACCGCGATGGCGACGAGGCCTATGGCGAGAAGCCCCAGCGTCACCCACGACAGCACGACCCCCTCTCGCAGTTCGGAGGAGGTCAGGAAGACCCGCACCACGAGCGTCTCGCTGCTCGGCAGCAGCACCGGGACGTAGACGGCCTGACCACCGGCCACAGGCGCCCGGAATGCTGTTCCCCCCTGGGCTCGTGTCACGTCCTCGCCTTCGCGCATCGGCTCGCCGACGATCGACTCGTCCGGCAGCACGATCGACATCGGGAACTCGCCTCCGCCGCCGACGGCTGCCACCGCCTGGTCGATGCCGCGTGCCGGGGCGACGACGGCGAGGAACCGCGCCACCTCCTCGGCCTGGCGCTCGGCCGCGGTCAGCGCCCGGTCGGCGGCGAGGTCGCGCACCAGGATGCCGAGCGGCACGACGAAGGCGAGGACCACCATCGAGGTGACCGCCAGCGAGACGACGGTGAGGCGCCTCCTCACGCCGTCGGGTCGACCAGGCGCACGCCGACCCCGCGCCGGGTGTGGATGTAGCGGGGCTCGGCGGCGCTCTCGCCCATCTTCTTGCGCAGCCACGAGAGATGCACGTCGACCGTCTTGTCGGCGCCGCCGTACGGCATGCGCCACACCGCGGCCAGCAACTCGCGCTTGGTGACCATCTTGCCGGGCCGCTCGACGAGGTAGGCGAGCAGCTCGAACTCCTTGGCGGCCAGATCGAGTGGCCGCCCCTCCAGCCTGGCCTCGTGTGCGTCGACGTCCACCTCGAGCTCACCCACCCGCATGACGCGGGATTCCTCGCCGGTTGCGGCCCTGCGCAGGACCGCACGCAGCCGCGCCTCGAGATGGTCGGCCGAGAACGGCTTGGTGACGTAATCGTCGGCGCCGGCGTCGAGGAGCCGGACGATCTCCTCCTCCTCGTCGCGGGCCGTGGCGACGACAATCGGGACCTGTGAGACCGCACGGATCATGCGCAGCGCCTCTGCGCCGTCGAGGTCGGGGAGACCCAGGTCGAGCACCACGACGTCGAAGCTCCCCGAGACGGCTCGCTCTACGCCATCCATTGCCCGACCGGCGCTCTCGACGTCGTGGCCCAGGTCGGCGAGCCGGGACGACAGCGAGGCCCTGATCCGCTGGTCGTCCTCGATGATCAGGATCGCTGCCATCGTCGCAACCTACTCCTGCTCGGCGCGTTCTCCGCCACGGCGGTCGTCGTTTCACCGTCGCTTAGCCCAGGCTTATCCCCCACCCTGCCGGCAACGGCCATGATGGCGAGATGACAAGAAGAGCAGGTGTGGTCCTGGCATGGCTCGCCGGGACCCTCATGAGCGTTCTCATCGCCACCGCCGCAGTCGGGGCGGTCCGGGGCAGGGTGACCGACGACCCGCCCGCCCTGGACTCGGCCGCGAGCACCGCGGCTGCGTCGAGCACCATTGAGACCACTGCGCCGAACCTCCCCACCTCGCCAGGCGCCACACCGGGGTCGGTAGCGGATTCCTCCCCGTCGACGACCCTGGCGAACGGAGCAACATCGGTCACGTCCGGCACCTCCGGCACATCCGGAACGTCCGCCACGTCCACGACCGGCCCGTCCAGCGGTTCCTCGACCTCTTCGACGACGGCGCCTCCGGCACAGGGGGTGCTGAAAACGTTCCGGCTCGTCGGGGGCACCGTGACGATCGAGGTGTTCTCCGACCACCTCATGCTGGTGGGGGCGCAGCCCAAGAGCGGCTTCACCGTATCAGAGAAGGACAACACCTCAACGAGGATCGAGATCGAATTCAGCTCTTCGAATCACGAATCGAAGCTGCGGGCCGAACTGAAGGACGGCGAGCTCGATGCCAGGATCGACGAGGAAGGCGACGAGGACGGGGACCACGACTGACGCCTCGCCTCCCCCGCGGCTTCCTTCGTGGTCCCCACCTACCGACGGGCCCCGAGGAGACCCCGGGGCCCGTGGTGATCGGGTGATCAGGAGGCGGCGATCCCCGCGCCAGTCGCGGGGAGACCGACCAGGGTGTCGACCGCAGACAGGGATCCGTCCGGGCCGGCAGCCAGCACGCTGATCGAGTCGGAGGCCCCGTTCAGCACGTACAGGTACCTGTCGCCCGTGGAGAAGTCGAGGTCGATCGGTCCGTCACCGACGCCCGTCTGGGCAAGCAGGCTGAGCGTCCCGTCGTGGGCCAGCCGGTACGACGTCACCGAGGCGCTGCCGGTGTTGGTGGTGTAGACGTAGGCGCCGTCGTCGGTGACGGCGATCCAGCAGGCCGCGGTCTGCGTGGTCGCCGCGGTGTCGATGGCGGCCACTGCGCCGCCGTGGCGCAGCGAGTACGTCGACACGGTGCCGGCTCCCGGCGCTCCGCCGAAGGCCTCTGACACGACCAGCCGACCGTAGGGGTCGAACTCGAACCCGAAGGGCGTCTCGCCCGCGGACGGGCTCACCTTGGCGCGGCCGACCCATCCGTGTGAGCCCACGGGGAAGGTGACGATCTGGTTGGTGGCCTTCTCGGTCACCGCCAGGCGCCGGCCGCTCGGTGAGAACTCGACCTGGGCGGGCCCGACGGCGTCGCCGGACAGTTGGCGCACCGAATGGCGCAACGGCACGAGCCGACCGTGCCCGACACGGAATCCCTCGATCGTCGACGACCCTGCATTCACCACGAAGGCCAGATTGCCGTGGACATCGACGCTGATGGGCGTGTCCCCGCGCGTGTGGTCGACGTCCTTCAGGCTCAGATGGGTGCCGTTCACCCGGAACATCGAGAGCGAGTCGCTGCCTGCGTTCACGACGAGCAGCCGTTTGCCGTCGTCGCTCAGGGTCACGGCTCCCTGCGATCCGAGCCCGCCGCCGCTGCCGAGGCCGCCGGTGGCCACGGTGTCGACGAGGGTGAGTGAACCATCTGCTGCCCGGCGGTAGACGAGTACCTCATTGCCGGAGGCGTCGTTGGAGATCGTGAACAGCGCTCCTCCAGAGGACGGCAACGCCACTGCGGGCGCCGCCCCGACCGCGAGCGACCCGGCGACGACGGCGATCCCTGCGCCCAACGCTCGCAGCCGGGTACGGCGGCTGTTTCTCTCGTACATGCCTTCCTCCTCGTGTCGCGCCCGCCACAGCGGGCATCCGTCGTGCCGTCGAGGGCACCGGGAGGATCATCGGGCCGGCATATGAAGGCCCTCGGAACAGGTGCTGACGATTCTCGAAACGATGCCGCCCGCTGGACGAGCGGTCAGAGGACCGAGACCAGCCGTTCGTCGCCCTCGGCGGCGGGCAACTCGAGCACGAAGCGCACCGACCGGTCGTCGCGCTCGGTGCAGACGAGATCGCCCGCCATCGCCACCGCCATCCGCCTGGCGACGGCCAAGCTGAGCCCGAAGCCGGTGGTGAGCGTGGCGGCGTCGAGCAGCCGCTCACGGCCGAGCACAGATGCGAGCTCGGAGGCGTCGAGGCTCATAGAGTCCACGTCGAAGGTGAGCGAGGTCCTGCCTCGCTCGGTTCCGCCTCCGATGGTGATGGCACCGGTGGCATAGTGGGCGAGGTTGGCGGCGAGGTTGCGCACGATCTGGCGGGTGCGCCCGGGATCACATACCGCAACCAACGCCTCCGCGTGGGCGTCGACGACCGGCACCATGGCACGTGCCAACTCGGTGCGCACCAGGGCCGTGACATCGGTTGCCACCGAACTGGTCCGCAACGAGCCGGACTCGAGGGTCGCCGCCACCAGCAGGTTGTCCACAACCGTGGCGACCGAGGCGGCCTCGGCCGCCAGGATGCCGAGTAGCTCGCCGAGCTCGTCAGGATCGAGGTCGCGACCGTGGTGGCCCAGTTCACTGGCGAGCGCCACCACCGACGACAGCGGCGTGCGCAGCTCGTGGCTCACCCCGGAGATGAACTCCTCCCGTGCGGCCAGGCGGGCCGCGTTGGCCTCCTCGGCGCGTTTCGTATCCGTGATGTCGGTGGCGGTGACGACCACCGTGTCCAGGCCCAGCTCGGGACGTCGAGTGGTGTCGGTCCACTGGATCTGGAGCCAGGCCTCTTCACCCTCGTCGTTGTTCGTCCGGTACTGGCTGGTCACGCTGGAGTGCCCGTTCCAGAGGGCTACGACGTGGGCGATGAACTGCTCCTTCGCCGAGTCCGACACCCCAAGGGCGCATTCCGGCCGGCCGAGCTCCTCGAGGACGCCGGCTCCGAGCACGGACGCCGTTGCCGGGTTGACGGCGCGCACCTTCACGCCGCGAGCGAGCCGGTTGACGACCTCGGGATGGTGGTCGAGGTAGGCGTGGAGGTCGTCGACTCCGAGACGGCGCAGCTCGGACAACATCGCACGCGGCGTCCCCCAATCCTGCTCGAGCACGGCCACGGGAATCGACTCGAAGAGGTGCTGGTAACGCATGTCGCTCATGGAGATCACCTTTCGCATGGCGAGCCCCAGGGGCGTCACCAGAGCGAAGGCCACCGCCGTGGAAACGCCTGCCACGAGTCCTTCGGTCGAAAGGCCCCGCCACCAGATCAGCACGGCGAAGAGCAGCAGCGACCACAGCCCGACGGCGTGGACCCGCCAACGCGGCTCGACGAGGACGGTGACCATCGCGCCCGCGAGCACCAGGCCGACAAGCGCCGGGATCTCCCCGACCTCGCTGCCGAAGAGCGCGTGGTCGAGCGCGATGATCGCCGCCACGGCGAAAAGAGCCGGGACGATGCGCACCGAGCCGCTCGCTCGCACGATGACGAGGACCCCCGCCGCCACGATGGGACCGACGGCCGAATACAGGAGGTCGGGTTTGCCGGTGGCGATGCCGGCCGCCACCAGCGCTCCCACACTGACCGCCGACACCAGGATCCCGACCGCGGCGAGTGCGCTGCGAGCTTTCACCAACCCGAAGGCGGGGCGTGCCAATCGGTCGGTCTCGACGTTCATCGTGTTCAATGTCGGCACCAGCAACGACGAGACCAACGTCAAAACGCCCGGCCCGCGATGCCTAGTCCCCGCGACCGTCGCAGCCCTAGGCGGGGAACTAGCCCGAATTCGCGTCGTCCATCTGCCCCTTTTCGGGGGCACCCCACGTTCCTATAGTGACCCTTGGTAGGGCACCGGAGCCACAGGAAGGCTCTTGGGCCACGACAGGGCGGGACTTCAACAAAGGCACCTCGCCCCCTGCGCGTCTCACGACGAAAGGGGAGATCATGGTCAGAGCACGGCGCATGAGCGTCGCATTCGCCATCGCACTCGGCATCGGAGCCATCCCGACGGTGGCGGCAGCCGCGGCTGTCACCTGCAACGGGTTGGTTGCCACCATCGTCGGCACGCCCGGCAGCGACGTCATCGTCGGCACCGCCGGGCCCGACGTGATCGTCGGCGGCGGCGGCCACGACACGATCAAGGGCAAGGGCGGCAACGACACCATCTGCGGCGAGGGCGGCAACGACACCATCCTCGGAGGCGGTGGCAACGACTGGATCCGCGGTGGCGCCAACAAGCAGGCCGGCGCCGACGCCGACACCATCAACGGCAACGCCGGCAACGACACCATCTTCGGCGGCAAGGCGGCCGACGTCCTGACCGGTGCCGGAGGCGCCGACACGATCAACGGCCACGGCGGCGACGACACGATCAACGGCGGCACCGGCGGCGACGTCCTGAGCGGCAGCGTCGGCAACGACACCATCACAGGGGCGGGCGGCAACGACACGCTCGACGGCGGCACCAACAACGACGTGCTCGATCCCGGTGCCGGCACCGATACGGTCAACGGCGGATCCGGCACCGACACCGTCGACTACTCGGCGTCGCCGAGCGGGCTCACAATCGACATGGCTGCCGGCACGGCTACCGGCCGAGGCACCGACACGTACGGCGATGCGATCGAAGTCGTGATCGGCAGCCCGCAAGCCGACGTCATCAACGGTACGGCCGGCAGAGACACCATCAACGGCGGCGCCGGAGACGACACGCTGAACGGCATCGAGGGCAACGACACCATCAACGGCGGCGAGGGCAACGACACCATCAACGGCGGCCAGGGGAGCGACACCCTCGAAGGTGGTGACGGCGACGACACACTGAACGGTGGCACCGGCGACGACGTGCTCTCCGGTGGCGACGGCAACGACGCCCTGAACGGCCAGGCAGGCGCCGACACAGTGAACGGCGGCACCGGCGCCGACGACCTGCGGGGCAGCACCGAGAACGACGTCCTCAACGGTGACGCCGGAAACGACGCCCTCAACGGCGGCAGCGGCGATGACGCCATGGATGGCGGCTCCGGCGCAGCCGACATCGCCGTGTTCACCGGGGGGGCCGACCACATCGTCGACCTCTCCATGGGCACAGCCACCGGCTCCGGAACGGACACCCTGGCCAGCATCGAGGGAGCCACCACCGGCGGCGGCAACGACACCATCACCGGTAACGGCGGCAACAACATCATCGAATCCGGCAACGGCGCCGACACCATCACCGCCGGCGCCGGAGACGACACCATCACCGCCGGCGGTGACGCCGACACCGTCGACGGTGGCGGAGGCAACGACACCGTCAACGGAGGCAGCGGCGACGACATCCTCGACGGGGAGGCCGGCGACGATGTCGTCAACGGCGACGACGGCAACGACACCGTCAACGGAGGGCTCGGCGCCGACGACCTCGACGGCGGCGACGGCGACGACGTCGTCAACGGCGGAGATGGCGACGACGTGCTCGACGGCGGCCTCGGCATCGACGAGCTCAACGGTGAGCTGGGCGCCGATACCCTGCGAGGTGGCGACGGCAACGACACCATCACCGGTGGTGACGACAACGACGACGTCCGCGGCGGCGTCGGCGACGACATCATCAACGGCGGCAACGGCAACGACTTGCTGCGGGGCGAGGGTGGCGCCGACTCCGTCAACGGCGACGCCGGAGCCGACGAGTTGCGCGGCGGCGACGGCAACGACACGCTGAACGGCGGCACCGGCGATGACACCTTGCTGCCCCAAGGCGGCGACGACGTCGTCGACGGCGGCGACGACACCGACCGGCTGTCGCTCACCGGCACCATCGACTTCACGGTCGACCTGCTGGCTGGGACTGCCACAAGCGTGGAAGAGGGGTCCGACACCCTGGCCGGGATCGAGGACGTGACCACCGGGGGTGGCGGCGACACCATCGCCGGCGACGCCGGCAACAACGTGCTCACCGGCGGATCGGGCAACGACACGATCACCGGAGGCGACGGCGACGACTCCCTCTCCGGTCAGAACGGGGACGACAACCTCGACGGCGAGGGAGGCAACGACACCGTCAACGGCGGCACCGGAACCGACACCTGCGTCGGCGAGACCCGTGCCTTGTGCGAGCTGCCATGATCTGACCCGAGACACCACCTCGGGTCGACCAGAGCCCCCGGGCCACCCGCCGGCCCGGGGGCTCGGCTTAGTCGCCCCTCCCTCACGGGAGGGGCGGCGTAGTCAGTCCTCGGTATGAAGTACGTATTCGACCCGGACGTCTTGTCCACCACCAGGGTCGCCCCTCGACGACCTGGCCCTGGACCGCCGCGAACTCACTTCACAGGACTTCTAGTTCGAGAAAGTCAACGCCTGGGCGTTGGCCCAGCGGGAGGCGACCTTGGCGTACTGGTGGCCGGCCTCGTCGTAGTCGCCCTGCCTCAGGGCTTCGATGCTCGCTGCCACGTCGGCGGCGCTCTCGTCGATCGCGAGCTCGCCGGGCGCAAAGAGGCTGCCCACGCCGGCGTAGTCGAGCTCGAGCAGCGCCTCGGACGTGAACTCGTCCAGCCAATGCCCCAGATCCCGCACCTGGTCGACGACCGAGTCGTCGAACCCTGCCTCGTCGAGCACATCCGTTGCCCTGTGGACGCGGGGCCTGCCCCGGCCCAACAGCGTGCGGTAACGGATGGATGTGCCGGCCGCGGACTCGTACACCACGCGCTGGTCTGTGACGAACGGGAGGAACCACCGCAAGGGCACGTGCCACGGCGAGGTGAGGATGTACGACCGGGCGGCGGGGGATGCCGATCTCAGCTCCTCGAGCTGGGAGGCGGCGCGGCCGACGGTGCGCTCCGGCAGCAGCGCAGACATCGGATAAGCGTTGGCGAAGGCGAGCACCCCTTCGAGCATGCGGAGCCGGGCCGACCGCGGGCAGAGGTAGGCCCGTCCTTCGTGCTCCACCCTGAAGGCGTCGTCGGTGGCCGACTCGCCCCACACCACGTGTTGGTTGGCCTCGAACACGAGGCGAGAGGGCAGCCCCTCATGCACCGGGTAGCGGCCGAGGCGCGAGGCCGGCAGGTAGACCCGGAGGTAGGACGACCGAATCATCCGCCGATGGTACCGCCCGCCGGGCACAACACCCGACCGACCTCGGGCCAGCCGAGGCAGTACAATCGAGGACACCGAAGACCGAGAGGGGTTCGTGTTGGCTGTATGCGGCGCCGAGACCACCGGGGGCGATGGAGGGGCAGCCTCCGAGATCGACCCGGTAGCCGGCCTCGGCAACGTCATCGGCACCCCTCGCCACCCACAAGGTCCCGCCAGCGGCGGGACCTGTTCGTTGCCGGCGGTATCTCGCCATCGCATCCAGGAGGAGACGGACCGGGCATGCTGGAGCTAGACAACGTCCGCGACCACAAGGCGCTGGGCTTGGACGACGGCCAGGCGCTGGAGATGTACCGGCTGATGCTGCTGGCCCGGCGCGTCGACGACCGCATGTGGGCACTCAACCGTCAGGGCCGCATTCCATTCGTGGTGTCGGTGTCGGGGCACGAGGGCACTCAGGTGGGGGCGGCGTACGCCATGGACCCCTCCATGGACTGGTCGCTCCCCTACTACCGCGACCTGGCCTTCAACCTCGCCTTGGGCGTCACGCCGCGCGACGTGTTCCTCGGCCTGTTCGCCAAGGCGTCGGACCCCGCCAGCGGCGGGCGCCAGATGCCCAACCACTGGTCCGAGCCCGACCTCAACATCTTCACCCACTCCTCGGTTATCGCCACCCAGTTCCCCCACGCCTGCGGCATCGCCTACCAACTCCGCCTCGACGGCAAACCCGGAGTGGTGCTGGCATCCTCGGGTGAAGGCGCCACGTCGGAAGGCGACTGGCACGAGGCCATGAACTTCGCCGGCATCCACCAACTCCCCCTCGTGTTCCTGATCGAGAACAACATGTACGCCATCTCGGTGCCCCAGGTCGAGGAGGTGGCGGGGAGCATCGCGGGGCGTGCAGCCGGGTACGGCATCCCCGGCATCTCGGTCGACGGCAACAACGTCCTCGAGGTCTACGGGGCGATGTCGGCTGCCGTGGAGCGGGCTCGTGCCGGGAAGGGTCCCACCCTGGTCGAGGCCCACACCTACCGCTACTACGCCCACACCTCGGACGACGACGACAAGCTGTACCGCACCGCCGAGGAGGTCGAACTGTGGCGGCGCAAGGACCCGCTCGTCGTGTACCGCCAGTACCTCGTGGAGTCCCGCCTCCTCGACGAGGCGACTGAGCGCCGCATCGACGCCGAGGTCAACGAGGTCGTCGCCGCCGCGGTTCGCGACGCCGAATCTGCCCCGGAACCCTCGGATCCCTACGCCTACGTGTACGCCGCCCCGATCGCACCCCTGCCCGCCGTGCACCAGGTGGCGCCGGCGCCGCAGGGCGCAACCGTGAACCTCGTGACCGCCGTCAACCGCACCCTGCACGAGATCTTCGCGGCCGGCGACGACGTGTGCACGTTCGGCGAAGACGTCGCCGACCCCAAGGGAGGCGTGTTCAAGGCGACCGTCGGCCTCACCGACGCTTTCGGCGGAGCGCGGGCATTCAACGCACCACTGTCCGAGTCGCTGATCATCGGCCTCGCGATCGGCATCGGTGCCGCCGGGGGCCGGCCCATCGCCGAGATCCAGTTCGCCGATTTCATCCACCCTGCGTTCGACCAAATCGTCTCCGAGGCCGCCCGTATCCACTACCGCTCCGGCGGACGGTGGTCGTGCCCGATCGTCGTCAGGGTGCCGTACGGCGGGGGCATCCGCGGTGCGCTCTACCACAGCCAGTCGATCGAGGCCTTCTACGCCCACGTGCCCGGGCTCAAGGTGGTCGTCCCGTCCACGCCGGCGGACGTGAAGGGACTGCTCTGGTCGGCGGTGGAGGATCCCGACCCCGTCATGGTCCTCGAGCCGAAGAAGCTCTACCGCCTCGCCACCGGGCCCTACCCCGAGGGTCAGTACCGGGTGCCGATCGGCAAGGCGGCGTTGCGGCGCAGCGGTGACGACCTCACGATCATCGCCTACGGGACGATGGCCCATTTCGCCCTCGAAGCCGCCGAGAAGTTGGCGAGCGACGGCATCGATGCCGGGGTGCTCGATCTGCGTTCCATTCGACCTCTCGACTGGCCTGCGATCGAGGCGGCGGTCCATCACAACGGCAAGGTGCTGGTCGTCCACGAGGACAACGAGTTCGGCGGTTTCGGAGCCGAGGTCGCGGCCCAGATCGCCGCCAAGGCGTTCGACTGGCTCGATGCCCCCGTCGAACGTTACGGAGCCCCCGAAGTGCCGACCCTCCCGTTCAGCCTCTCCCTCGAGGCTCAGGTGATGCCCTCCGTGGACGGCATCGTCGAGCGGGCCAGCGTCCTGGCGAGGGTGTAGCGACCCGCCACGTGGCAAACCGGCTCCGTGCCGCGGTTCCGTGCGTAGGTCCGTCGTTCGTGGCGCGGGTTGTGCCGACCATGGCAGTCCCAAAAGCATCGCTTGAGACGACGCCGACGTGGGACGATGTCTTGCTGCGCCTGCGAACGGCACGCCGCTGATTATCAGCGCAGCGCCTAGCGGCGGTGCCGGCGAGACGACGGAGACCGACGATGCCTACACACGCGGCGACAGACAACGCGAGCGTGGCCGCGGCAACGAGCTCCGAGAAGCCAAGCCGGGCGAGAGACGTCTTCGGAAGGCGGATGCCGGTCTTCGTCGTCGCGTTTGTGGCCCTCATGGTCGCCAACCTCTGGCGCCTGCACGCCCTGCCGTTTTGGGACGAGGCCACCGGCATGTGGTTCTCGGCGTCGGCGCTCGAAGAGATGGGTGGCGACCTGCCGCGCCTCCTGTCCCAACCCGGGTACCTCGACGGAGGACCGAACACACACTCGCTCACACCGGTGACGTGGTTCACGGCAGCGATCCTGCGCGTCGCAGGCACCAGCGCCATCCCGTCGCTTCACGTGATCCACATCGCCATCGCCGCGGTCGCCGCAACGGCCCTATTCCGCTTCGCCGGACGGGTCCTTCCCCGCAAGCTGGCGGCGGTGACGACGGTGGCGGCCTTCTCCGTCCCGCTGGTCTTTGCGCAGACCGGCTACATGTACCTCGAGATCCCCAGCCTCGCCGCTGCGGCGCTCGCTCTGCGCGCCCGCCAGGAGCATCGGGAGGCCACCGCCGCAGGTTGGGCGGCGGTCGCCGCGTGGGTGAAGATGTCCGGTATCGCCGTTGCGGCCGGACTCGTCATTCACTCGGTCCTCGTCGGCGACCGTTCCCGCCGCGACGCGATCCGATGTGCCCGAACGGCGATCCCCGCCATTGCAGTCGTGCTCATCCCGATGGCCGTAGAGGCGTCCGGTTCCCGGTTTTCGATCGAAGCCGCGGGAGTGGCCTTCAGGACTAGCTTGCGAGCCGCCGGGTACGTGCCCGATGTCGCGCTGCTCCTCGTCGCCGGGTTGATCGTCCCGCTGTTTCTTCGCGCCCCAGGCGGTGACGGCACGCACAGCAGCGTTCGGCTCATCTGGAGCTACACCGTTGCCGTGGTGTTCGTCACCGCTTCGGTTGCACCGTTCCAGTACGTGTATCTGCCGCGCTACTACACGGCAGTGGTGCCGCTCGTGGTCGTGATGCTGGTCATCGTCCTGTGGCAGCACAGCGGAGTGCGCTCCGCCGCCATCGGTGCCACGGTGATCGCGAGCATCGGGTTGGTCAACCTCGGAGGGTGGCTGTATCCCACTCTGCCGCCGAACGCGCCGTGGATGCTGGAACGATCCCTCGAGTACTACCCGCGCATGCGGCTCGATGTCGCGGTCGCCGACTACGTTGCGACGCTCCCACCCGGTGTCGTGAAGCTGATCTCGTTCAACGAGGTGCCTCTCTATCTCCACCCGAATCTCGGGTATGTCGACGAGCCGATCGCCAACACGATCGAGTCACCGCCGGGTTGGAGGGCCGACGGGTTCCGTGAGTCTCTGGATCCCCCCGATGAGTTCTACATCGTCCATACCTACGCGGTGCTCGGGGGAGCGACGCTCGAAGACCTGTGGCATGACCTGGAGTCCGACGCCGGCTACACGACCGATGTGACGACTTTCACTAATGGAGAGCATACGTCCCATGTGATCCACGTCGTGCGGGTGCCCGCGGAAGGATGAACACCACCCGCCGCCCCGCGACAGGCGGCGTTCCGCGGGAACCAGGCGGCTCCCGGTAGCGTCTATAACCTGAGCCCGCCCGCGTCGGGGCGTCACCCTGGGAGGCGACATGGCCATCGTCGAAACAGCCGAGGAGGCGGCCGCGCCCGCCACGCTCGAGTCCGCCTACCAGGCGGACCGGGCCACCCTCTATCGGGCGCTCGTCCTCGAGTTTGCCAACCGCGACGTCGCCGTCGAAGCCGTCGACCGTGGTTTTGCCAGATGGCACAAGGGCCGGTCGCAGCGCAGCGACACCCCGGCCCAGGTCCACGGCTACGCGTACGCCTGGGCCAAGCGGAGGATGAAGCGACCCGATCGGATGGTCCAGGGATTCCGGCTGCCCGCCGCCGAGGCGGTCGACGACGATGCAACCGTGCTGGCCGCATTCGAGCGCCTCGACCTGGTCGACCGCTCGCTGCTCGTGTGCCGCCACTACCTGGGCTTCGACGAGGACGCCACCTCTTCCGCCATCGGCCTCGACCGCGGCGAGGTGATCCCGAGAGCCGACGCGGCATTGTCCCGGCTTGCACGCAGCCTCAACGGCGCCGGTGGGGCGGGCGGGGGCGATCGTCTGGAGGCTGCGCTGGCAGCTCACGCCGCTACGCTGCCGGAGCCCCTCGAGCGACTCGATTCAGTCCGCAGCCGCGCCCGCCTGCGCAAGGTGGGCCTCGCCGTGGCCGGCGTCGCCGCCGCAGGCGTGGTGGCAGCAGGCACCGCGGCCGGCGTCAACCTCCTGTCGGACGAGCCATCCACCACGCTGGCGGCAGTGGGCGGCCCCGACGGCACCGAGGTGACGGGTCTGTTCACAGCATCGCGCCTCGAGTGGACCCAGGTGGGAGTCCCGATCCAACAGGGCGAGGTGATATCGGTGGCGTCCGGGCCCACAGGGTTCCTGGCGCTCGGCAACGACTGGGCCGGAGTGAACGGGCAGCAGAACATCGCGCTCCTGTCCGAGGACGGATTCGTGTGGGAGGCGGCCGCCGGCCCCGTTCAGGGCAATACCGGGTGGGTGAACCAGGTCGTGCTGGCCGGGGACCAGTTCGTCGCCGTCGGGAGCCGAAACGACGGCTTCGGAGGCTCCGAGATGCCGCTGGTGGCCATCTCGGAGGATGGTCTCGAGTGGACCGCCGTCGACCTTCCCATCGAATCCGAGATCGAGGTCAACGGATCGGTCTTCGACCTCTACACCTACGTTCAGACGGCGGCGTCGGACGGCACCCGCGCCGTCGTATACGGAACCCAGAACCCCAACTTCGACCCGCAACTGCTACTGGCCGACGTCCTGCCCGAGGATGTCGTGCTCGACAACTGGTCCTGGTCGGCGCGCGGGGTGGAGTTGTTCGACAGGGGAGGGAATGTCGAGCGGGTGATCCCTTGGGACGATCTGGACATCGACGAGGCGACGGTGAACCTGATCACGTCGGGCAGGCCTGTCTTGTGGACGTCGCAGGACCTGGAGACGTGGGAGTCGCACGTGTTGAGCGGCCTCGGCGTCAACTCGTGGGTCAGTTCTCTGGCCGCCATCGACGACGGGCTGGCTGCGGTCGCCGCCGGGCAATTCGGAAACGCGCTCTACGTGTCGAAGGACGGGGCGTCGTGGGACCTTGCCGACCTCGGTGAGGAAACACCGGCGATGGGCGCCGTCGCCGCCTTCGAGGGACGCCTGCTCGCCGTCGGTTCCGACAGCACCGGAGCGGGGGCTTTGTGGTCGAGCGCCGACGCCGTCACGTGGGAGCGGATCGACGTCGGCACCGGCAACGCCCTCCTGGAGCGGATCCAGGTATCGGCCGGCGGCATCGCCATCATGGCGCAGCTCAACGGAGCGCAGGTGGCCGGCCCGGCAGTGCTCACCGTGGGCGACGTCACCGTCCAGGTCACCCAGAACGGCGGCTACATCGTGCTCGACGGCGACGGCACCGAACTGGCCCGGCTGTCGAGCGAGGACGCCATCTACGGGAATGACGGCGCCGTCACCCTGATCCATCCCGAGACCGAGGAGGAGCTGGCGACGTTCTCTCAGGCCGAGGTGGACCTCGCCTGGGAGCGGATCTGGCAACAGTTCGAGGGCGGACCGGGCGCCAATGCAGAGTATGCGGTGCTGCTGTCGGAGGATGGCGAGGAGTGGAACACGATCGCGCTCGACGAGATCGGCTCAGGCTTCTATCCGACGTCGGTTGCGGTCGGTGACGACGCGCTCGTGTTGACAGGGTGGAGCCAGGAGGGCGGCGGCGGAGTCATCATCGACGACTTCGGGAGGGGCATCGACGGAGGCTTCGACGGCATCGGCGCATCCGGGGTGTTCGTCTGGGTGGGAACACCCGAGTAGCCCCTCGCCGGGCGACCTGGCGCCGGCTCCGGCTGCGGCAAGGCGGCGGCCTAACCTCGCCGCATGGCCTACCGGATACGCCACGGTCGCCTCGACGACCAGGATCACATCGCCGCGTTCACGCGCGAGACGTTCACCTGGGGCGACTACGTTGCCGGGGCGCTCCCCACCTGGATAGCCGATCCGAACGGGCTCGTCGTGGTGGCCGTGGCCGACGACGACGTGCCCGTGGCGATGAGCCGGGCGACGATGTTGTCGCCCGCCGAGGCGTGGTTCCAGGGCGCCAGAGTCCATCCCGATCACCGCCGCCGGGGGCTGGCGGGTGCCATGGCTTCATCGCTGGAATCCTGGGCGGCACAGCGCGGGGCTCGAGTCGCCCGCCTTCTGGTCGAAGAGTGGAACGCCCCCGCCCGGGCCCAGGTCGAGCACGACGGATTCCGCCCCGTTGGCGACTGGGGGTTCGCCGAGCGTGCAGTCGGGGCGGCCTCACCGCTCACCGGAGGCAACGGCGGGCGCAGGGTGCCCGCCTTGGAGCAGCTCGTGAGAGCGCACTCCGCCGAGGCTGAACCGGCTTTCATGTCATGGTCGGCAGGGCCGCTGGGACGGGCGGGCCGAGGCATGCTCGCCGTCGGGTGGACGATGCGCCGCCTCACCGTCGCAGACCTCGAGGCGGCTGGGCGCGATGGGGCACTGTGGGCGGCCCGGTCGGGATGGGTGGTCGCCACCCGGGACGAGGAGTCGATCGACGTCGGCTGGCTCGAGACCCGTGAGGAGGATGCACCCGATCTGATGCGGGCTCTCGTCGACCTGGCGATGAAACGCGACGCCGAACGCCTCACCGCCAAGCTCCCCGCCGTGCGGTGGCTGACGACCGCAGCCCGCCGCGCCGGCTGCGAAGTCCACGGCCTGGTCGTGTACGAAAAACCGCTGGCGAGTAGCCAGTAGCCAGTAGCCAGTAGCGGGTAGGGCTGTCGCGATCGTCGAGGGCTGCTCGCCCCCTCCCCTTGTCACTGGCGCTAATCGAAGCGCGCCACCACAGTGGCGTCTCGGCCCGCATCTGCACCGCCCCGCCGCTTGAAGTCTGGGAGAACCCGGTCTGATTACTGCCTACTGATTACTGCTTCGGCATACAACTCAATGGGGTGGGCGACCCTGACTCCGGCGGCGGCGTAGGTGCGGAGCTGGATCTCGCAGCCGGGGTTGGCAGAGGCGACGATCGCAGCGCCGGCGGCGGCGATCTGGTCGGCCTTCTGGCGGCCCAGCGCGGAGGAGGCTTCGGGATGGGTGACCGTGTAGAAGCCGGCGGCGCCGCAGCATCGTCCCGACGGGTCGAGGTCGACCACGTCGTGACCCGCAGCCGCCACCACCCGCCGCGGTGCCGCGACGATCCTCTGCGCATGGCGCAGATGGCACGGGTCCTGGATCGCCACCGTGCGGCCGGTCGGGGCGGCCTCGGGCAGCGACCCCTCGTCGATGAGGCGGGCGACGAGGTCGGTGACATCGACCACCCTCTCCGCCAGGTTGGCGCCTTCGCCGGCCCAGTTGGCGTACTCGCGGAGGTGGGCGCCGCAGCCTGCGGCGTTGGTGACGACGACGTCGTAGCGGGCGAAGGCACTCACGTTGCGGGCCGCCATGCGCCGGGCGTCGCCCACCGCGCCCTCGTGGGCGGCGAGGGCACCGCAGCACGTCTGCGACCGGGGGGCCTCGACGTCGTAGCCCGCCCGCCGCAGCACCGCGACCGTGGCCCGGTGGACGTCGGGGAACCACGGGTCCATGACACAGCCGCTCAGCAGCGCGGCGCGCCCGCGCCTCGGCCCGATCGCGGGCCATGCCCTCCCCAGGGTGGGCCTGGTTCCCGGCGAGAGGCGCCGCAAACCCACCAGTCGCCGCACCGGACCACCCAGCCGGTCGAGTCGCAGCCGCTGGGCACCTGCAGCGATCCAGGTGGCCAGCCGCACCAGGCGGCGGACCGCGATCAGCCGCCCCACCACGAGGCGCCGCAGTCGACCGGCCCGATCCGGCACCTGCGCCGCCACCTCCGCCCGCGCCCCCTCCATGGCCCGCCCGAACGGCACCAACGACGGGCAGGCCGTCTCGCAGGCGCGGCATTGCAGGCAGAACCCCATCATCTCGGCGAACTTCTCGTCGACCTCGGCGAACCCGTCGGCGACGGCCGCCATCGCCGCCAGCCGGCCGCGCGGTGAGGCGGTCTCGTCGCCCGTGAGGCGATACGTGGGGCAGTGCGGCAGGCAGAGCCCGCAGGTCACGCACGAGTCGAGCTCGGCCCGTGTCGGTGCGTCGGCGGTCACCCAGCCCATCACAGCCCTCCGGGGAGCCGACCCGGGTTCATGATGCCCGCCGGGTCGAACGCCGCCTTGACCCTTCGGGCCAATTCGATGCTCGGTGGCGGCGTGCCCCACGGATCGAAGAACGCCCCGCCGTCGGGTCGGGAGGCGACCACCAACGCTCCGCCCAGTTCCTCGGACCACGCCCGCAACCCGGCGAGTCCCTCGACTGGCACGTCACCGAAACCCGCCTCGACCTCGCCGACGCCGTGGGCGGCGACGAACCTGCCCGCACCGAGTGCTCGGACCCGCTCGACCGCTGCAGCCGTCTCCGCCCGAGGGACCCGCACCACCAGCCGCCACGGCGCCTCCACGGGCGCCGGCCAGGCATGACCCGGCACCGCGGTCCCGCCGAGATCGACCGCCTGGGCCTCCACCTCGGCCTGGGTGCCTTCGAGGAAGACTCTGGTCCCGCTTTCCGTCTCGAGCACCGCGGCAGGGCGGTAGGCCGTCGCCAACGCCACGCCGGGGTCGTCGACGGCCACCGTCGCCGTGGCCGCGGGGCCGGGCCACAACTTGAGGCACACCCGTCCTACGACGCCCAGCGCGCCGAAGGACCCCGTCACCAGGCGGGGGATGTCGAAGCCGGTGACGTTCTTCACGACCCGACCGCCTGCGGTGACGACCCTGCCGTCACCGGTGACCACAGTGGCCTCCAGCATCCGGTCGCGGATCGGCCCGTAGCGGAGGCGTCGCCGGGTGGAGGCCGCCGCAGCCACAGCCCCGCCGACGGTGGCAGCTCCCGGCTGCTCGGCTAGCACGGCCGTCTGCGAACGTTCGGCCAGCACGGTGTCGAGAGCGGCCACGCCGAGCCCGCCCTCGACGACGAGCGTGAGGTCGTCGGGCTGCCAGTCGACGACCCGATCGAGCCGCCGGGTCACCAGCACGACATCGGGGTCGACGCGGTATCCCATCCCTTGATGGGTGCCGCCGCCCCACACGAGGACTCGCAGCGGCGCCGCCCCTGCGGCCGCCAGGACGTCGGCGACGGCCTCCAGCGTGTCGGGTGCCACCGCCCAGCGGGCATCGGGCGCCCCGTCGGGGATCTCGACCTGATGGGGGTCGAGCACCCGGTCGATGGCGCTCGCAGTCACGACGTGCCCGTCGCCGGCTGCATCCCAAAGTCGTAGCAGCGCGAGCCCGCCGGCAGCACCTTGCCGGGGTTGAGGTGGCCCCCGGGATCGAAGGCCTCGCGCAGCCTCGCCTGGGCGTCGAGATCGACCGGTGTGAAGACCTCGCCCATGAGGTCGCGCTTCTCCAGCCCGATGCCGTGCTCGCCCGACAGGGCGCCGCCGACGTCGAGCGAGATCTGCACCATCTCGCGGGCGGCCGCCATCACGTGCTCCAGCATGCCCGCCTGCCTGGCATCGAAGGCAACCAGCGGGTGGAGGTTGCCGTCGCCGGCGTGGAACACGTTGAGCATGGCCAGGTCGTAGCGCTCTGCGATGTCGTAGAGGCGCGTCATCGTCTCCACCAGGCGGGTCCGAGGCACGACGGTGTCGTGCAGGTAGTAGTCGGGAGCGGTCTGGGCGACGGCGCCGAAGGCCGACTTGCGGCCCAGCCACAGCAGGTCGCGCTCGGCGGTGTCGCCCGCCACCCGCACCGACGAGGCGCCGGCGTCGCGGGCTACCTGCTCGATGAGGTCGCCCTCGGCCGCCACCGCCGCCGCGTGGCCGGTGACCTCGGCGAGCAGCACCGCGGCGGCGTCGGTGGGGTAACCGGCATGGACGAAGTTCTCGACGGCCTGGACCATGGGACGGTCCATGATCTCGAGGGCGGCGGGGACGACGCCGGCGGCGATCGTGCCCGAGACAGTGGCGGCGGCGGCTTCGATGGTGGGGAACGCCAGCAGCAGCGTGCGCACGGCGGGGGCGTTCTGGGTGAGCTTCACCATCACCCGTGTCACGATCCCGAGCGTGCCCTCCGACCCGACGACCACGGCCCGCAGGTCGAGCCCGATCGGGTCGGGGGCGGCGCCGCCGAGGTGGATCACGTCGCCGTCGACCGTCACCATCTCGACGGCGAGCACGTGAGCCACGGTGGTGCCCTCCGAGAGGCAGTGGGGCCCGCCGGCGTTGGTGCCGACGTTGCCGCCGATCGTGCACACCGACTGGCTCGACGGGTCGGGGGCGTAGTGGAGCCCCATGGGGGCGGTGTGGATGCTCAGCTCCTGGTTGATGACGCCGGGACCCACCCAGGCGGTGCGGTTGGCGGCGTCGACGTGGTGGAACTGGTTCATCCGGGTGAGGGCGACGATGAGGGCGGGCTCGGTCGGCACCGCGCCCCCCGACAGGCCGGTGCCGGCACCGCGCGCCACGATCGGGACGCCGTGGCGACGGGCCACCTTCACGCATGCGGCGACCTCGCCGGTGCTCGCGGGG
>Ga0214471_10000251_pt1 | contig 49055 bp, 59 predicted proteins | sample RVTome_5_FD_207665 | JGI IMG/M metagenome (GOLD analysis project Ga0214471, IMG submission 207665) | Soil microbial communities from uranium-contaminated site in the Upper Colorado River Basin, Wyoming, United States - RVT142D155 | ecosystem: Environmental > Terrestrial > Soil > Contaminated >... | reverse complement strand
AACGTCTGCACCTTGCCAAAGACCGCAGCGGCCCGATTCCCGAAGGTCTAGGCCAGCACCACCCCGGTGAGATGATCAATCGCGTGCCACCACCAGCGCTGCTGGGCCTTGCGCCCCACGAAACTCCACCTCTCATCGACCTCCGCCGCCTCTACGCGGCGCACTTCAACTGTGACCGCCTCGGGACAGCATCCCTCCACCACCACTTTGTTCACCGGCGAGAGGGCGGGCGCTTTTTTTTAATTCGTTACTCACCGTGGTCGGGCCGACCCGCAACACCCGCGCGCTATCCCGTACCCCACTGCCGTTGAGGGTCATCTCGATCATCTGCTGTTTCCCGGCGGGCAAACACCCCGGATACGCATACGTCCGCAGAAACGTCCGCCCACACGTCTCGTCCTGTTGACACCGATAGCGGGCCTTACCGTTACTAGCCGTCCCCTATTTCACGACTTCGCTCCCCTGACAGTGTGGATACTGCACCACTTCCCTCGCCATCGTCACTCCTCCTTCTGCAGCAGCACCTGCCGCTCCTCGCTTCTGCGCCGTTTCAGGAAACAAGGACAGCTTTCCCTTCTCAAATCAACAAATTGGGAACATTACCAACCTCTTCGACCCTAAGGGAGGCGAGAGCGGTTTCCTTCTCAGCTGCTTTTTTCTGCCGGGACGATTTCTCCTTCCCCTTCGTGGAAGCCGGGGGAGTCACCACGACGCCGGCGTCTTTCAGCGTCCCACGAAACTCGAACAACGAATCCAGCGCCGCCATCTCGAACACTTGCCGGACTAGCTCACTCGCCCCAACCAGGCTCACCTTCCCACCCTTGTCCTGTGCCTTACCCTGGGTGGCCATCAAGAACGACAGGACAGACGATGAGACGTACTCCACCGCCGCCAAGTCAAAGACGAGATGAGAAACAGAATCTCCAAGTAACGGTTCAACCGCTTGCCGCATCTCCTCGACCGCCAGCGTATCCATCTCCCCCTGACAGGTAACAACCGTTGTTTGCGGATTGACGGTCCGAGTGCCAGTCACGTACTTCATGACGCCGCCCTCACTTTCCGAATCGTGGCAATGACCTTCTCGTTCGTCGAGAGCAGTAGGAAGTCATCCATCAGTTTCTTGGTCAGTTCGATCCCACGTCCCCGTTCTACCTCCGGTCCTGGCATCCGCCCGGCCACGTGGTCGAGCCTCCCAGTATTGATGATCGTCAGGAGGAGATCGTCTTTCCCGGTTTCGATAATGACCCGCAGCTCCGGTCCACCGGCGCTTACCGCGTTGGTCACCAATTCGTCGGCGCAGAGTTTCAGCTTGTTGCCGTCCTCCCGACTGAACCCCACGCCGGTGATCGCCGCATTCAAGCTCTCTTTGACGGATTCTAGACTCTGAACCTGAGCTGGTAAGGTCAACTCCTGGCGACGATAGGATGTCTTGGGAAGCTCCTCGGAGAAGAATAATTCAGCGGCACGAGACAGCACCTCGGACAGGGACCCTTTCGCCACGAGATCCCACTCGCCGCCGGCATCGGTGATGTGCGTGTTGAGTAATGACTGTGAGGCTGGACCGACCAGGTAGCACGGGGTTGTGCTCAGCGTATCGACCGCATGCTTGAGCAACAGCGCCGTCGTTACCGTGCGCCTGGGCTTCCTCGGCTTGAGGACTTTCTCGGCGGTGACGGTCTCTTTCGCCTCGTGTGCTTTCGCGCGTTCCTCGGCTTCGGCGACCAGGGGGTTCTTGCCACCGTGGCGGATGTAAAAATCGATGTCTGATTTCTTGAGACGCCAACGGGTGAAGAGCTTCCCGGCTGGGATCTTTCCGGCTTTGACAACCTCACGCAGCGTGTCGCGCGAGACGCCGAGATAGTCGGCAGCTTCACCGAAGGAGAGGACGTCCTTCTCCGCAATCGACTGACGTAACACCGGCTTGGTCACGCACGTCCCTCCTCCTGGTTTGTAGCGGTGCAACCAGAGCAGCGGTCTCTCAGAAGAGAGAATCCACAAGACTCAGCAGAAAAGAGTTAAACTCAGTTATTTACTGGCAAAACTCAGCGATTCTTGTAAGGCCTGCGCGGAAGAGAGTGGAAATTTATTTCACGCAGATATACATCTTTTCACGCAATAATAGAAAACGTCAGCCAACGGGAGCGACCTTCATAAGGACCGCATTTTCGCATAAGTGATTGATATACAAAGAGAAAACGGCCAAAGAAAAAGAACCTCACTATAGCGTGAAATGAATCTTTCACGCAACTAATAACCACCAGCGAAGCGACCCGGAACAGAAAAAGCCTATAGAGGAGGGTGACACAGTGGGGATGGAAAACCACCGGAGAAGCGGCTCGGGTGCCTTTCAAGACCAGTCACAAGCAAGGGAGGCACAATAAAAAACCCGCCTTCTTGCGAGAGACGGTTTTTTTGCGACGATCTATTTATTACGCCACAACACGGAGAAAAAGGCAAATCAAAAAAGAATGTGGGACTCGACGAGTCTTCTACACTTCATCTTCTGGTCTGGGCGGTTCTCCTCCTGCACGGTTCATGATTCGATCGAATGCTTTCATGTCGGCTCTGCCACGACGCTCCGCAAAGAAAGTAGCAGTATCCTGCTCCAGTTTTATTTTCTTGAGCTTCTCTTTTCCCTGACGATTGAAATCAGGGTCGGCACGCTTGACCCTCAACCCAAGACTCCAGTGTGTCCTTCTTCTTTTTCCTCATCTCTATTCTCCTGCGTATCGCTCTTTCCCCACCACCGTCATCATCCCGTCCTCAATATCCCTGACATCGATCTGCTTGCTGGCGATCGCCGCCTCGATCCTCGACACCGCTACCTCAGCCTCTTTCACCGTATCGAGCGAAGCATCCTGTGCGACCAGCAGGGTGCTGACCTTCTGCACTTGCAGCCGGGCAAGCGCATGCTCGGCTTCGAGTTGTCGGATCTCCACCAACCGCCGTTCTCGGTCGAACCACAGCCGCCGCAGCTCTCGCCTGAGATCGCCGTAGAGTTTATGAAACTCCAATCCTTCCACCTCGCGCGAGACCCGGGCGGTATCCCGGAAGAGCAAGATGTCCAACGGCATCGATACCGCCAAACCTAACCGAATTCGGTCGGTGAACTTGTCGGCCGTCCGGATAGGGTTGAACCCGGCACTGATCGAGACGTCATGCCAGATGGACTCCTTTCTTCTGACCTCCTCCTGTTTGGCAGAGAGGAGTCGAAGTTGCGGAGATGAATCGATCAGCTCTTCGAGTTCGGCCAGAGTGTAGGGAAAAGTTGGTGTGGATTTATCGTCATCCTCTGCCCACGATGGAACGGGAGACAGGAGCAGGATGATGGTGAAGCACAGAGCGGCTGGTTGCATGGTGACCCCTCCTTTGGGTGTGGCTGAGTAGTCTCTGCCCAACTTTATCAGGAGAGTGCACCCGGTATGGAGGGGGAACACTCGAGGGAGGCAGGAATTTTGATGTTCCTGGAGGTATGGTTTTGGTTCTGTCTGTAGAGATTAAGCAGTGTTCCTTTCTTTGCTTCTGTTCCTGACTGTGAGATGCAGTTGTCCCCTCTTTCCCCCTTTTTTTCATGACCAAAATTTTCGTTTTTTTTCGTCCAGCACATATGAGAACGTATGTAATACACATGAGATATTATGAGAGACCCCGAAATTGCTTGTAACTATGTGAATATGAAAGATTTTTGAAAAATTGCTTTGATTAAAAGTCAGGGGGGCTTTGATTAAAAGTCAGGGGGGCTTTGATTAAAAGTCAGGGGGGCTTTGATTAAAAGTCAGGGGCTCCGTACTTAAAAGTTTCCCTCTTGTTTCCTTAAATGCCAGAGGCTCTTTACGTAAAAGTCAGGGGACTGGCTTCCTTAAACGCCCCCCCCTCTTCATCACAAAGTAATGTTCCGTTGGGTGGCGTAGCGTTTGATGAGATCGGTAAAGTACCGCGCACGGGTGGTGCGAATTTCCCCATTGCGTGCTGCTTCTTTGGTTTCCGAGAGCGCGCGGTAGATCGTCTGTGAGTCCAGCTTCCGCGCCACGAGCGAGTAGAATCCGCTACTTTTGGGATCCCCGGTCACTTCCAAAATATCTTTTACGAGGAGGTCTCTCAGCACCTTGCTCTCTTGAGGAAAAGTCTGACTATCAGAGATGGGCTGGTGAGCGTCAGAGTGGCCTTGTCCGTTAGTAATTTGCTCAGCACGTTGCCGCCGTTCCTCCTTGGCCTCCTGATCCTCAAAGAACTTTTCGCCAGGGTGGTAGGTGATGACGTAGTCTGTCTTGTCCGCCGACTCGCGGTAGTCCCACTTCGCCAGAAAACGCTCTTTCTTCAGTTCCTGGTGAGCAGGGTCAAGTTGTCGTTTGACGAGTGACAACGAGGGGTGTTCAGTCAAGAGGAAATCCCCGCACAGATCACGATAACTCTTGGAATAGGATTTTCCGCCCGAGGCATACCAGCCAGTTTCCAAGAGCGGATATAGTGCTTTCGCGATCGGCTTACGGAGGTGTTGATGAAAATTCAGATCAATTGGCCGTAGGTGATGTCGAAAATAATTCGCCAGGAACCATGGAGCCAGCCACACATAGTTGGTTTGGGCAGTTTCGCCGTTCCTCATCTCTCCACCTGTCACGATCACATGGCTGAAGAGAGTACCAACGAAACCATCATCGTAATGTTTCTGCTTTGCTCGATAAATTCCTCCGATGATTCCCGTCAGCGTCATCCGCTCAAACCACTCCTTTACTTCTTTCCACCGCTCTGCGTTTTCTTGCTTTCCCGCATACCGCAGAAGCTTTGCCGTTGGGACAATGATCGGCATGTACAACCGCCCCTGGGGGTCCGCAGTCTCATAGCAAATCTTCAAGAACGCCCGGTAGTAATCGAAGTCCGAAGTGATCGGCAGTCCGAGTTCATAGTTAGCGCTGATCTTGGCTTTGATCGTGCGTTTGGCACCATCCGGACCAACCTTGTAGCCGAGCACCTTCTCTTTGACGTAAATGTCTTTGACCCTTTTACTCGACGGGGTGAAGTAGCCGAGGTTCTCTAGCGAGACTTCAGCCGGGATGTACTCGGGGACAAGCATAAGCTGGGGACGACCGTTCCGGAGGTTGTCTTTCCTGGTAACAAGCTGATTGTAGCCGAGTTGCCCATCTCGTTGAGGCTCTCCGTTCATGTGCTTCCCCTCCCCTGCGCTGTTTTAGAGCAGATGGGCATCAATAGACAACCGGTTGACGGTCCCCGCCGTCAGTCGGAGTGTGTGATGTGAGCGCAGTTGCCTCTCTGGAACGCGGACGGTAACAGGTTTGCGCGTCGCAGCCATACTGAAGTCGAGCCTACTTCTCTTTTCTTTCTAAGTATGATAATCAAATTATATGAAAACGCACATCTCTGCTACCCAAGCCGTGCGCACCTTTTCTGACATCCTTAATCGCGTGCATTACCGTGGTGAGGAGTTCATCGTCGAACGGAGCGGTGAGCAAATCTGTCACATTACGCCTGCCCGCCCGGTTGCACGTACAGTCGCTGATCTCGTGCGGTTCCTCCAGTCCATTCCTAAGCCCGACGATGAATACTGGGAGACGGTGGAAGACCTCACTAAACATCAGCCCTCACTCCCTTCTTCCCCATGGCAACGCTAATTGATTCTAGTGTTCTGATCGCCATTGAACGCGAACGAGTAGCGCTTGCTACGGTTCTCGCTGAGCATGGTGAGGAGGAGGTCGTCATCGCGGCCATTACCGCGTCAGAATTGCTGCATGGCGTGCATCGCGCCAAGTCCGCGAAACAACGCACGCGCCGAGAAGCTTTTGTGGAACAGCTACTCACTGCCCTGACCGTGATTCCCTTCGATCTAGTTGTTGCGCGTGTTCATGCCCGTATTTGGGCGGATCTCGCGACCAAAGGCATTAACATTGGTGCTCATGATCTCCTGATTGCCGCGACTGCTCTCGCTACGGGCGCTACTGTCGCAACGCGCGACGACCGGAGTTTCCCCCGTATTCCTGGACTGACTGTCGTTCGGTGGTGACGTCTCTGCTGCTACCACGACCGGTCCGAATCATCGAGCGCGCGAACATTGGCCTTGATGAAAAGCAGAGAGTCGAAAATCACTCATAAATTCATTGACAACCGAAGAATGCTCTTCTACCGTTGTTCTTGGAACAACCGTGCCGAAGGAGACACCCCATGGCTGTCCGCCGGACCGGGCGTGGAGAAAAGAAAAGACAGGCGAAGACAAAACTGAAACGGCTGCAGTTCGACTTTCCCCTTCCAGCCGTGCAGGTTCTGCAGGAGCTTGCTGAGGAGACCGGCGAGCCGACTCTTGCAGGAGTCGTGCGGGATGCCTTGAAAGTCTACACCTGGATCATTGAGGAACAAAAACAAGGTCGGCGGATTATGTCTGAGGACAAAAAAGGACAGAGCAAACGGGAGTTGGTTCCTCTCCTGAAGTACCGAAGTACGGTGTAGCCTGTATGGATAAGAGGTTCATATGCCCATCATTAATAACGTCAATCAGTATCCTGTGGTTGATAAGTATTGGGGCTTAGTGAAGCGGACGCTGTGTGATGTGTTCCAAGAGAAAATAGACTCGGCCGACACACTCAGAAAAGAAGTGAGCCAGCGTCCCGCCGACGAGCAGTTGCAGTTCTACCACGCGGAGCCTTTGGATATCGCAGCCGATCTTGCAGGAAAACGACCGGATAAAGGCCAGGTGAAAGAGTACCGCAAGCTGGCGGACCAATGTGACTGGCGATAGTGTGAAGGGGGAAAGCCTTCCCCCTGGCCTCAGCCCGCTTCGCGGTTGCTCTCCAGTTTTCCCAAGAAATTGTCCTTTAGACTGTATAAGTGTATGGTAAGTGCATGGCTGTAAAGACTATCACGATTGATATGGATGCCTATGAAATCTTAGCCCGTGAGAAGCGACCAGGGCAGTCATTCTCCATGGTCATTAAAGAACATTTCGGCAAGCGGAAAACCGCCGCGATGCTCTTACGCGCCTTACCTTCGCTCACGCTGGAAGAGGAGACCCTTGACCAGATCGAGGAGCAGATCAAAGAGCGGCGTCGGCATCCTGCCCGCATCCCACGGCTATGAGTTTTTTCGATACGGCGTTCGTGGTCGATCTCCTCCGCGAACAACGCCGTGGCGTCGCAGGACGCGCCCACAAAAAGCTCCAACAGCTAGGAGAGGCTCCCGTCCAACTGAGCTTCTTCGTGGTGTGTGAACTGGAAGCTGGTGCTTCTTTGCATCACGGCCACGAGGAATGCCAGAGGGTGCAACGTATCTGCGAGCAGTTCGAGATCGTGTACCCAGACGAACGGTTCGCGCCTGTCTATGGCGCAACCCTTGCCGAACTGAAACGTCAACGCGTTACGGTTGACACGATGGATTTGCTGATCGGCGTGCAGGCGTTAGTAGACAACGATACGGTCATTACTCGGAACCTCCGACACTTCCAAAAAATTCCTAATTTGCGGGTAGAAGACTATTAAGCACTTCCTCGCTCTGCACACCGCTGTTTACAATCTTCTGGCTGGGGGGCTTCGCACCCCCAATAGGTCGCCTGCCATGCCGCGCTCGCCTGCGGACTCACGCGGCGCAGGCTCAGTCCCCCCGCAAGGTGGCGCATTCGCGCATCCTTCAGCGGTAGAGGTCTAATTTAGATACACGCTAAAGCGCACCCTCACCTGCACTGCGCCCACGACCCACCCTTCACCGTCTCTGCTTCTCTCACCGGGCTAGCCCCCGGAAAGCAGTGAAGCCGTGACGTAACTGCAAGAGCGAGCCAATGGATGGCCGGCCCCCTCTTACTCCACTCCCCACCGATGCCGGACCATGATTAGGGAAGGCGCATCCGCGCACTGATTGTCGGTGGGTCACTCCGTTCCCATCCGTGCCTCCGCGCATTCGCGCCGAGACGAGATCCAAGGCGCAGAGCTTCGCATGCTCGCTCAGCGCCCACAAAGGCCATGACAAGCTAGCGCGTAACAGCAAAAAATCAGCGGCGGTATCAATCTTGCCACTAAACACGAGCGCCGGACGTACAGACCCAGCCGCACGCCGCTGCTCGTGCTCATGGCGCGCCACCCCCCTGCGCGCGTCCGTCCGGCAGGCTGCGCGCCGGTCCCGCATGAAGCGAGCTGCTGACTTACACGGTCATAACCGCCGCGGTCCCGGCACTTGCCTGCGATCGTCCGGCCTGCGCCCCCAATAGTGGTGGCTTCATATCTTTATGAAGGGGGTTCCTGTGGCTTTCGTCGGCTTCGGCGGTTCTCGTTCGCTTGGCTCTGCGTGGTCCGGCCTGGTCGGTCGGGTGGTCGTCGCCGTTGCCCGGGCTGGCCGTGGTATCGCTGTGTGTTCCGGTGCGGGCGCTTCGGCGTTCGTGCGTTCTGTTTGTCCATCCGCCGTGGTGTTCTCGCCTTCGTTCTCTGGTCGCGGCGCTCTGCCCGCTCGTGCGTCCGCGTGCATGCGGTCCTACGCTGTTTCCGGCCCCGGCTCTGGTTGGGTCGCCTTCGTTTCCGGCCCCTGCCCCGCCGGCGTTGTGCCCGCCCGTTCGTGGCGCTCTGGCCGTCCGGTTTCCGGTTCGTGGTCTGAGGTTGCGCTAGCCGTTGGTTTGGGCCTGCCCGTGGTTGTGTTCTGGTGCGCGCCTGGGGTGCCTGAGCTGCCCGCCTGGGGCGGCTTGTGGGCTTCTGCCGGCCGTGGGGTGTGGGCGTCCGGCTGGCGGTTCGCGCCCGCTGCCTCCCTGCTTTAACTCTTCTTCTTTCCCTTCGCTGAAGCCTCCGGCACGTACTCCAAGAGATCCCCAGGCGTGCAGTGCAACGCTTCACACAGGGCGTTCAGTGTCGAAAGATCGACCCGCAGACTGGCATTGTTCCAGATCCCCGACACGGCCAATGCCGAGAGCCCCGCCTTTTCCGCTACGTCTTTGATTTTGGTGATGTCCTGATTGGCGGCCACTTTGTGTAAACGAAAGCGAATCATTGCGCTTCTCCTTTGGTCTCCAAATGCCTTTGCTCGATAAAAACATATCTAAATATATTAAAATTATACTTAGATATTGATAGAAGTCAAGAAAAACCATATCTTAGTATGTATAAAACATACCTAGAAAGAGAAAGGAGGTGAATCCATGGTGTATCAACCCGCGCTCCGGCCCGATCAAGTCAAAGCGCTCTACCATCTCAAGTGCGCCTTGAAGCGGCCCATGACCAAGCTCGCCCGTGCCGCCGTGGACGGTTTCCTAGCCGAGATGAAGCACAAGGAAGAACAAGCCCTGCGTGCGGGAGCCACGCTGTCTGACTGGTTGGCTTACGAGCAGGAAATGGAAGAAGAGGCCAGCGCCGCGACCAAGCTAAACGCTGACCTCTCGGATGCTAACGCCCCCTTTTGAAAAGGGGCCTTAACCGATGGAGAGGGTAGCCCCTGGCCGTCCTCTCCGTCAAGGAGGCGACCATGTCGCACGGAGATTTAGAAGGAAAAATCGTTGCGTTCGATTTCTGGCCCGCATGCGAAAACTGCGTGTTATACGAGGCGTGCAAAACCAAGCCACGTCACCCGGCCTATCCGCACTCCTGGCACTGGGGTAAGGAGTGCGCCACTTTCGCTGATGGCTATCTCATCACCCGCTCTTGGGTCGGAACCGACGCCATCGGCCACGCCCACACGGGCTGCAAAAGCTACCAAGTGGCTCCACAACACGTCAGCGAGCCGCAAATACATCACCGGCTCTACCTGGAATTAGCGCACGAGCGGAGAAAGCTCGAAGGCGAGATGGAAGCGTTGGAGAGACGGCAAGTTTGGAGCAGGAACGAGGAAGACTTTCACGCGAGCCTGTTCAAGCGCTACCGCCAAGTCCTGAAGCAACAAGACGCGCTTCGATCTGCGGCTGAGGACGCGCGGCCTCTGGCAGTTGCGGTCAACGAGTAGATTCCCCCTCAAAGGGGGCTCCGGGAGGAGTCCCCTTCCCTACGGAGGAAACGACCATGACAGACGTAATGATTACCGATGGGATGAAACAGCAAGTTATTACTCGCCTGGCAACGATCAACTCAGCAACGTCGATCCTGAGCCTCATCAACGGCCGTCCGGCCAAGGTGACCATTGACGAAGTGCTCATGCTCGCCGAGCGCATCGAGCGTTGGGCCTGGCGCGATCTCCTTGGAGAACGGCCGCCCACGCAGGCACCGGAGAAGCCGACGCCCCACAAGGGCGAAGGGATGACTGCTCCGCCCGCGGTCACCGGGAATGGAGACCGGCCGCAGCCGAAATCCCCATCACAAAAATCAAACGGGGGTGCGCAATGGGGCGGAGCGGCCACCGAGAAGCAGATTAACGCCATCTTCGCGATCGGCAGGAGCAAAGGATACGAGCCGGACGCTCTCAAGGACGAGATTAGCGAGAAGCTGGGCAAGAGTGTGATGCAACTGACCAGTCGAGAGGCGTCGAAGCTGATCGATGACTTGAAAGCGTTGTAGTCCAATCGGGCCAGGGAGAAACACTCCCCGGCCTTCGTACACCTTGTGACGGTTTCCTTCCCATGCTACAAAATATAAGATTTATGAAATCATAAATCAAAATATCATGAGAACAGTAGAGGATATTTCCAGAACCCTAGACTGCCTGAATGAACGGTGCGCCGATGAGTACGAGGCTCAAGACCTCGACTTCAAGGAGTGGAGCCTCAGAAGCCGGCCCGACGCTGTTGATCTTCTGGTCGGGCTGTTTGTATGGCGAACGGCGGAGGCGGAACGGTGGTCTTTGGCGTCAACGATAAGGCGAGAGGACGAAAAGGCGCGGTCCTTGGCGTTCCTCTTGAGATCGACGAGAACCTCCTCAAAAAGGCGGTCTATGACCGCACTGACCCGAAAATCACTCCAGTGTTCGAGTCGCTTTCAGTACCGGAGGGGACGGGCAGAGTGCTGGTCATGCAGGTATACCCTGGGCTGCCGCCATACACGGATACGGCTGGCCGCGGCAAGATCCGCATCGGCAAGGACTGCCAACCGCTGACTGGCACGTTACGCCGTCAGGTCATGGTGGAGACCGGCGAGACTGATTTCACCGCCGGTCTCATGACCGAAGATGCCATCGCTGTCCTTTCGGCGAGCGCGATAGAACAGCTCCGGGAGGCCGCGCGCAAGGAACACGCGCCCGCGGAGTTGCTCCGCTTGAGCACGGAGGAATTCCTTAATGCTCTCGGCGTGACACGAGAGGGAAAGCTCACCCGTGGCGGGTTACTCTTGGTTGGTGCTCCCGCGGCGATCGAGCGGCATATCCCGCGCTACGTGTGGACGTTCCTGCGCATGCGAGGAGACACCGAGTACACTGAGCGGCTTGATGGAAGAGAGGCGCTGCCGGTGGCCATCAAGCGCCTGATGGACCGTTTGCAAGCGGGCAACCCCGTTACCACCGTGCCGCAGGGACCGTTTCATTTTGAGTATCGCACGTATCCTGAGATCGCCTTGCGTGAGACGCTCATGAACGCCTTCTGTCACGCGGACTTTCGTCTCGCCTCGCCCATCCTGGTCAAGCAGTATGAAGACCGGATCGAGATCTCCAATCCGGGCGGCTTCATCGGCGGCATCACCCCGCGGAACATCTTGCATCATCGTCCCGAGGCGCGGAACCCGCACCTGGTGGACGTGCTGACCCGACTGCGCTTAGTCAACCGCAGTCACCTGGGGATCAGTCGCATCTACTCGTCTCTCTTGATCGAGGGAAAAGACCCACCGATCTACGAGCAGCGGGGCGATGGCGTGACGATGACCTTTCTGGCGCGTCCGTTGTCGGCGCCTTTCCGCACCTTTGTCGCTGAGGAAGCTGAACACGGACGCATCCTGCAGGTCGATCAGCTCCTCCTTCTCCACTACCTGCTCCGCCATCCATCCCTAGATATTCTCACGGCAGCTCGCCTGACGCAGCTGTCAGAAGACCGCGCCAGGGAGGTGTGTGACGGTATGGTCGGTCTCTACCCTTGAGAGAAGCGGAGATGGGCAAGAAGCGGCCTATAGACTCCGTCTGGGATTCTCAGAGCGCTTGCCCGGTTCAGGTCAGCCGGAACGCGATCGTCGGAGTAAATGGGAGGCAGCGAAAGCGCAGGTGTTGCAGGCGCTTCAGCAACGTGCGCAAAGGGGAGAAACCGGCCTGGCGAACGCTGACATCCGTCAACTCACCCATCTGGACCGTCACCAGGTGGTGCGTCTGATGCGAGCATTGATGAAGGAGCATCCACGGATACGCCTGCTGGGAGGACGACGGTATGCTCGCTATGAGTACCAGAGCTAAACCCATGCGCGCGGCCATGCGCACTGCGCATAAGCTGCGCATAAGATTGGGTTCTATGCGCGTTTCTATGCGCGCGGCAGTCTCTTATCCTTAGTTTATGATTTCATAAATCTAAAAAGGAGCGAGGATGGCAGCGAAAAAAGGGCGAGTGGTCACGATCGCTAACACGAAAGGCGGGGTGGGAAAATCCACCATCGCCGGCAACCTCGCCTGGGCGTTTGCCACACAAGACGACTTACGCCGGCGTGTTCTTCTTGTAGATGCTGACGCTCAGGCGTCGGTCACGAAATGGTTTGACCTGGCGAACGAAGTTCCTTTTGAGCGTATCCAGCTAACAACCGCCCGTGTCCTCCAACACCAGCTCCCCCGTCTCCGTCAGCAATACGAACTCATCCTGGTCGATTGTCCGCCCATGCAGAGCGATGTCACCGCCGCCGCCGTCACCCAGGCGGATCTAGGGTTAGTTCCCGTGCAACCCTCCCCGCTTGATGTCCTGGCTTACAGCGAACTTGTGCCGTTATTACGCCAGGCTCAAGGATTCAACCCGAGCCTGAAACTCCGCTTTGTGATAAACCAATTGACCCCCCGCACGATCCTTGCCCGCGACGTGGAGGAATCGCTCGCTGACGCCGACATCCCTCTGCTGCCGACATTTCTGCATGACCGTCAAGTCTACCGGCGTGTCGTCGCGCAGGGATCGTCTGTGGTGACCGAGAGCGGCGCGGCTCGTGACGAGATCATTACGTTAGCAAAGGATATTCTCCATGTCCTCGAAACCAAAGATGAAGAGCCTCGGTGAACTGCTGAAGAAAGCTAAACAAGAAGCTCCAGCGCGTCCCCGGCGCGTGAGTGTCGCTGAAGAGGCGCCCTTGGTCGTTCGTTCTCTGTCTTTCACGCCAGCCACGGCCGAAGCACTCGACCGGTTGATAGACAAAGTCTCGGAAAGGCGGAGAAGAAAAACCAGCGCATCGGCGGTCGTGCGGGCGTTACTACGCTACGTCGAGCGGCAAGATGTCGCCCCCAAGATCGCCGCCGCCATCGAGGCCGAGCTGAACGCCGGAGAGGTGGTGTGGGGAAAAGCGCCGATGCGACAATAGGTTATGGTTGGTTTATGATTTCATAAATTATAAATGAATTAGAGAAAGGTGCTCGTTTACCCTTCTGAAAAATTTTACGGGAAGATATGAAGGGAAAAGCTAGAGGAATAGGGAAACCGGTTCGCCCCCGGCGGCCGATTCTCACCCTGTTCGCACAGGGAGTAGCACCTGATTACTCAGGAGCAGCCTTTCCGGGACTTACCAAACCGGCCAATTTCAACGTAAAGCCTCTCTTGGGTAGTGTCAAGGCAAAGAGTTGCATGGCTGGAGGAAGACAACCATAAATATCAACTACCCCATGTAGCCTAGACCCAGGTGCAGGCTCTGTGCCGAGACATCAACTACGAACAGGAGTTTCGTCCGCACGAGGGCGCGTGGTGCGCGAGCTGCGATTTTCAAGAGTTCTGCCCAGCCAAGGCCAGGAATCCGCGGCCGGTGCCGGCCAGGAGGAGAGCGCGGCAACTGGGGTTTGACTTTTGACACCAGGGTCAGGAGTTGCGCAATCACGAGGCAAGAGTCAGCACTGGCCTGAAGAGTGAACTAAGTCTTATAAAGAACCTGCATCCACGGGTAAGGATCAGGATTTTGTGGTTTCGGCCTTTATTGACGAGGGTTTTCCGCAAAAGCAGACCATTCCCCGCTATGACGCCTTTCTCTTGAAGGCGAGGCTACGCATCCGCAAAGCCTTTGTGGGCACGTTGACGAGATGACGGAACGTTTAGAGCAGCCGCACGACCGCGCTCCTCGCGCCCAAGGACTCGAGGGCCTGCAGCAAGAGGCCGCGCACTCACGGTTGCCAGCAAAGACCAGGGCCGGGCTGCAGTACCGCCAAGACGATCGAGTCTTTGTGTACATCCCGACTCCTGTGCTATTCTTGTGTACGAGCCCCAGCACCTCCGTCTGTGGGTAGGTCCCACCGCTGACGAGCAACACATGTTAACAAACAATAACGCAGGTTGCATGGCGTAGAGGAACTGAGGTCTTGGAAAAGACTTCTAGAGGAACAAGCCAGCAACCTGGAGGGTGGGGAGCAAATAAGCTCTGATTGTGAGAAGCATATGGTCAAAGCCGCAGGCAGGAAGCTCCTGTACATTCCCATTCTCCATTCCAGCGCCGACATGGGCTCCCTGTCCGAGAGTCTGAAAAAGGAGTACCTCTCCCGCTACGGAGCCCGCAAGTGGCAGGAGCACCTCCGGGGGATAGCAGGGTTTTGGGACGTGGTGGCCCGGCGGGTGTTCTCTCTCCCGCTGACCTTCCGCCGGGTCAGGATTTACCAGGATGGGCTTCCTTGCTGCAGCCATGAACTTGAGATTGTTCGAGAAGTTGCAGCCACAGGCAGTAAGAATCATCAGCTTCTTTTGCAGCTGGTCGGCCGTGGAGCCATACTAATGGGGACGGAGGATCCCGAATTGCTGCTAGCAGAGCACCGCCTTCTGAAGACAACGGTAGAGGGAACGAGGCCAACAGACTCGCACGCGGCAGCTGAGCTGATGCACAGGCGCGATATTTTTATCGCCGGGCGGATTGCGGAGACGCTCGGAGAAGGGGAAACAGGACTCCTTTTCATCGGAGCGCTTCATCGGGTGGGGGAACTGCTCCCCAAAGACATCCCGGTAACCTACCTTTTCCCACCTCTCAGTGCTGGAGCGTAATAGACTACGCCCTGTGGCTGGGAGGACAGCCTGCCAGATGTAGGGATAGATGGGTAAAAATACTTATCCACCATAGAGAGGACAACAGCCTTGACCACCGAACAGAAAGACACCTCTGGGGCAGACAAGAGACTCTCTCTCAAAGTTGCAGAAGCTTCGGGGAAGGATGTAGGCAGGGGGCTAGCCCGGATAGACCCCGTGGATATGGAGAAGCTGGGGGTGCAGGTGGGAGAGGTCATCGAGATTAAAGGGAAACGCCGGACGGCAGCCAAGGCTATGCCTGCCTTTCGTGAAGTGCGGGGTCAGGGACTGATCCAGATAGATGGGATCATCCGCGCTAATGCTGGAGTGGGCCTGGACGAAAAGGTCGGGGTCAGAGCGGTGGCCTGCCAGCCGGCCACCCAGGTTACCCTCGCCCCTGGCGGCGGCTCCCCTTTCCTCAGCCGGAATAAGGACATGGCCTACGTTGGCAGGTTGCTAGAAGGGTTGCCGCTGATCACTGGAGACCGAGTCCGGGCAATTCTTGTTGGTTCCCGCTCCCAAGACTTCACCGTCGTCAGCACGACACCTGGGGATGTAGTGATCCTCCAGCCGACCACCCTCATCCACATACAAGAAGGGAAAGGGGAAAAGGGCAAAGAGGAGCGGATCTCTTATGAGGATATTGGTGGGCTTGGGGCAACCGTACAAAAGATCCGCGAAATGGTGGAGCTGCCCCTGCGCTATCCACAGATCTTTGACAAACTCGGCATTGAGCCACCTAAAGGCGTTCTGCTCCACGGCCCACCGGGAACTGGCAAGACGCTGCTCGCTCGGGCAGTAGCCCATGAGACCGAGGCCTACTTTACCCATCTGAGTGGACCCGAAATCATGGGGAAGTTTTATGGCGAGTCAGAAGCCAAACTGCGGTCGGTCTTCGAGGATGCCCAGCGCCACGCCCCCAGCATTCTCTTTATCGATGAGATTGATGCTCTCGCCCCCAAGCGCGAGGAGATGGGGGGGGAGAAACAGGTGGAGAGAAGAGTGGTGGCTCAGCTCCTCGCGCTCATGGACGGTCTGGAAGGGCGAGGCAAGGTCGTTGTCATTGCCGCGACCAACCTCCCAAACCTGCTTGATCCGGCGCTCCGCCGGCCTGGTCGCTTTGACCGTGAGATCGAGATCAGCATCCCTGACGCCCGGGCCAGACTGGAGGTCCTAGAGATTCACACGCGGGGAATGCCCTTGGCCGAGGATGTACAGCTCCCTCGACTCTCCGAGGTCACGCACGGCTTTACCGGCGCCGACTTGGCGGCCCTGACGCGGGAGGCAGCAATGACTGCCTTGCGCCGGATCATGCCCCGGATCGACTTTGCCGAAGAGCTTCCCTATGAGTTGCTCGTGGATCTCACAGTCACAATGGATGATTTTTCCGCGGCGCGTAAAGAGGTGGAACCGTCGGCCATCCGGGAGGTCTTTATCGAGGTACCCAATGTCCGCTGGCAGGACGTGGGCGGTCTCCAGGAGATCAAGCAGCAACTCATCGAAGCAGTCGAGTGGCCTCTCAAACACGCCGCGCTCTTCCAGCGGGCCGGCATGCGCCCGCCCAAGGGTATCCTCCTGAGCGGTCCGCCGGGAATCGGAAAGACACTGTCGGTGAAAGCCCTCGCCTCAGAGATGGAGGTAAACTTTATCTCAGTGAAAGGGCCAGAGTTGCTGTCCAAGTACATCGGCGAGAGCGAACGGGGAGTGCGAGAAATCTTTAAAAAGGCCCGGCAGGCTGCCCCCACCATCCTTTTCCTTGACGAAATCGACGCGTTGGCCCCGGCGCGGGGCGGGGGCGGGGACGCCCACGTCACTGACCGAGTAGTGAGTCAGATCCTCACGGAAATGGACGGTATCGAGGAACTCAAGGGAGTGCTGGTGGTCGCGGCCACCAACCGCCCGGACCTGATAGATCCGGCGTTGCGCCGGCCTGGCCGCTTTGACCTCCTCTTAGAACTGCCGCTGCCCGATACCGACTCCCGCCTGGAGATCCTCAAGGTCCACACCCGCAAGCGGCCGGTGGAAAAAGAGCTGAACCTTGCTCAGCTTGCCGAACAGACCGACGGGCTGGCTGGTGCGGACTTAGAATCCCTCTGCAACCGTGCCACGCTTCTGGCGATACGCGAGTTCCTGGCGCACGCGGCAGAGGGACAGGGTGAAGACGCTTTGGTGATCAGAGCATGCCACTTCCAAAAGGCCCTGGAAGAAACGCGGCCTCTCTGAAGAAGAGGCCGCACGATGACCTGACGAGAGGGAACCACAAAGGAAATGGCGCGTCATAAAGAGTATTGCTTTGTCAAAAAAATGACACTTCCCTCCTTCAGACCTTCAGACTAGAGGTTGTGCTACAAGATCACAGCCTCCTGTCGTAGTAGAAAAGCAGCCTCCTGCTGACACTTGGGGAATCGACGGGGATTACCCCCGTTATCAACCTTTTGGCGCCCTACTTGCTGTCTTATGGGGCGTCACCCTTTCCCCGCTGTATTGGAGAGGGCCTGCCTGCCGCTACGGCTGCAGCGCAGAGAGGCGGGGAAGAGTCAGCTCACGACTTGCTAAGAGGAGGCCATGGAGATGGGGTACAGTCTTGATACTTTGAAGGAGATTGAACTCCAGGAAGTCTTTGCCCGTTTTCCCCTGGCTCTTGGCCTCCTCGACGAGAACGGTCGCATCCTTTTTGCCAATACCAGTTTTGCCTTCTTCTGCGGCGCCTCGCAGGAAGCGGTGCGCGGAAGGAAAATCGGAGAGGTCCTACCTCTGCCCGGTCTGCAGACTCTGCTGGCCGCCGGACAGGGGCAACAGCGAACCCGGCATGGAGAATTTCCCTTAATCTCTATGCCGGGAGGCAAAGTCTCCATGGTCCAGGTCACCCTTACCCCCCTCTCCCTGAGCAGAAGTGCAGAGGTGCAGAGGTGCAGAGGTGAGAGCGATTCTCCCCTGCACCCTGGCACATCCGCCCCTCTGCACAGGGCACTTACCTTTCTCTTGTTGCTAGAAGACATTAGCGAGAAGGTGCGATGGGAGGAACAGTTGCTGCAGGCTGAGAAGCTCTCCGGCATGGCAGAGTTGGCGGCTACCGTGGCTCATGAGCTGGGCAACCCCTTAGGGATCATTTTCTCTACCCTCCAATACGTGCAGACGCATCTCCAGGACAACCGGTTTCACGAGGAAATTGGGGTGATCATCGATCAGGTCGAGCGCATGCACGAACTCCTGCGTACCCTGATGGATGCCACCGGTCCTGCCGAGCCCCGCTTTACCCACGAGCAGGTGGACCATGCCTTTGCCCAAGTGCTCACATTTATTGCCAAAGAGGCGGAAAAACGCCGCATATTTATTCAGACCGACTTTGCACCGCAGTTGCCGCCCTGCCTGGCCGACTCGCGGCAACTCAAACAGGTCTTTTTAAACCTTTGTAAGAACGCCCTGGAAGCAATGCCTGAAGGTGGCGCCTTGAGGGTTACCATCCACCAATCTGTGGGGAAGAGGGAAGTAGAGGTCGAGGTTACAGATACCGGAAGCGGCATCCCCCCAGAAGACCTCGAGCGGATCTGGAAACCGTTTTACTCGACCAAGGAAGGTGGGAGGGGATTGGGCCTCCCTTTGTGCCGGCGGGTAGTGGAGCAACATGGAGGACACATTGATGTTCGCAGAGGTGAGTACGGACAGGGAACCACGTTTCATATCCTTCTCCCTACAGTACGAGAGGAAGCCTGAGCCTAAGCCTCTCCTCCTGATCATCGACGACGAGGAACAACTGAACCGCACACTCACTCTCCACCTTGAGAGGGAGTACCTGGTGCACTCAGCGACTTCCGGTCCCCAAGGGCTGGCAGCAGCTGAGAAACTCAAACCCGCTGGCGTGCTCCTTGACCTGCACTTGCCGGGAATGGGCGGGATGGAGGTGCTGGAGAAGCTGCAGCGGCTGACACCCTCTCCTTTGGTGGTCATCATGACTGCTTACGGAGAGGTCCGCTCGGCCGTGCAGGCGATCAAGGCGGGAGCGGCGGACTATATAACTAAGCCTTTCAATGTGGAGAAGCTTGGTCAGAGCTTGCGGCAGCTTCTCTGCTCAAGAAGGCAACGTTTCCCTCAGGAGAAGGCCAGCTTTGTTCTGGGAGAAAAGAGAATCATTGGTGAGTGCCCTCGGATGCAGGAGGTGTGGACGGCGGTGGAGAAATTTGCCCCCACTACCATCCCTATCTTGCTCCAAGGGGAGAGTGGCACAGGCAAGGAGCTGTTTGCACGAGCGATCCATGCCTTAAGCAAGCGCGCCCAGGGCCCCTTTGTGCCTGTCGATTGTGCTGCTATTCCCGACTCTTTATGGGAGAGCGAATTTTTCGGCTACGAGAAAGGAGCCTTTACCGGCGCCAGCCAGGCTAAGCCCGGCCTTTTCACACTGGCCCATGGCGGCACCCTGTTTTTGGATGAAATAGGAAACCTCCCCCTATCCCTTCAGGCTAAGCTCCTGCGAGCCTTGCAAGAGGGAGAGGTGCGCCCTCTTGGATCCAGGCGGCCTCTTCATCCTGACGTGCGCGTGGTGGCAGCCTCAAACGCTGACCTCACTCAGATGGTCTCTCAAGGAACCTTCCGTGCGGATCTCTACTATCGCTTGAGTGCGGTGACGATTCTCCTTCCTTCCCTGCGGAGGAGGGGAGACCTCCCCCTGCTGATTCATCACTTTATGGAGCGATATGGAAAGCAGTATGGAAAAAAAGTCAATATCGCCGCCGAGACAATGAATCTCCTCACCCACTATTCCTGGCCCGGCAACTGCCGAGAGTTGGAAAACGTCATCCACTCGGCCTTCCTTCTGGCGCAGGACTGTATCCTTCCCTCCCATCTCCCTCCCACCTTAGGTGAGCCGAGGGGTCGAGTGGAGCAGAAGGGCGAAGGTGGACCCATGGGTTCTCCTTTGCACCCTGGCGCATTTATACTTCCGCACAAGATCGACCTCCAGATCGCTTTTCAGGTCGATGTGCAAAACGGGATAGACTTAAAGCAGATGGGCACTACGGTGGCTGGAAAAGTCGAAAGAGAGATTGTCAAAAGAGTTCGTTCTCTCGCCAGTTCGCAGACTGAGATGGCTGCCTTCCTGAAGGTAGACCCCAAAACCTTGCGGGCCAGACTAAAGGCAGGAGAAGTAGCAGAGCGGGGAGCAACTGAAGCTCACTCGTCTGCGCCCCCACCCCGGGGGACAAGACTGAGGGAACCAGGAGAGACCGCAGTAACACGGTAAGCCCCATGACACAGATTGACACTCGCGTTGAAGTCAGCGTTGCACGTCTGCCCACACTGCCAACAACGAAACATCTCTTTATGTCGCTGCCGTTTCTCTCCGAACCCACACCGAGAGCAAGTGAGGCTAGTGCCAGATGGGTTCAGCAAAACGACCGCCACGCCATAGATCGCCGCAAGCACTTGGACTCTGCTAGCAAAGTAACGTCCAGCCCACTGCTTGTAGCGAATCATGCGTGCCGGGTCTTCCAAGCTCACGCCTCGACCAGAACGTTGACTCACGGAGACAACGTTTCTGGCTTCCTTGGCAAGGGCTTGTCTCTGAGGACTCATTGTATACGACCGCTCCAGGCCCGCTCGCTGCTGGTCTGCCCGTCGTTGTTTGTCGCGTTTCAGGATCAGTCTGAGATCGGGACCCTGATGTCCATCGCTTCTGGTGACAGCGGCTCTGACGCCCACGTCACAGCCCAGCCAGCCCTTCGGCTCTTGGAGCTCGGCCAGTGGGATAGTGACGGACACGCGCGCATACCATGTGCCGTTCTTGCGAAAGACTTCTGCCGACTCGTTCAGTTTCGCTCCCGGCAGCGCCAGCGTTCTGTTGATCGCCACATGCCGTTTGGCCGGAATATAAAAGCCGCCGTTCTTCCCTCGGCTGGTGGTCGTCCCCCGCATCATAATCCAACAATCAAAGCCCTTGGCTTGGCGAGGTTGCTGAATTTCGGCACTGTCGATCAGTTCTGCCTTGAGAAAGCCGGGCGTGTGACCTGCCTTGCGCGTACGCTGATAGTCGAGGGAGGCCCGCCGGTAGGCTCTGCCAATGAACTCCCCAAGCCCTGTGGTCGAGGGGCAGCGGCGCTGCTCCGACTGCTCAATGAGAGTTGTGCATTCCGTATGCGCTCGACGAAAGAGTCCCGCCAGGAGAGCCAGGGTATCGGCTTTATTCCGAGACGGGTAGAGTTTGAGCTTGTAGGCCAGGGTCACGGGTTGCACACGCCGCGTGTAGCAGCGCCGCAACGAAAAGAAAACCCACCCCAAGACGCGCAGACTCGTGAGCAGCCGTCCATGGCTTCAACACGGCCCCTCAGACTCCAGGCGCACGGGCTCCAGCGGTTGACGACTTATAGCCGATCACCCGCTGACCGCCACGTGCGCCGTGCGCTGCTCGGGGCCTGTGCTCGGGCGTGCGCCCCTTGGCGCTATACGCCCTCAGGTGGACTGTGAGAAGTAGTGAAAAGGCGCCTCTGATCCTTGTCGCTGACGATGAGGAGGACCTGTGTTGGATCCTGCGTAAAGTGCTCTCAGAGGCCGGCTATAGGGTACGGACAGCCCGCACAGGCAAGGAAGCCCGGCAAGTCTGCGCAGACGAAGAAGTCACGGTAGCGATCATCGACTACCGCCTGCCGGATATGAGCGGGATCGAGCTGTTCCAGCAACTGAACGGCGCCCGCCGGCCAATGGTCGGCATTTTGATCACCTCTTACGGCTCGCCAAAATTACGAGAAGAGGCTGGGGCTATCGGTTTCCTGACCTATTTTGACAAGCCTCTCTCGCACAAGAAGCTTCTCGAGTACCTGGATAGGGTGACGGCAAGCGTTCGGAAGAACGAGTAGGTAACCACCATTCACAGAGGACGCAGCAAGCAGCGCCCCCTAGTGTTCGATTCTTAAAAATCGGCTCCTCAAAACCTGCGTGCTGGGCTCTTTTCTTTCTCCTCCCTCTCTTGGACCTGCGTCCTTAACAGGAAGAGCAGGAATTCGTAGGAAGACAAGATATTTTAAAGCCTTTTCGGTGCGAGGGTAAGAATTGATCGATGGTGGCATCTGCCCCTGGTGTCAGACGATGCAGGCATTTGCCTTTTACGGAAGGCAGCGGTGCCAAATCTGTAGCAAGTCTATCATCGTCACACCTGACAAGAATGGCGGGGATGTCCTCCAAAATCATATGGATTACTGGAACACCATTCTTAACGAGTTGCTGGCGATGGAGGTGGAGCTGGAGGTGCTAGGTCTGGAACCGCGCAAAATGATCGACGAGGTGACACGCCGGATCGAGAGACTGGCATCGCAAAAACCACCCGCTGCTCTCCGCAGCCGCGGGGCCGACGACCGCTTTGTCCTCTACCCTCCCGATTCTCACAAGCCCGCGCTGATAGGAACTGGACCTTCCTGGGAGACCCGTATTCGTCAAGCCCTGCAAAAGGAGCTCTTCTTTCTGCACGCTCAGCCTCTCCTGGACCTCCAGCGCAACGAGATCACCCGCTATGAGTTGCTGTTGCGCATGGCGGGCAAAGCAGGCGAGGTCATTCTCCCGACTTCCTTCCTCGCCATGGCCGAACGCTGCGACTTAATTCACCCCATTGACCGGTGGGTGGTTTACCAGGCCATCCACCTCATTGCCGAATCTCGCCGCAGAGGCCGGGAGCTGTGCTTGGAAGTGAATCTCTCCGGTAAGGCTTTCGCAAACAAGGAACTGCTGCCGCTCATCCAACGTGAGCTGGCTGCGACCGGCATCCCGCCTGCTTGTCTGGTGCTAGAGATTACGGAAACGGCTGTTGTGGCCGACCTCAACCACGCCCAGACGCTCATCGCAGCTCTGAAAGAGCTCGGTTGTCAGTTTGCGCTGGACAATTTCGGTAGCGGGTTTGCCTCGTTTCATTCCCTTAAGCACATGCTCGTGGACTACCTGAAGATCACCGGAGACTTTATCCGCAACCTCCCGCGTGACTTAGTAGACCAACACCTTGTGAAAGCGATGGTGGAGGTGGCGCGAGGGCGGGGTATTCAGACCGTCGCTGAGTGTGTGGAAAATGAAGAGATAGTACGACTGCTGCGGGAGTTGGGGGTAGAGTACGCCCAAGGCTACCACATCGGTAAGCCCCTTCCGGTGTCACAAATCTTCCCACAGTAAGTTTAATGACCATACGTATGCGGGAACGGATTCCCGCGCAAAAGGGAACCATTTCCCTGCTCCCCATCACAAACGACCCTGTTTTTTTCCATCTCCCGCCAAGTTCCCAGATTCTCACGGGAAATTTGCATGCGGAACGAAGCGGCCTCCAGGCACAAGTTTTGCTCTCTGTCTGTATGAGACGGGATATTTTCCCCTGAAAGGAGGTGACAAAAATGGCAATGGTGCAAAAAACAACGGACTCTTCGAGCCTGGCGGAGGTGGTGGATCGCATCCTCGATAAGGGGATTGTGATCGATGTCTGGGCGAGGGTCTCCCTGGTCGGGATCGAAATCCTGGCCGTAGAGGCTCGTATCACTGTGGCGTCGGTAGATACCTTCCTGAAGTACGCTGAAGCAGTTGGTCTCACAGCCACGGCGGCTGCTTAGTGCCGCATCAGAGCGCCTTCTAGGCAATGCGGCTGTAGGGGTGCACGAGCTGCGCCCCTACTCAGAGCTGAGTCGGTTAAGCGCAATACAACGGAAAGGAGCACAAATCATGAGTCTCGCGCAAGCAATGGAACACCTTGCGGAGGGGGTCAGCTCAGCCACTGCGGCTAGAAATGCCTCTCTCTCCAATCTTAGGCAGGGGGTGGAAAAACACAAACGGACAGTGAAGAAACAGATGACAGACCTCCACCACGAAAACCGACACACCGCTAGAGAGCTGAGAGGAAAACTCACCACCCAGCGGGGACACATGGCCTCAGAAGAAAAGAGTCGGCAGAGCACCGCCCGGCAGGAAACCGAGCAACGCAGGGTTGCAAAGAGCGAGCTGCGCTCTAGCACCCATAGCTTACTCAGCCGAGCTCGCCTGGAGCGCAAAGAGACGACTAAGACGCTGCAAGAAAAGATTTCCTCTGAGATCAACGATATCCAAAGTGCTGTCAACAACATCTGCGGGGCAGCAAAGAGCATGTTAAACGAGATTGCTGCAGACCTACACGGCGCACACGAAGCCTGGGTAGAAGTAAAAAAAAAGCCGGGGAGCCCATACCCGCTGAGGAAGTCATACAAGCAAAAAAGATCCTCGCTGTCATCCAGCGACATACCGCAGGGGTGAGCATCGTCGCTATCGGCAACGAACTGGGCGTAGACTGGAGAAGCCTCACCGCAACGCTCCAGGCCCTTGAAGAAGAGAGGAAGATCGAGAGGATCAATACTATGTACTACCCACGGGAGAAGGCCGGAGAGGGAGAGCTATAACATGGAAGAACATACTGGTCTTCGGGTCCAGGCTGGAGAGAACTTCGTGGTCACCCCTGCCATTGAAGCGGTATGTACACGGGCCATGGCGTACCTAGAGGCCGGCTATGCCGTGCACTTGAGTGGACCAGCGGGGACTGGGAAGACCACCCTGGCCATGCACATTGCTGCGCTACGAACCAACCCGGTCATGCTGATTTATGGCGATGAGGAGTTTGGCACCTCTAATCTGGTCGGAGGCGAAAAAGGGGTGCTCTCGAAAAAATTGGTCGATAATTTCATCCGCTCTGTTTATAAAAGCGAAGAGAGTGTGCGCTCAGTCTGGGTGGATCAGCGCCTGACCACTGCCTGTAAACATGGCCACACGCTTGTCTACGATGAGTTCTCGCGCTCCCGCCCCGAGGCAAATAACGTGCTTCTGTCAATCCTTGAAGAGAAGCTCATGATCCTCCCCAGCGGTCGCTCTGGAGAGGGCTATGTACAGGTCCATCCTGACTTTCGCGCCATCTTCACCAGCAATCCGGAGGAATACGTTGGCGTACATAAGACCCAGGATGCTCTGCGAGATCGGATGATCACTATTGAGCTGACCCCGTACGATAAGGGGACAGAGGCCGCTATCACGCAGGCCAGATCGGGCCTCTCTGCAGCAGAGGCGGAAGGGATCGTGGATCTCGTGCGACAATTCCGAGAGATCGAGAACTCGCGTTTCCGACCGAGCGTCAGAGCCTGCATTATGATCGCGAAGGTGACCCAGGGTTGTGGCGGGCAAGTGCAGCCCGACAACGCCATTTTCCTGGAAACCTGTCTCGACATCCTGTGCGCGAATGCCAAAAAGATGAAGCGAGAGGAAATCAAACAGCTCATCCAGGCCCATTGCCGCCGGTCAGTCGACGCAGCACCGGACGGGCCTGTGGGGAGGAGATACCGTGACATCCGAGAGAAAGGGAGTGAACCACATCCAAACGGTCACTGGCGTGCGGGGTAGGTGCTTATGGACATCGTGACATCCGAGAGAAAGGGAGTGGACCACATCCGAACGGGATTAGGGCACGCGCGAACGGGGTTAGGAAACATTCGCACGATGCGAAGTCGAATGGACAGGTCCAAGATCAAGACCCCCCAAGGCGCCTTGATGGAAATGGGAAGGCTCAGCCAAGAACGAAAGCGGCTCGGCGAGGAAATGGCGCACTGGGAGCGGCGGACTCAGCAGATTAAGCGACGTCTGGCGGAAATTGCCGAGGCAGACAAGTGGCTGCATACTTTCATCAGCCAGGCCGAGACATCTGAACAGAAGGATAGCGGAGCGGAGGAGCGGAGGAGCACCTCGGCGCCTCGGCACTCCAACGCCACTGCTCGGTCAGCCCCGGACGAGGTCACCTTGCGGTACTAAGCATCTAAGAGAAGGGCAAAAGAGAGACGGCCAATGGCGCCTGGGCTCAAAGAAGAAAGCAGCAAGACCTTTATCGAGTGTGCCTTCTGCCACGGGACGGGCAAGGACCCCTTTGGCGTCATGTCGTGGCTCTCGACGTGTTATGCGTGTCTCGGCCAGAAGGGCCAGTGGGCTCCAAAGCCCCTGAGGGTGTGTCCCTACTGTCAGGGCACAGGGGTCTCCCCTATCGGGGGGAGGAACTACTGCCTCGTCTGTCACGGCGGCGGCATAGTCTCCAGCCACGAACCTGTCGCCGAGTGTCCTGCCTACGACTGCAGTGCCCAGCGTGGGCCTGCAGGCTTCTACTGCTGGCCGTGCCGAGGAAAGGGAGTGGTCGCATCTCAATAAGAGAAGAGGAGGTCAGCTATGAGTCTAATGAGGACATTTGTCCGAGTGGACAATGAGGGGAAGATTACCATCCCTCCTAACTTTCAGAGAGAGACCGGGTTGAAAAAAGGCCAGTTGGTTGAACTTAGGGTCGTTGGGGCCAGCAAGAAAAAGAATCTTGCGGTCTCAGCAAAGGACAACGCCCGCTAGCTGACCGCTGATTACTGAGAGCTTGCCATGGAAGAAGAGAAACTACTCTACGCCATCATTACGAAACGAGGAGCGGAGGAAACGCGGAACGGAGGGGAAAGTTCTCCCCTGCCTCTTAGCTCCCTTGCTCTTCCCAGCATCACCGGTATTGACGAGGCTCCCCTCGAAACTATCCCCTACCGGGACCTCGCGGCTGTGGTCAGCGTTATTGACCTCAACAGATTCGCCCAAGCCTGCCCTGACCCCTGTCGAGGGGAAGAGCGCTTACGAGCCGACATGGTGAGGTATCAGCAGGTGAACCTCACTCTGCTGCAGCACTACACGGTAGTCCCGCTGCGATTTGGCTTTACCGCCAGAGATAGAGAACACGTTGAGGACGTCCTGGGAAAAATCTACCTTCAACTAAGAACTTTGCTCAAGAGGTTGGACGGGACGGTCGAGCTTATTGTTCAGGCCTTCTGGGACCTGTCCAAGATCCTGCAGGGAATAGCTGCTCAGGATGAATACCTTGTGCAGGCGAAGAGGGAAGCTCCCCGTGAGCAACGATCAATGACCAGCGAGCAGCGCGCCATCGCAATAGGACAACGGCTATTTGGAGCAGCAGAGGCCAGGAAAAAAGAGCTGACCGCGGTCATCCACGCCCACCTCTCCCGCTGGGCTCTGGATTCTGCGGAGGGGTCAGGCAGACCCGTCTTCGGCCAAACCGACCCTGAACCTGGTCGCAGGGCCGAGGAGTCCGAGACGACGATAGGCGTCGAACGTATCTTCAACCGCAGTTACCTGGTGGAGAAAGAGCAGGAACCCCTGTTCGACACCATGCTTGATCAGCTCAGCACCAGGTATCAACCATACGTCACTTTTAGCTATATTGGCCCGCTCCCTGCCTATAGTTTTACCAATATCGAGTTCAACCAGGGAAACTTTGAGGTGATAGCCCGAGCACGGCAGACCCTGACTCTGCCAGAGCAGGCCTCGCTCGAAGATATTAAGGCGGCGTACCGCTGCTCGGCTCTCTCGTGCCATCCCGATAGGCACCCTGAGGATCCCCAGGCCGGGGCGCGTTTCAGAGCGATCACCTCCGCCTATGAAGTCCTTGAGACCTACTGCCGCAGCTTACAAAACTTTCTCGGAGAGACCCCTCCCTACTCTTTTGCTCGGGAGCAGGTGGAAAGGACTTTCACGGTGAAAGAACAAAGGGAGGCCTGCTATCCATGATGAGAGGAACACAAGAGGCGCCCCGCCTGGGGAAGTTTTTCTATGCCGTGATTCTTCCGGAAGGGAAATCCTTGCCCGTGCTCGTTGGTCTGGATGACAAGAGGGTCCATTCCATCACCCACCAGGACATCGCCGCAGTGGTCAGTGACTATCCGGCGACCACCATCAAACCCCTTAGGAAAAACCTCTTCCCCTATCATCAGGTGACCAGGACATTGGCTGAGAGTTGTGCCACCATCCCAGCCCGATTCGGGCAGATCGCCCAGCACGGAGAAGAGGTTTTTACCATTCTGCGCCGTCACTACCCCCGTATCAGACAGGAACTCGAAAGACTCCACCACAAGGTGGAGATGGGAGCGCAGGTTTTCTGGCAAGTGGATAACCTCTTTGAGTACTTGATCCAACAAGATCGGGCGCTCAAGGGGCTGCGCGACCGACTGCTGCACCGGCCTTCGTCCGTCACCCGCCAAGAGCAGATCGAATTTGGCGGCCGTCTGCGTGACAAGCTTCAGGAGACGAGGGAGAAAGTAAGCCAGAGAACTATGGCTTCCCTACGAGAAGTGGCGGTAGAAGCCAAAGTCGACGAACCCCTCGGGGAGAAAATGGCAATGAACGGCCTCTTTTTGGTGAGGAAGGAACAGCAGCAGCATTTTACCGAACAGGTAGAGAAAGTGGCAGGATTGATGGGTGAAGAATATGCGCTCAAGGTCGATGGTCCTTGGGTGCCTTTTAATTTCATCGAACACATCGAGCTGGGGCTCTGATCAGGAGACCGATATGGCATTTCTACTCGATGACCTTCTTCTTGCCCCCATTAAAGGGGTCGTGTTCATCGCTAAAAAAATTAAGGAACACGCTGAAGGAGAGTTTCTCAACGAAGAAGGGGTAAGGCAGGAGTTACGAGAACTGTACCTGCTCCTGGAAACGGGCAAGATCAGCGAAGAGGAATTCACTGATCGGGAAGAGCAACTGGTCGACCACTTGGAAGCAATCGAAGAGTACAAGAAAAATAAAGAAGGTTGATGCCTTTGCCAGAACGAAAGCCCAAACAGGAGCCAAGACGTAACCTGCAACAGGAGAAAACAATGGAGCTCACAGAAATCGTTAACCGCGCAAAGGAGCAATTGACAGCATTGCATCCTCTGTCGGTGTCCGGTGTGATTGGCGCTGCGAAAAGAGAGGACGGCTGGCACGTGACCGTTGAGCTGATCGAGCGGAAGGGCATCCCCGATGCTCAGGATCTCCTGGGTATGTATGAGGCGGTCCTGGATGGAGGGGGTGACATGCTTAGTTACCATCGGAAGATGGTGCGACGGCGCAGCGATACGATGGAAGAAGCTGAGAGCTAATGGCTGAACGCTTACCCATGACAAGGGGACGGGGGCCAGGGGCCAGGGGCCAGGCTCCGGCCCACGATCTCCGACCCCTGAGAGGGTCCTTAAAGAGAGAGGTCTCCCTCGCCGAGGTCTTGGACCGGGTGCTGCACAAGGGAGCGGTGGTGGTAGGAGAGCTCACGATCTCCGTAGCTGACGTTGATCTTCTTTATCTCGGCATCAATCTGATCCTCACATCGGTGGATACCATTGAGAGAGAGTTTGAAAAGTCCTACGCGAAGACGCTTGACGAGATCCCCTGAGGTGCGTTCGGACGCCCTGGAGGATTTTGTCGCAGTTCTCAGGCAGGAACAGTTTCCCCCGAAAAAACAGGGCCCAAAACCCTGCCGGATCCACGTGGATTCCGAAAAAGTGGAACAGGGGCTGATGAAACTGGTCCTCGCCCTGGTGGAGTTCTTGCGGCAGATTTTAGAAAAGCAAGCGATTAGGAAGATGGAGTCAGGCCGCCTGACGACAGAAGAGATTGACAGGCTGGGGACGACACTGATGAAGCTGGAAGAGAAGATAAAAGAGCTGCAGGAGCACTTTGCTATCGATGACCTCAACATCAATCTGGGTCCGCTCGGGAATCTTATTGACTAGGAGTACGCATGTCACAACCAGAGCTGTACTACGCCCCCATTCCGAGAGGGGCTAGAGAGATCGTGCACGCCACGCGGGGGGATACGCTCTCTGATGTTTTGGAGCGGGTTTTAGATAAAGGAGTGGTGATCGCCGGCGATATCGCTATCCGGCTCATGGATATAGAACTCCTGACCATCCATATCCGTCTGCTCGTCGCCTCGGTCGAGAAAGCCAAAGAGATGGGGATTGACTGGTGGGAACACAACTCATTTCTGAGCCCCAAAGCCCGGGAGAGAGCGGAGAAAAGGAACCTGGCAGAGAAGGAAGAGGAGCTCAAAGCCCTGAAAGAGAGAGTGGCCCAACTGGAAAGCTCTTGTTCCCTGTCCCCACTCACAGCGGAGAGAAAAACTCGGAAAGGGAGGGGGACAAGAGAGCCGGCGCTCCCGTCGAGAACACCAGGCTCAGCGGAGTAAAGCTATGGACAGCCTTGCACGGAGAAAGGAAGAGAGAGAGCCTTCCCTCTATTATCTCTACGGCTTCTCTCTCACGACGGAGCCCTTTTCTCTGCAGGAAAAGGGGATGGAAGGAGAAAACAAGGTGTTTCCCCTTTCCTATCACGAGCTGAGCGCTGTGGTCAGTTGCGTGCCTCTCGCGGTCTATAGTGAGCAAGCCCTCGATGAGAATCTCAAGGATCTCGAGTGGCTCACTCCCCGCGTCAAGCGCCATGAGCAGATCATTGAAGCCGCACTGCAGTGTGGCCCGGTTATTCCAGTCCGGTTCTGCACCCTGTACAGAAGCCGGGCAAGGATACTGGAGGTCTTACGGAACCAGGATGAGCCCTTCCGGGCATTTCTCAGCTTCGTGCAGGACAAAGAAGAATGGGGAGTGAAAATCTATATGGCAGCAGAGGCCGGCAAGAAGTTGGTCCGGAAGGCAAGTCCTGTCCTGCAGGCCCTTGAGGACCGCCTCGCTGCTGCCTCAACTGGGGAAAGCTATTTTTTACGCAAGAGAAGAGAAAAAATTCTCAGAGCAGAAGTGGAGAGGAGCATCGAGGCACTGACCGAAGAGATCTACACACAGCTCTCCTCCTGGTCTGTTGCCGACCGGAGGAATCGCGTGCTGGACAGGCGGGTCACCGGCAGAGCGGAAGAGATGATCTGTAATGCGGCTTTCCTGGTGGACAAGGAAAAGGTGGGCGAATTTGTCGGAGGGCTGGATCGGCTAGCAGCGGACTATAAAAGCCAGGGTCTTTTCTTCGAACTAAGCGGCCCCTGGCCGCCGTACAATTTCTGCCCTCGGATTCAATGAAACGCGGATGGGAGCAAGAGGAGCCTTACATGGAAAAGAAAGAGGACAAAGAGTTTGACCTCTCTGACGTAGTCGGCGGAGCGCTGAATATTCTCGGCCTCAAGATAGACTTGGGTACGCTGCTATCGTCTCCCGAGAAAATCAAGGATGGTCTTGAACAGCTCCGGGAGAAGCTCCAACAGGCTGGCGGTAAAGAGGCGCTGAGTGACGAGGAGTGGCGGAGCGGGGGGGTAAGCATCAGCGGGAGTGTGAGAACCCGGGGCATCCTGGGGGAAAGGGAGTATCATATGGGAACGGGGATGCGGCCGGGCAGACCGCCTCGGCCGCCAAAAGCGCCCGAGCCTCCCGAACCTCCCGAAGTGGTGGAGCCGGCGGTAGACGTTTTCACTGAACCCCACGAGATCATAGTGGTGGCTGAAGTTCCTGGGGTGGACCTGAGTGACCTGGAACTCAAAATCCAGAACGACACGGTTCTTTCCCTTTCCACGTACCCTGGAGTCCGCCGGGGGTATCGGAAGGAGATCGAACTCAGCGCCGAGGTCGATGCCGAGACCCTGCGGGCAACCTGCCGCAACGGCATCCTGGAAGTGCGGTTGCGGAAAAAGTAAGTGTTCGGTGTGGTATGCAATACGTCTACTGCTTTGTGAAAGGAGCAGAGGACAGGGCACTCTTTCCCCGCGGCCTGAGCAGGAAAAGAGTGCGCTTGGTCTCTTCTGCAGGCATAGGGGCCGTGGTGAGTGAGGGCAACCCGGCAACGGTCAGCAGAGAGATGGAAAACGTTCTGACGCACCAGGAAGTGGTCAACTGGGCGCTGGAACTTTCCCGCTCCGTGATTCCTTGCCGGTTCGGAGTGTGGGTGGCCGATGAGGCAGGCGTTATGACTCTCCTGGGCAAAAATACCGCCCGGTTGGAAACCCACTTCGCCCGGTTGGAGGGCAAGGTAGAAGTGGAAATCAAAGCAATCCTCAGTGGCCAGCAGTGCAAAAGGAAGCTGCCAGCAGGAGAGCTGACAGTCGGCGAGAGGTATCTTTTAGCAAAAAAAGAAAAGTATCACGGCGTGGAGAGTCTCAGCGAGCAGGGACAAAGACTCTACCAGGTGCTCAACACGACGACCTCCCCTTTTTGGACCGCAAGCAAGGCCGAGGAAACGTCCTTCCGTCAAAAGCTTATCCTTCGCCTCTTTTATCTCATTGAGAGAGAGAAGGTCGGTTTCTTTCAGAGCGCATACGAGAGGACTTGCCAGAAAGTCCCACAGTGCAAGTTCCTCTACAGCGGTCCCTGGCCGCCGTACAGTTTCGCCGATATGACCCTGTTGTGATATGCGAACTACGAAGTAACAGACTCACCACCTCGGCATGTCGTGATTCCTCCCCGCCGCCAGCGCACGCCACCACACTATCCAGAATGCCCCGAATAATCTCTGCGGCCGGCAGGGAATCCAGCTCGGCCACTTTCCGCCTGAATGGTTAATGGATGGTCACCCCGCGCTCGCGCGCCAGGTCCTGAAAAATCTTCGTCAACATCGCCCCACGGTTTTTCACTGCTCGGAGATCGCAGGTTTCTCTGAGCTGCCCTAACGCGCGGTCCACACCTCCGTGTCCCAGACTTTGCGCACACTGCGCCCACCAGGCGCGGCTCTTGGCGTCTCCCGTGGCCTCCACGATACGGTCGACCAAGAAGGCAAGGCCCGGGGCAAGCTGTTTCGCTGCAGCGCGAGAAAGCGGGACGTCGAACTTTGGCCGCGCCTTGCGCTGAAAGGTCACCAGCCAGCGGCCATCACGAGCAGAGGGCTCCAGGGCAAAGGAGGCCAGCAGGGGGAAGCACTTATCGAGCAGACCCTGGGCAGCGCCTTTCAGAATCGCGCGCACATCATTCGATCGGGCAGCTTCTATAGGCAAGGCTCTGGCCAAGTCATCGACAAAGCGGCGGTGGAGTTTCTGCGACAGGAATTTCTTAGCCAGGTAGAGCGCGAGGCGTTGCTCCAGCGGCTTGAGGTCGCGGAAGAAGTGCCGGGTAAACCCCAGGACAAAGAAGCCCCGCGTGCGGGCAATTTCCTGCAGCACGTCACTGACCCCAATCGCACCCGCTGGATACTCCCCTGATAGCGCGTCGGCCTGCTCTTTAGTGTAGATGACCGTGCCGAACAGGCTCCACTTCATGTCCGCGTAGAATTTACGCTTCGCATCCCAGAAGGCGTTGGTGCACTCAAAGCGGCAGCCACAGAGAATATCGATGTCACGCCGCATCCGCTCGTAGTCGCGTTGCGAAGGATTGCGGTTGCCCTGACGCTGAAAGAGCGCGCGCAGCGTGCCGAAATGGATATACCGCTCCCGCGCGCCTTGCTCGATGTAAAGCTGCAAGAGGTCGTAGAACAGGGTCTGGGTGCTGGGGCCGCCAAAGCCATAGTGGCTGGGATACACCTTCCATTCACGGACCACCTGCTCACCGTCTCTGCCAGTGATGGTATCGGCGTAGACCAGAGGTTCCCGCTCTTGGGTCGCCAGTCGGTTTTTGTAGAAGCGAAAGAGGGGAAACTCAGCGAGGTCAAAGTCGTAGTGATCAAGAGGGAGGTCTAGTGGAGAAGAGTCGTTGTCATGGTCATGATTCTGTTCCATAGCTATTGCCGTGTCTTCCTCCTTTCCCCGCTCTTTCCATTTCTCCAGAATGTCTACTGCCTTTTCACTTCCTTGCTTCGCCTTCCCATTGCTGCCCATACCGTCCTCCCTTCCTAAAAATCACTGCGTTTTTCCTTTAACGCATTTTATATCTTTAGAGCGTTATATTTAAACGTTCTTTACCTGTCTAGAAGCGCCATGTTCTCGGCACGTTGCGCGATTTTTTGCGAGTGAAAGCACGAACTTTGCGAGTGAAAGCACGAACTTTTAGCCCTCTTCTGCGAGTGAAAGCACGAACTTTTAGCCCTCTTCTGCGAGTGAAAGCACGAACTTTGCGAGTGAAAGCACGCACCCAAGGGGAGGGTTTATCGGTGAAAGCACGCGCCCAAGGGGAGGGTTTATCAGTGAAAGCACGAACTTTTCCTAGTAAAAGCACGCACCACCCAGAAGCGCTGTTTCTCCAAGAACTTAGAGCTCCAGATGCAAGTGAAAACATGAACTTTTCCGCCCGTGCCGCCAGGTGAAAGGGCCGGTCACGCCGTCCGCTTGACCACGACCACCGTGACATCATCCCGCTGCACGCTCCCGCCGGTGAACTGCTGCACGTCAGCCAATACGCCAGCCGCAATTTCAGCGGCTGGCCGCGTGCCCCTCGGCACTATGCGGGCTCAATGGTTCATGGATGGTCACCCAGCGCTCGCGGGCGCGGTTCGGCTATACGCCGCCGCTGAAAACCCCTATCCTTTGTCCGACCGTGGAAGGGAGGGGGCGCACGTGGAAAAACTCAACATCGCTTTACAACAGTCGATCGACCGCTTTGCCAATCTCGGCAAGACTGCGCCGCCTCAGCCCCACAAGGCCGAGGTGATTCACCTGCCTACATGGGCGGACACGCGCCGCGCCACCGCCAGCGCGGTGTTCCGATCGGCGCTCTTTCCTGCCCTTGCCCGTGGGCGCCGGCAGTATTTTGAACATGAGAAAATCTTTTCCACCCGTAGCGTGGAAATCTTCTTTACTGGCAAGCAATTCGATCAATCCGACCTCGACGTGTACCTCGAAATCCTCCACCTCCTGAAAGACCAGCCCAGCGGAACGGATTGCACGTTTACCGCCTACGGGTTGCTGAAAGCCCTGGGCAGGAGCACGGGCTACAGAAATTATCTGTGGTTACATTCGGTCTTGATCCGCCTCACAGCTTGCGCCGTGGACATCACCGACCACCGGATACGCTATTTTGGCAGTTTGCTTGAGGGCGGCGCCAAGGACGAGATCACCAAGTCTTACACCATCCGCGTCAATCCTGAATTTGCCGCGTTGTTCAAGCGTGCCTGGTCGAGCCTTGACCGCGAGCAGCGCAATCTGCTTCGCGGCACTCCCACGGCGCAAGCCCTGCATGCCTACTATTCCGGCCATGCCGCCCCAGGAGCGCACGAATTTGCAACGTTGGCGGGAATTGCGGGACTAACCGACAAAAACCCGCGCAAGGTTCGCCTAAAAATTAAGGCGGCGCATGAGCAGATGAAGGCAACCGGTTTTTTGAAGAGCTACGAGGTGACCGGTGACACCATACGGACGCAGATCAACCACACGCCGAGCCAGAACCGCCACCTTGCCGCAAAGATCATCAAGGAACGCAAAAGGCGCGGGAAATAGGCACGGTACAGCGGGAACGCTTTCACGGTACAGCGGGAACGCTTTCACGGTACAGCGGGAACGCTTTCACGGTACAGCGGGAACGCTTTCACGGTACAGCGGGAACGCTTAAAAATTAAATTTCTCATATAAATCAATAATTTAGGCGAAAAAATCGCCGGATAACCTTTAGGTAATCGTATATAATCCGCCCAAAATTCTTTTCCTGCACAGGAACACGAAAAATCCGAGCCGCTGCCACGGCGGAAAGTACTCCGCATTAGGAGCAGAGGAGGTACGCAAACAAACGACAGTAGGAGACAAACCCTGGTAGAAAAAGGGGAAAACAAGGGCGGAGAAACGCCAAGAAAAACGGAGCATCACAGCATGGCAAAACGAATCAGGAAAAAGCGCCAAGGCGAGGACATGCCCAGCTCTTCGCCGACCCTCTACGAGATCGACCTCACCAAGATCCCTCTCTCCGAGGTCGAAACCGGGATAAGCCTTGCGATTGCAGGAATTCTGATCGAGCTCAGCGCTGAGCAAGGGTCGTCGCGGATTACCGTGAACAGAGAAGAAGTCGACCGCCGCCTGCGGGCCAAGGGCTATGATCCCGATACCGGTGAACGCTCACATTAGCAGGAAAGAAAAGCCAGAGAATCGGTGTTCTTCTGTCTCCGCTTCTCCCACTCTCCGTTTCCTTCTCAGCGTCTCCGCTTCTCCCCGTCTCCACTTCTCCCCGTCTCCACTTCCCTGATTCTTTCTTGCTACTGGCTACTGAATGCTGACTACTGACTACTGTCCCCCGTCCTCTTCACCACCACCAACGTCACATCATCCTTACTGTGCCCCACCACCAGTGAAGCCCGTTACACTATCCACAATCCCCTGAGCTATCTCCACCGCAGGCCGAGCCCCAAGCTCGGCCACGGTCTCCCGCAACCGTTTCATCCCATACTCTTCTTTCCCCTTCCGTGCTTCGACCAGCCCATCCGTGTAGATGACCAACGTATCCCCCGGCTCGATCCGCAACGGCCAAGGTCGCGGCTCGTGTCCGCTCGCTCCATTGGCAGATACGTATCGTGAAGCCATCAGCGGTAAATGCCGCTCGCCAACCCAGCGGGGCGGCACGGCTTTGCCGCTGGCGGCGATGTACGCCAGTACGTGCGAATGTCCCAGATCGAGCGTGACAAGCGAGGCGTCTCGTTCATCGTAGAGTGCGAAGAAGGCGGTCACGAACGACTCGCCACCGATCCTCTTCGTAAGAAATTGGTCAACCTCGCGCGCTAATCCACCCAGCATTTCACCACTGGTTGGTCGATGTCCGTTGTTGTTGAGCGATTGCAGAGACAGCTCTATTGCCATCATGGTCGCCGACATGGTGAGCGCTGCCGGCACGCCATGCCCGGCCACGTCACCAACTGCCAGTAGATGCCGACCTTCGCCTGCCTCCATGAAGCAGAAAAAATCACCGGAGCACTCGCTCGCAGGTAAGTTGACGGCGGCAATGTCCAAGCCGGGAATCGCCGGCGGTGCTTTGAGTAGTCTCGCCTGGACGGAGCGGGCAAGCTCCAGTTCATGGGCTTTCTCTCGATAGGCTGCCCGCAACTCTTCTTGCTGTTGTCGTACCGCCCAAGCCAGACGAGAGCCCGCGTGCGCCATGTACAGCAACGCGCCCAACGTGGAGACCAACGTCAACGTGACCCAGGTCAGATCGTGATGCAGCGTCAGCCCAGATAGAAAGAACGGTCGGTGGGTCACTATCCCGCTATACTCCGCCAGCACCACGCCGCTGAAAAGCAGCACGGCCAGCGCGGCTATCAGATAGGTGCGGGCAGGCGGCAACGCCACGCTGGCGTCCGCCACAACCACCCCGTAGAACAGCACGCCGCTCCATTCGACTCCCCCGAGAAAATGCACGCACCCCGTTAGTATCGCCAGCTCTAGCACCAGATAGCCCAACGTCAGGGCCTGAATTTCCGAAACTGATGCACAGCGACGGAGACGCGCCGCATACAAAACATTCGCGCCAAGCCACAAGCTTAAACCCAGGAGGATCTCGACAGCCACAGGGATACGAAAAAGTACGCGCCCGCCAAAGACCAACAGCCAGAAGCCGACGAGCACCCATCCCCGCGCGCTGTTGTAGCGGAGCTGCGCTTGAATTTCCGCCTGGACTTCGTCGGCTTCAGAGAACGCTGGCATCACAACCTATCCACTGCGCTGCGGATATCTTGGTCACGAAAGGCCAAGTATCCCATCGTTGTCTGAAGGTTTGCATGCCCGGCGAGCTTGCCCACGATGGAAATATCCACGCCTTGCTGCACAAGACGCGAGAGAAATGTGCTTCGTCCTTTATGCGGCGTGAAGCGCTCGGGCAGCTTCAGTTTCTTGCGATAGGTTTTCACCATGTGCTGAATGGAGCGCACGGAAATCTTTTGCCGGGACGTTCTTCCTCGTAACGACAGAAACACATAGTTATGCGGCGTTTCGGGCCGAGCGGCGAGGTAGTCGTCAAGCGCCTTCCCTGCACGTTCATGCAGGGGGATGCGGCGCTCTTTGTTGTCCTTGCCGAAGAGCTGAATATCGCGCGCGCCGGTATCGTTCTTACGGATGTTCTCGTACTTGAGTCCCGCCAGCTCGCTCACGCGCAAGCCCAGGTAGAACAGAAAATGAAAGAGACAGTGATCTCGCTTGCCGCGTAGACCATACGCGAGCGATTGCGTGTGGGTGAAGATGCGTTCCTGCTCTTCTTGCGTGAGCGCAAGCGGTAAGGCTCCGGGCAGAGTCCTGGAGAGCATTCATTCACCGCTTTTCCCCTTCCCCTCCTGCTTTTGTGTGAAAAAAATTCTCGGGATTATATATAGATTAGAAAAAGATTAGCAACCGTGAAAATTTGTGCGAAAAATCATATAACTATTTGAAAAATAATAAAATTATCTCTTCGCGACTTTTTCCCTGCGTAGCTCGAACCCCGTGCCTGCGTAGCTCGAACCCCGTGCCTGACAGGCAGTAAAAAAGCCTGGATGATCCCTACTTCAGCGTCTTGCGCTTTTTCCATTCCTCGAACACGTTTTGCAGGTCGTCCACATCAGCGGTAACCACTGGCTCCTCTCCTTGCGCCAGCATTTCCAGCAAAAAAGCTTTGATTGCCTCAATGTCGTCTTTGTCGTCCATTGTCATTGCCTTTCTTCAACGGTGAGTCTTGGCCTTCCGATTGAGATGCCGTTGCTGTGAGGGAGAAGGAACCCGCTCGACATGCAGCAGATCGCCCTCGAAGTGGTAACTGACAATCGCGCCTACAGCTAACAACTCCTCAAGCGCAGCCTTCAGATTCTGCTTGAATTTCCGTTTCTCTTGTGTCTGGCTGCCGCTCCATTTCATGAGACTTTCTACCTTTAGTGGATAGGGTTGGGCATGGGTAGCAAGGAACCCGTGCAGCCACAGGGCCAGGGGTTTGCGCTTGAGCCGCTTACGCTGGTCCCAATCAATGGCGGTCCAGCTTTTCTTGTCATACAAGGCCGCGAGTTGGGGATTGATGAAAACGACATAGCGTCCAGTGATTTCGTCCCGCGCGACGTCATCAATAAGCTGACCGGAATAGGTGAACCGTCCGCCCACGGTAATCTCGACAACCGCTCCTTGCAGCCGCGCAAACACGTTCTTGAGCCATTCGTGCTCATACTTCCCCGTATGACGACCAAGCCACTTGAGAAAAGCATGGGCCGTGAACTCGCAGCGATTACCCAGCGGATGGAGGCGTGCGAGGTGCAACACCAGCTCCCACACGTCGAGATCAGACTGACTCAGTTGCTTGCCGGTATAACGGATTTCAAACCCGTTCTGAACGGCAAGGGATTGGCGTTCGACATAGACGCAGTCTTTTTCATGGACAGCGGCAAACAAGGCACTACGCAAGGCGACATTGGGCACGCCTCGCTGCTGCTCCTTCCACACAGGAAGGTGAATCACCTCTGCTTTGTGTGGCGGGGCCGTCTTGGCCAGATTACGAAAGTTTTCCAATTGACGTTGCAACGCGGTCTCCATTTTTTCCATCTCCGCTTCCCCTCCCTGTCTCTGTCTTATTGCTCTGTCTTCCTCGTCGCCACGGCGAGTTTGACGGTAATACTCTCGGCGCCGTGTTCGGTCTCCATGCCTATCACCGTTCCGGTCACGGTGGAAAACACCACCGTCTCGGCTTCGAGCTTGGCTTGCCGTCCGGCCAGGTCGCGCAGCTTGTCTTGCTGTTGAAGCGCGTCCACGCGCTGTTTCATCTCTCGTTGTGAAAGGTCGGACCGCAGCCCGCTCAACTTCGCCTCTTGCGCTTCGATCTCAGCACCGAGTTGCTTCCGCTCCTTGGCAAATAAGTCGGCAGCGCCGCTATATACCGCGTGCCGCTCCTGCAGCCGATGTAAGACGCCGTCTTCCGTGTCGACTTTCCCCCGCAGCTCAGCCAGCTCCGCTGCGGTGATGCGTTGCTGTTCTCGCCACTGTGCTTGTGCACCGACGCTCTCCGCCTTGACCGCCTCCAGCTCGCGCGCCGCTATCCGATCCCGTACGAGCACGTCACCCTTTTTGATCGTCGATCCGAGACTCACGGCCAGGTCAGCCAGGTCTTTGAGTTTCACGTTGAACGTGGCGACTGTGCCTTGTGGCGAGGTCAGACTCACCGGGTGAATCGCGGACTCAGGAGGCAACGCGAACTTGAGCAGCAGCGTGCCCTGTTCTACCGGTGTCAGGTGAAATCGGGGTTTGACGAGCAACCGGACAGAAAGTGTACATAAGCCAGTTAAGCCGCGAATCGCCCACTTTTGTTGGGATCCCGTAGCGGCCGGAGATGGCCCTTGCTGATAGATTCCGCCAGGTCAAAGGCATACCGGCCCAAGAAGTTGAAGTGAGTAAAGCCGAGCGGCGATAAACGCGCTACGTCTTCTGGTTTGACCTCGTATCCCTCCGCGCGGAGCTGATTCAAAGCGGCCTCCATATAGACCGTATTCCAGAGCACTAACACATTCACCACTAGCCCGAGCGCGCCGAGTTGGTCTTCCTGGCCTTCCCGGTACCGTTGACGGAGTTCCCCCCGACGCCCGTGAAAGACTTCGTGAGCCAAGGCATGCCGTCCCTCGCCTCGGTTCAGCTGCGTAAGAATGCTGCGGCGGTAGGCTTCGTCATCAATCATGCGCAGTAGATGGATCGTTTTGGGGATTCGGCCGAGATCCTCAAGCGCCTTGGCTAAGGTCGACGGCCGTTCACTCCTGAGCAGCGAGCGCATGAGCTCCGAGGCACTCACCGTGCCCATCAGGAGCGAACCTGCCACGCGCAGGATATCCTCCCAGTTGCGGCGGATCCGTTCCGTCCGAATCCGGTTCCGGGAGAAGGCATCCAAGACGCCATAGTCCGCGCGAGGATCGAGCCGCCAATGTCAGCTAAGCGCGGGCTAAACTGAAAGCCCAACAACCGGAACAAGCCAAAGACTAAGTCTCGACTTCCTGCCGTATCTGCCATCACCTGAGTCGGCCGTAAGTGCGTCTGCTGTTCGAGCAGCCCGTCCAGGATAAACAGCGAGTCGCGGAGCGTGCCGGGAATCACAATCCCATGAAAGCCCGTGAATTGGTCCGAAGTAAAATTGTCATATGTCACACCTCGGCCCGCGCCAAAGTATTTGCGGTTGGGACCAGCATTAAGCGTGCGGATAGGCGTTACAAAGCGTAGTCCGTCCGCAGACGCCACCTCTCCACCACCCCATGCCTGCGCCAAGCCGAGCGTAGATTGATGGGCCACTAGGCGTGCATTGGCCGCCGTCAATGTGTCGGCACGGATCTAGTTCTGCAATACCCAGCCGAGACGGTCCCGCGTCAACGCGGGGTGATCTGGTCTGACAACCGGCTCCTGGCCGATATTGCAGGCTTCTGCCATTAACGCGGCGCAGAGACTGACAGGTAAATCCGCCGCGCGAGCTGTGGACTCGCTGACAGGCGTAAACTCATCGGCAAACCCGGTCCAGGCGTGGACTTCCACTAACACCTCGGGCAGATCGACTTGCGGCAACCGCGCTGCTACCTGCTCGCGCAGCGCAATGAGACTGGGCGATTCGTCGAGCTTATCGAGATTCGATACGACAAGCTCTTCTTCACCAGGCTGCCCTTCAAGTCGCACGGCCGTATTCTCGGGCCAATGAGCCAACGTTTGGCGATACGCGGCATCCAGTTGTTCGCCGAGCAGCGTAAGGGCGTGCTCTGCTGTTTCCTCATGACCCAACGAGCGACAGACCTGCGGTCGCAAGGCGTCCCACTTGGCACCGCGCAGCAGTTTCAGGCGAGGATCCGCCCAGCGTTCACTGCCGCTCACAAAGATATCTCTGCGGTGCAAACCCTCCCGCAGTTGAGCCAGGACCCAGAGGGTATAGGCCCGTCGGTCCAGTTGGCCTTCCGGGGAGACAATCCAGCGTCGCCACGCGGGCGGAACATGGTTCAATGGGGCTTGCGAGAGGCGAGATTTCCGTTTGCCATTTATCGCCGCTAGGAATTTCAGCGCGCGCAAGAGCTCCTGACCAATATGATTGCCTTCAAAGCGGACTGTTTGCAGCAACGTTGCCACACAGCCGCGGACACGCCCATAAGCAGCCACCAGTTCTTGCTGGTACGTCTCGTCGGTCGGTCGCGTCAGAGCCCTCACCTGCTCGGTCGCGGTTTCGAGCTGTGCCCGGGAGATCTGTGCGAATACAGCCTGGCGAACATCGATATCTGACAGGCTATCATCCAATAGGACCTCACAGGCGGCACGGAGCTCCAACGCCGCAGCGTCCAAGTCTCGCAACGTCCGTAACCGCTCACGGTCTCCCAGCCGTTTAGCCTCGCGGAGGATATCGGTCATCAGTAAATCAAAGACATCCAAGGCATCATCGAGTGCGGTTATCTCAAAGGTTTTGGCAAAGGCGAGCAGCGAGGCCAAGCGTCGCTCAGGTGGCATGCGGGCAACCATGGCCGCTGGCGTTTTCGTGACATAGCGGGCCACGGCGTGGATACGGACAGGCGGGAAGCGTTCCAGATTAATTGCGGCGCTGTCTAGGGCACGAATTTCCAGCAGCCGTTTGAGCGCGCCAACCAACGCTGGAGCACTAACCCGATACGGGCCACGGCGCAAGCGGTCCAACGGACTTTGCCGCGATCCGTCCGGCACTTCCAATAACCCTTCGAGTCCAATGCGCTGGGAGGCAGTCGGTACCGCAGCCCATAAGCGCCACAGTCGCCTGGCTGCACGGTCTCGGACGCGTCCGACCAGCCGCTCAAGGACCGTGACTCCAGGCAACCGCACCTTCCGCTCCACCAAACGGGCGGTGGCGAGGTCGAATAACAAGCTCGGCCGCTCGGCACTGAGCCAGGCGCGGCTGTACAGCCAGCGCACCAGCCGGAACGACTCAGACGGATCGCTGAAGTCTCGGTATCCATACCGGCGTTGGATTTCTGCGACATGACGCCAGTGGCTGCGGTCAGTGCGATAGCTCCGCAAATCAGGGAGCGACTCCAGGCCGAGCTGGTTGGCGACGTAGTGCTGAACCGTCAGCGGGACATCCGTCGGGTCCGCGAGGAAAGTCCCCAGAAAGCGGACCGTGCCAAGCTGGAGCGCAAAGCCAAACTGGGTATGAGGCTCCCGGCGCTGGGCAATCGCCCTCTGGTCGGTCTCATCCAAGAGAAAGTATTGCGAGAGCTGCTCCGGCGAAGGGTCGCCGGCGTAGCGGCCATAGCGACGGCGTTGGTCGGCACTAAGAAATTCTGCTGGCATACGAGTTCACCTAAACGGTCGTTTTCGTAGACGTGCGGTTGTGTCTGCAGGCAGGCCACGGTACGAGCTTACGCCGGTCTAGCAAAGCGGTTTAGGGAATCAAAGTTCAGTTTGTATTTCAGTGCTGAGTTCAGTAAACTCGGCACACGATGCGTTTCGGTTACGCCAGAGTCAGTACCAAAGAGCAACAGGTCGCGCTGCAAGTGGATGCCCTCAAAAAGGCGGGCTGTCAGAAAATTTTTATCGAGACCGCCAGCGGCGCGCGGACCAATCGGCTCCAATTAGAGAAACTGTTAGAGCAGGTACGACCGAAGGACGTGGTGGTCGTCTGGAAACTGGACCGTCTGGGCCGCTCGCTCAATCATTTGGTGTCCGTGGTCAGGAGCTTGATGGAGAAAAAGGTTGGCCTTAAAAGTCTTCACGATCCCATCGACACGACCACCTCTCAGGGACGGCTCGTTTTCAATCTCTTTGCCTCGCTCGCAGAATTTGAGCGGGAGGTGATTCGGGAACGCACTCAGGCTGGCCTCGCCGCCGCACGGGCGCGTGGTCGCAAAGGGGGCCGTCCCAAAGGCTTGTCGGATGACGCGGAAAAAAAGGCGCGCGCCGCCGAAGCACTGTACAAAGAAGGGCAACTGAGCGCCAACGAAATCGCGCAGAATCTCGGCATCAGTAAAGCGACCTTGTACAAGTATCTACGACATCGCGGGGTGCCAATTGGTACGTATCGTCTGCCCCCCTTACATGCTCACGACACGACGCGGAAGGAGCAGGAATAATGCGTTTTGATGACATCATTATCGGAGCAGGTTCCTCAACGCTCAAGGCCAGTGGGAGATCTGGAACTTGAGCTCCAATCGGCCCCGCCGGGCTAAGGCGACGGCGGCGGAGTACGCCCGCCGGTTTGGTTGCGAGGAGGGGTTTCGCGACGCCAAATGGGAGCTGGGCTTTGCCCAGGCGCGGATCCCGGATATCCACGCCTGGTCGCGCCTGTTTGCCTTGTTTGCTTTCGCCTTGCTGGCCGTGGTGAGTTTGCCCATGAAACTGCTGGTGCCGGGGGGGCCGGAGGCGGTGGCGCTGCTGCGGCGCGTGGCCTCGCGCCGGCGGGGGCGGTGGGACTTGAGCCTGGTGAGCGCCATGGTCGCCTTGCTCCGGGACGACAAAAGCTTGTTCGGGCATCTCTCACCCCCCATTCAATTCAACCTAGAGGCTCGATTAGGATATGTGTCCTGACTTCAGGTGCGAGTGATGAGATCGAGTTGACATTATTCAGGGAATGTACGGCGTGTGCAGCATTACTTTCCGAGGATTCATGATTCTTGTATATAGAACAGGTTGAAAAAAAATTCAGCCCGCGATTGGAGAGCATATGGAGAGCGAAAGCAAGTACCCGGCGTTGGGCGGGCCTCACAGACACACGGCGGTTGGGACCATGTCGAACCAACACTGGTGGCCGAATCAGCTGAACTTGAAGATTCTCCGCCAGAATTCTCCCCTGTCCGATCCTATGGGCAAGGATTTCAACTACGCTGAGGAGTTCAAGACACTTGACCTGGATGCACTGAAGAAGGACATCTTTGAGCTGATGACGACGTCGCAAGACTGGTGGCCGGCCGACTACGGCCACTATGGGCCCCTCTTCATCCGGATGACGTGGCACGCCGCGGGCACGTACCGCATCAGCGACGGCCGCGGTGGTGGAGGCTCTGGCTACCAACGCTTTGCGCCCCTCAACAGCTGGCCCGACAACCAGAACCTCGACAAGGCGCGCCGGTTGCTCTGGCCGATCAAGCAGAAGTACGGCCGGAAGATCTCGTGGGCCGACCTGATAATCTTCGCGGGCAACTGCGCCCTGGAGTCGATGGGATTCAAGACGTACGGTTTCGGTGGCGGGCGCGAGGACGTCTGGGAGGCCGACGAGACTGACTGGGGGTCGGAGCACACGTGGCTTGCGGACGAGCGCCACAGTGGCGACGGGCAACTCCAGGGACCCTTCGGCGCCGACCACATGGGCCTGATCTACGTGAATCCGGAGGGCCCGAACGGCAACCCGGACCCGCTCGCCGCGGCAAAGTACATTCGCGAAACGTTCCGCCGCATGGCGATGAATGACGAGGAGACGGTCGCGCTCATTGCCGGCGGACACACGTTCGGCAAAGCACATGGTGCTGTCCCTGGTGACTACATCGGTCCCGAACCAGAGGGTGCCGGCCTGGAGGAGCAAGGCCTTGGCTGGCACAACAGCTTTGGCAGCGGCAAAGCCGGCGCTACGAACACCAGCGGCCTGGAGGGCGCCTGGACCAACAACCCGGTGAAGTGGGACAACAACTTCTTCGAGAACCTGCACGGCTACGAGTGGGAGCTGACCAAGAGTCCCGCCGGTAAGTCGCAGTATGCTCCCAGGAATGCATCTGCAGTGGCCACCGTGCCGGATGCGCACGACCCGTCGAAGAAGCACGCTCCCATGATGCTCACGACGGACCTCTCTCTGAGGATGGACCCGGTCTATGCGCCGATTGCGAAGCGCTTCCTCGAGAACCCCGAGGAGCTTGCAGACGCCTTCGCCAGGGCGTGGTACAAGCTGATCCACCGTGACATGGGACCCCGTAGTCGGTATCTCAGCCCGTTGGTTCCTGCGGAGCCACTGTTGTGGCAAGACCCCGTCCCCGACGTCGATCATGAGCTGATCGGAGAGCAGGATATCGCCGGCCTCAAGGCCAAGGTCCTCGCATCGGGATTGTCCGTTTCCCAACTGGTCTCCACCGCCTGGGCGTCGGCGGCATCGTTCCGCGGCACCGACAAACGCGGTGGGGCGAACGGGGCGCGCATCCGCCTCGCACCGCAGAAAGATTGGGAAGTGAACAACCCGGCCGAGCTGGGGAAGGTGCTGCAGACGCTGGAGCAGATCCAGACGGAGTTCAACAGCTCGCAGACCAGTGGGAAGAGGGTCTCCCTCGCTGACCTGATTGTCCTCGCCGGGTGCGCAGCCGTCGAGGAAGCTGCGAAGAACGCCGGTCACAACGTGCAGGTCCCCTTCTCGCCGGGGCGCACGGACGCGTCGCAGGAGTGGACCGACGTGGAGTCGTTTGCCGTGCTCGAACCCACCGCAGACGGGTTCCGCAACTACCTCGGAAATGGACACCGGAAATCGGCGGAGGAGTTGCTGGTGGAGCGGGCAAACATGCTGACGCTGACCGCTCCCGAGATGACGGTGCTCGTCGGCGGCATGCGCGTCCTGAATGCGAACGTCGGGCAGTCTGAATACGGCGTCTTCACCAAGCGGCTGGGGACGTTGACCAATGACTTCTTTGTGAACCTGCTCGACATGAACACCGAGTGGCAGGCGTCCTCCACATCTGAGGACGTGTTCGAGGGACGCGATCGCGGGACCGGTGATCGCAAGTGGACTGGCACCAGGGTGGACCTGGTCTTCGGTTCGAACTCCGAGCTCCGAGCCATCGCGGAAGTCTATGCATGTGACGACTCGCAGCAGGCGTTTGTGCGTGACTTTGTGGCTGCGTGGGACAAAGTGATGAATCTTGATCGCTTCGACCTTGCCTGACCTCAGCGAGGTGCTCGTAACGGTCGTCTCCTGTTGTGTCCGTCAAGCCGAGGTAGTTGCAGACCGCAAAGGCATCAGTCCACAGAGACCGCTCCGGAGGGCGGTCGGAGGCGAGACCGGTGCGCTCGGCGGAGCCCGCCATGAGGTCGATCGTTTCTTGGATGCGCGGCTCCACCTTGATCGGAGCCCTCCCTTGTCCGCCAGCCCACGTGATGCCGAGACCGACCGCGACCACGAGCAACCAGCGGCTCACGCTCCTAGTGTCGGGCAAAGCCGTGCTGACCTGCCCCCCTGAAACAGACCCAGCCTGAGCGGTAGGATGTCGGGCGTGGGGAAAGGAGGCAGGATGCCCACGAAGCGCTCCAGCACGGAACAGATTGTCAGTAAGCTGCGGCAAGCCGAGGTTGAGCTCGGCCGCGGCCTGCACGTCCCGCAGCGGTAGTGTCCCGTCAAGTGGTGGCAATTCGCGCCCGCGTATATTTTCGGTGCGATGATTGTCTCAGCTCCCTTACGTACACTTTCTGTCCGGTTGCTCGTCAAACCCCCACGGCTTTCTCATAAAAACCCCACTTGACACAGCAGCTGAGTGAACAGGGGTGGAGAGTCGGCTAAGGTGTCGAGCATAGCTTGCATGTTGCCGACCCCGGCGCGACGAAACAGGCCCAGCACTAGAGTGCGGAGCGTCCCTAACACGTGCGCCTGCGTGGACTGCTTGACGAGAATCTGGTCTTCATGCAAGGTCACGTCCCGCATCCAGTGATCGGCCTCACCGCCCCAATGGCCGCGAATGGCGGCAAAGAGGGGGGCTTGCGCCGGCGGGGTCGTCGCGTCCTGATTGGTCACATAATAGGCCACTGCCTGCGAGCGCTTAGCGGTCTTGAGCTGCTCGGTCGTACGCTCCACGCGCACGAGGTCGCGCAGGCCGCTGTGCTGCCAGCGGGGCGCGAGCGGGAGGTCAGCCAGGGAGAGGCAGGTGGCGTGGCGTACTTCCAGGCGGCCATGCGCTTTGTCCACCTCCTGCCGAGTGCCCAGGGGGGGAGCGGTGGCGGCCACGGCGTGCACGGCGGCCAGCAAGGTGGGCTGATTGGCTTTGACCTGGACGAGATAGCCGCCCTGCGCCCGGTGAATCTGCGCCGTGGTGGTGGGGTTACACTGCGCGGCATCCAAGGTGAGCTTGCGCCCCGCCAGCTGCGGCTGGGCCAGCAGGGTCCGCACGGCCGTCACCTCGCTGGACTTGGGTCCCGCCAGCCGTTGCTGCGCCAGGCTGCGGCCACTCTGAGGGGTGCGCGCCAAGAGCACCTGTTCGCCGGGCGACCCCCGCAGGGCTTTGCCCTCGACGGCGACCCACTCGCCCGCCGCCGCCGACTCCAGGCACACCCCGAAGTGCGCCAAGACGAGAGCAGTCAGCGCCTCCCACGCCACGCGGGCCAGCAGGCGCGGCAGCTGTGCCCGCGAGATACACCGCTCGACCGCTACCTGGGTCGTCGCGCGCAACCACGCCAAGCGATTGTGCAAGAACCGGTGTATGGCCGAGACTCTGGAGCGCCCGGCCATGATGGCGAGGATCACCCCACAGAGGACGAAGGCCAGCTCATGGCGCTTGCCCCGCTTATCACGGGGATCGGGGAGGTGTTGCAAGGCGGCAAAAAACGTTACGGTGGCGGCTGGGGATGGGGGCGGTAGCGACATAGCTTCTCCTACGCAAAGAATCCTATGTCACCCCCTATCCCCTTGCAAAGCAAGCCTCTTTTTTATGAGAAAACCGTGGTCAAACCCCAAGGACGACCGCATGGCCGTCCCCCTACCGCACGGCGGCAGGCTTCTCGGGTCAAACGCTTGTATGCACGAGGACTGAGTAAAGCGGCAATCGCACGGCGATTGAAAATCGGCAGAACTTCCGTCCGCAGAATCTTGGCTTAACACAGCGTTCTCACCCTATGTCCTATTTTTACAGGTATCTCGGCTGGACCCGAGTCACCTGCGCACCGGGGATACTGTAGTAGTGTGGAAGCTCGATCGCATCGCGCGGTCAACGCGCCATCTCTTGGAGATCATGGATACTATCCGGGAGATGGGAGCACGGTTTCGCTCTCTCTCCGAACCGTGGGCGGACACGACCACCAACGCCGGGAAGATGATGATGACCATATTTGCTGGGATTGCAGAGTTTGAACGCGAGCTCATTCAAGAACGGACGACAGCGGGACGGATCGCTGCGCAGAAACGCGGCGTGCGCTTCGGGCGACCACGAAAACTCAATGCTGATCAGGAAAAGCTTGCTCGACGGCTCGTGTCAGAAGGAAAAGGTGTCCCGGAGATTGCTCACACCTTTAATGTTCATCCTTCCACCATCTACCGACTCCCTGCACTGGATGCTTAACCGGGTTTTCTGTTCCAAGTAGACTCAACACCGGTTTTTATGTGGAACGCTCCGCGCAGAGCATTACCTGGATAGCACCACCTGCTATCGCACGGTCCCTTGTGTTGCCCCTAAATGGAGCATGAATGGTTCTGAAGCCACGAGAAACAGAGCCACAATGGCCGGGCATTTTGACCGGTAAAAACCTGCCCGCCCCTGTAATCTC
>Ga0214471_10000250_pt1 | contig 49107 bp, 38 predicted proteins | sample RVTome_5_FD_207665 | JGI IMG/M metagenome (GOLD analysis project Ga0214471, IMG submission 207665) | Soil microbial communities from uranium-contaminated site in the Upper Colorado River Basin, Wyoming, United States - RVT142D155 | ecosystem: Environmental > Terrestrial > Soil > Contaminated >... | reverse complement strand
CAGGGGCGAGGCTCTTCACGAGCCGCGACTCCTCGATCAGCGCGCCCAGCTCGCCGGCGGTCTCGATCCAGTCCACCCGCTTCACCTGCTGCGCGATCTTCATGTCCCGGGCGTCGCGGTGATCGCCCGCAAAATGCGCCAGCACCCGCGAGCGCAGGTTGATGCTCTTGCCCACATAGAGCGCGGCGCCGTTCTCACCGTAGAAGAGATAGACGCCGGAAGTTTCCGGGATGTCGTCGAGTGCACCCTCCGTCAGCCCCGCCGGGACCGCGGGCGCCCGGACCAGAGCGTCCACCGCGGCGGCAATCGCATCGGGCTCGACCTCGCTGCGCCAGCGGCTCAGGAGCTGCCACACCGCGCGCGCGTCTCCGAGCGCGCGGTGGCGCGCCTCGCATTCCAGGCCGTGACGCGCCATCAGCGCATCGAGGTTGTGACGCGCCTCGCGCGGGAAGAGCCGGCGCGAAAGCTTGACCGTGCACAACACGCGGCTTGAGAAGCGCAGCCCGGTGCGGCGGAACTCATTCCGGAGAAAACCATAATCGAAGCGGGCATTGTGCGCGACCAGCAGCTTTCCCTCGAGCCGCGCGAGCAGGTTCGGCGCGATCTCCGCGAACGAGGGGGCGAGCGCAACCATGTTATCCGTGATGCCGGTGAGGGACTGGATCGCCGGCGGTATCCGGGTGCCCGGATTCACCAGCGTGGACCACTCGGCAACGCTCCGTCCCCGCTCGACCTCGACGAGGCCCACTTCGGTGATGCGGTCGTACACGGCGTTGGCGCCGGTGGTCTCGAGGTCGAGGATGACGAGGGACTGGTCGAGCACCGGCCAGTCACCGGGTTGGGTGGCCGATGGCCCGCGAGATCTTCTCGGCGGTCTGGCGCACCTGTGTGGCCCATGCCTTGTTGAGCCGGTCGGAGGGCGCGGAGACGGAGAGGCCGGCGACGAGGCGGCCCTCGTCGTTGTAGATGCCGGCGCCGATGCAGGAAACCCCCTTCTCGGCCTCCTCGTTGTCGGAGGCGTAGCCCTGGCGGCGGACCTTCTCGAGTTCCTTTGCGAGGGCATCGGCATCGGTCAGCGTATTGTCGGTGTAGCGCGGCAAGCCGGTACGCCGCGCGTATTCGGCGCACTTCTCGGGGCCGTCCTCGGCGAGGAAGATCTTGCCCACTGCCGTGATGTGCAGCGGCGCGCGGGCGCCGATGATCTGCACGACTCGCATCATCGAGTTGTTGCCGGAGGTGCGCTCGACATAGACGACCTCGTCGTCGTGGCGCACCGACAGGTTGATCGTCTCGCCCAGCTCCAGTTGCAGGCTCTGCATGTGCGGCAGGGCTTCCTGGCGCACGCTGATCCGCGATTTGACCAGACTGCCGAGCTCGAGCAGCCGGATCCCGAGGCGGTAGGTGCCCGGCTCGATCCGGTCCACCAGCCGGCTGCCCACCATCACGGAGAGGATGCGGTGCGCGGTGGAGGGGTGCAGCCGCGTTTCGGTGGCGAGCTGCTTGAGGTTGACCGGGGAGCCATGGCGGGAAAGGGCCCCGAGCAGACTCATCATGCGGTCGATGACCTGGATCGAGGACCGGGTCTCTTTTTCTCTTGCCACGGCAGGGGGTTGAATTGGTTTTCGCGGCCGATTTTACAATATGAAATCGACAGCGACAATTGAGAACCCTTCGTTTGGGCGGGTTTCTGGAGCATCGCCCAAGCTATCGCCAGTAATACGTTGTTTTTGCTATACTATGAGGCTCCCCCGCTCGAAACGTACCGCACTCACACCCACCATGAGCAAGTCAGCGACACTTTCGCGTAATCGCAACGGCAACGGGCGTAACGGCAACGGACATGGCCGCAACGGCAACGGGCGCGCTGCGACCACAGCCGCTTCCGCGCCGGAGGCCAAGAACTACATTACGCCGCACGGTTACGCGCGGCTCAAGACCGAGCTGAGCAAGCTTCTCGACGCCGAGCGCCCCGAGCTGGTCAGGACCATCCAGTGGGCGGCCTCCAACGGCGATCGCTCGGAAAACGGCGATTACATCTACGGCAAGAAGCGGCTGCGCGAGATCGACCGCCGCATCCACTATCTCAATAAGCGCCTCGACAGCGCGGAAGTGGTGGATCCGGTACGGCGCGGCGACTCCGACCAGATATTCTTCGGCGCCACCGTTACCTATGCCTACGTACGCGGTGGGCGCGACGAGCGCACCATCACCATCGTGGGGGTGGACGAGGTGGATGTGAAGCGCGGCCAGGTGAGCTGGCTGTCTCCTATCGCCCGGGTGCTGCTCAAGAAGCGCAGCGGCGACGTCGTGACGCTCGCCACCCCCGCCGGCGAGGCCGAGATCGAAATCATCGGCGTCCGCTACCGGGCGCCCGCCTAAGCACGCCGTTACCTCTCGCCGCTTACCGGCCGGCACCCGTTGCCCGGCGGCAAGCGCCCCGATAAGATAAGTTAAATCCGGACGCAGTGCGCCGGTTTAACTCCGCGTGTTCGAACGGACAGGATGGTTGCCGATCAACACGCGGGCAAATCCGGACGCAATGCGCCGGGTTAACCGTGCGCGCCGGAACCGGCAGGCTGTCGCCGTTCCACGCGCACCCCGACCGTGACCGTCTCCTTCTTCACTGCGGCCCTATCCACCTGGCGCGCTGCCCACGTCGCCGTGCCCGAGCTGCGCGCGGACAACGTACCGCTCGAAGGCGTCGTGAAGCTCTCCATCAAGGCGGTGCCGGATGCGCGCACGGCCGAGAACCTGGGGGTCGAGCGCGAGGGCACGGGGGTGGTGTTCGGTGAGAAGGGGCTCATCGTCACGATCGGCTACCTGATACTCGAGGCAGGCTCCATCCTGGTCGTTGCCGGAGACGGGCGTGTCTTTCCGGCGAGCGTCGTCGGCTACGACCACGCGACAGGCTTCGGCGTGCTGCGCGCCGGCATCGACTGCCGGCCCCTGGAGGTGGGCAGCTCGGCCGAGGTGCGGGAGCTTGCGACGGTCCTGGTCGCGGCTCACGGCGCCGCCGGCGGCGCGTCGCGCGCCTGCGTGGTGTCGCGGCGCCGCTTCACCGGCTGGTGGGAATACATGATCGACGGCGCGATATTCGCGGCACCGCCGCGCTTCGAGCACAGCGGCGCGGCACTGCTCGATGCGGACGGCAAGCTGGTGGGGGTGGGTTCGCTCTGGGTCAGCGACGCGCTCGAGATCGGGGCCGCATTTCCCGGCAACATGTTCGTCCCCATCGACCTTTTGAAGCCGCTGCTCGCCGATCTTCTTACGACCGGTCGCCGGCGCGAGCCGCCGCGGCCCTGGCTCGGCGTATATTCCGAGGAGATCCAGGGACACGTGGTGGTGACGCGGGTGCTGCCCCAGTCGCCGGCGGAGCAGGCCGGTCTCGCGCGCGGCGACGTCATACTCGGAGTGGGCGGACAGGCGGTGGGACGCCAGAGCGAGTTCTATCAGAGACTGTGGGCAAGCGGCGAGGCGGGGGCCGCGGTCGTGCTGCACGTGCTGCACAAGAAGACCGTGCGGCAGCTGACGGTGCGCTCGATGGACCGCATGGCATTCTTGCGACCGGGGCGGATCTGAGGCCGGCGCGCAACGGCGTTCACGCAGCCGTCGTTCCTTACGCCGGGCGTGCGGCGGGCCCCGGCGTATAGCCGTCCGGCGCCCCGGGCGGAATCGGCGGGTGCGCCTTCAGGCTCTCCTGGAACTCGTGGACCATCCCGCGCATCCGGTGCCGCACCCAGACCGCGGCGGCGTGCACGTCGGTTTCTTCCTTCGGGTCCCGGATCAAGTTGAAGATGAAGGGCGACTCGAGGTGGTTCGGCCCCGTGTTGGGTTCCGTTTCCCACACCAGGTGCATCTTCCAATCGCGCCACTTGACCGCGCGTAGCTCGCTCTTGATGTAGAACACGAAGCCATCCCGCGGCGAGCGTTCCTGACGGCCCAGGAAGTAGTCGAGCTGATCGACACCGTCGATCGGCCGGTCCGCCGGAACGGCGGCGCCCGCGAGGCGACCGAGCGTCGTGTACAGGTCCGTAACGTGAACGATTTCGTTGCTGACCCGGCCCGGCGGGATATTCCCCGGCCAGCGGATCATGAACGGGGCGCGCAGCCCGCCTTCCATCGCGGTGTGGTAGGTGCCGCTCCACGGCCCGGCGGTGCCGCGCCACGGACGCCGGAACTCGGGGCCGTTGTCGCTCGCAAAGATCACGAGCGTGTCGCCCGCGATCTTGAGCGCTTCGATCTCGTCCAGGATCTGTCCGACGCGGTGATCCATTTCCGCCAGAACGTCGGCCCAGTCGCCCGCGCCCGTTTTACCGGCGAAGTCCGGGTGCGGCAGCGTCGGATAATGAACCTGGGTGATCGGCGCGTAGGCGAAGAACCGCCGCCCGCTCTTCACCTGTCGGCGCATGAACTCGTTCGTGTGCGCGACCAGCTCCGCGTCGATGCGGCGGCGCATCTCCAGGTCGTAGACGTGAACGTTGCGGGGAGATTCGCCTTTGCGGCCTTCCATGACCTGGGGCAGCGGAACGAGCTCGGGATCGTAGCCGGGTGAGCTGGTGAACAGGCTCTCGCCGCTCGTGCGCGGGATGCCGTACCACTGGTCGAAGCCGCGATCGGTGGGGTAGCGGCCCGCGCGATCTCCCAGGTGCCACTTGCCGTGGATTGCCGTGGCGTAGCCTTGGGCGCTCAGGAGCTGCGCGAGCGTGATCTCCCACGGATGGATGCCGGCCGACAGACCTGCGGGCGCGCCGGACTCGAGCGCACCGGTGCGGATCGGATGCCTTCCCGTCATCAGCGCGGAGCGGGTCGGAACGCAATCGCTTTCAATGTTGAAATTGAGGAGCCGCAGCCCTTCGGATGCGAGGCGGTCAATACGCGGTGTGGGCGCGCCGCGCAGCATGCCGCCGCCGTAGCAGCCAAGCTCGCCCCAGCCGAGGTTGTCGGCGAGGATGAGAACGATATTAGGCGGCCGGACCATCATCGAAACCTCGCGCACGGGAACGCAGCCATCCTAGCATGAGCGCGGGCGGCCTCATTGCGCCTGCTGGCCCGGCCGGAATGAAGCAAGATCGAATTCTGGGATAATGCTCATTGCTCAGCGTGCGTCATTCATCGTTCGCCATTCAGCCATGCGCGTAGGTCTCTTTGTCACCTGTCTCATCGATCTGATGCGGCCTCGAATCGGCTTCGCGGCGCTCCGGCTGCTCGAAGCCGCGGGCTGCGAAGTCGTGGTCCCGCGCGCGCAGACGTGCTGCGGCCAGCCCGGGTACAACTCCGGGGATCGCGCGTCCGCACGGGCGCTCGCGGCCAAGATGCTCGACGAGTTCGAGGGCTTCGATCATGTCGTCGTCCCCTCGGGCTCCTGCGGCGGAATGATCCGCACTCATTACCCGGAGCTGTTCCGCGACGATCCCGGGATGCTCGAGCGCGTGAAGCGATTGTCCGCTCGCACCTATGAATTGACCGACTTTCTGGCGAGCGTGGTCAAGCTCGATCGCGTGCCGGGATCGTTCAAGGGAACCATCACCTACCACGATTCGTGCGCGGGCCTGCGCGAGCTCGGCGTCAAAGCCCAGCCGCGCAAGCTGCTCGCGAGCCTGCCGGGGCTCACGCTCAAGGAAATGGAGGAAGCCGAGACCTGTTGCGGCTTCGGAGGCACCTTCGCCCTGAAGTTCGGCGAGATCTCCACCCACATCGCCGAGCGCAAGTGCGCCAATATCGGCACCAGTGGCGCAGACGCGGTGGTGCTGGGGGATCTCGGCTGCATGCTCAACATCGAGGGCCGGCTGCGAAGGCGGGGTGACACGAAGACGAAAGTGCTCCACGTTGCCGAAGTGCTCGCCGGGGAAGGATCATGAAAATAGCGATGATGGGTTCTGGCGGCGTGGGCGGGCTGATCGGGGCCCGCCTCGCGCACGCGGGCTGCGACGTATCCTTCATCGCCCGCGGCGCGCACCTTGCGGCGATGCGCAGCCACGGGCTCACGCTGGAAAGCCCGGTCGGCAACGTGCACCTGCCCAAGCCGCAGGTGACCGATGATCCCGGCTCGCTCGGGCCGGTCGATCTGGTGATTTTTTCGGTCAAGCTCTGGGATACGGAAACCGCGGCGCGCCAGATCCTGCCGCTCATCGGCCCGGAAACCGGGGTGATCTCGCTACAGAACGGCGTCAAGAAGGACGACATCCTGCGCCCCATCGTCGGGGAGAAGGCGCTGATGGGCGGCGTCGCGTACATGGGGACCGCAATTTCCCGCCCCGGCGTGATTCAGCACACCGGGACCATGCAGAGGGTGGTGTTCGGCGAGTACGACGGCCGGCGCTCGAAGCGCGCCGAGGCATTGCTTGAGTGGTGCCGGAAAGGTGGCCTCGACGCTGCCATTTCCGACGATATCCGCCGCACGCTCTGGGAGAAATTCGCGTTCTTGGTGGCTATGGCCGCCGTCACCGCGACCATCCGCCTGCCGATCGGCCCGATTCGCAGTCATCCCATGACCCGCAAGTTCTACCTCGACGCTATGCGCGAAGCGGCGGCCGTGGGCAGGGCCCATGGGGTCCGCCTCCCGGAAGACTTCGCTGAAGAACGCATGGCTTTCGTGGACACGCTGCCTGCGACGATGACCGCCTCGCTGCACCACGATCTCGAGCGCGGCAACCCGCTGGAAGTGGAGTGGCTTTCGGGATCCGTGGTCGAGCTCGGTGCCGCCGTCGGCGTGCCGACGCCGATCCACCGCTCAGCGCGGGACATCCTCATCCTGCACGCGCAGGGCCGTAAGGCGTGACGCCGCCCAAGCTCACCGTCCGCAACATCCGCGCCGTCGGCGTCAAAGTTCCGATGACGTACGTGCTGGGCACCAGCCAGGAGGCGCTGCGCGAAGCGCCGCTGCTCCTCGTGGACCTCGAGACCGAGGAGGGCGTGACCGGGCATGCCTACCAGTTCTGCTACGTGCCGGCCGCCGCTGCCGCCATCGTCGTGATGCTCGACGAAGTACTGCGCACCGTGAAGGGCGACCGGGTGGAGCCGGCCGCCCTGTGGACGAAGCTCGCGAAACGCTTCGTGCTGATGGGCGTCCAGGGCATCGTGCGCATGGCGATGGCGGCGTTCGACGTGGCAGCCTGGGACGCGGTTGCACGGGCGGCCGGAATGCCGCTCGCATCCTGTCTCGGCGGAACGCCCAGGGCCGTGCCTGCCTATAACAGCTGCGGGTTGGGCCTGAAGGATGATCCCGCTGCCGTGGCGGACGAGGCGCAGAAGCTCCTTGCCGGCGGTTTTCGCGCGATCAAGCTCCGCCTGGGCTATCCGACGCTCGAAGCCGATCTCGCGGTGGCGCGCGCCGTGCGCTCGCGCATCCCCGCCGGTATCAGCGTGATGGTGGACTACAACCAGGCGCTCGCCGTCGAGGAGGCGATCCGGCGCGGCCGCGCGCTGGAATGCGAGGGCATCTACTGGATCGAGGAGCCGATCCCGCACGACGACTACGCCGGCTGCGCCGAAATCGCGCGTGCGCTTTCGACGCCGGTGCAGATCGGCGAGAATTTCTCACTGGTGCACGACATGGAGCGGGCACTCGCCGCAAAATCCTGCGACTGCGTGATGCCGGACCTGGAGCGTATCGGAGGCGTCACCGGCTGGCGGCGCGCGGCCGAGCTTGCCGCGGCGAAGGGGATCCGGATGTCCTCGCATCTCTACCCGGAAGTGAGCGCGCATCTGCTCGCGGTGACGCCGACGGCGCACTGGCTCGAGTACGTGGATTGGGCGAACGCCGTGCTGGAGGAGCCGTTGCGCATCGCCGACGGCAACGCGGTGCTCAGTAGCCGGCCGGGCAATGGTCTCGCCTGGAACGAGGACGCCGTTCGCCGCTACCGTATGAGCTGAGCGGACCATGCAGATCACGTCCATGCACTTCAAGGCGTCGGCGAGCGCGAAGCTCACCAACGCCAACCTTCAGTCCGCGCTCAAGCGGCTGCAGGGCAACTTCGTGCGCGGGCGCGCCGACCGCGTGGCCGAGCTCGGCAATTACGAGGAAATCCGTTCCGCCGCCGCCGCGATCCGCGACCGCGCGCTGGCCGACCTCGACGTTTACCTGGAGGAATTCGAGCGCAACGCCGTGGCGCGTGGCGCCGTCGTGCATTGGGCGGAGACGCGCCAGGACGTGAATCGGATCGTGTGCGAGATCGCACGCCGGCACGGCGTGAAGAACGCCGTCAAGTCGAAGTCCATGGTCACCGAGGAGTGCGCGCTGAACGAGGCGCTCGAAGCGGCGGGCGTCGAGGTCGTGGAAACCGATCTCGGCGAGTACATCCTGCAACTGGCGAAAGAGCCGCCTTCGCACATCGTCGCACCGGTCGTGCACAAGACCCGCGACGAGGTCTCCGACCTGTTCGAGGCAAAGCATCGCACCCCGCGCAAGACCGACATCGCGGCGCTGACCCGTGAAGCGCGGGAGATGCTGCGCCGCGAGTTCCTGACCGCGGGGATGGGAATCTCCGGCGCGAATTTCCTCGTGGCGGAGACCGGCTCCACGCTCATCGTCACCAATGAGGGCAACGGCCGCCTGGTGACTACGCTGCCGCGCGTGCACGTCGCGATCACCGGCATCGAGAAGGTGGTGCCGACGCTGGAGGACGTGTCGACGCTGATGCGGCTGCTGCCGGCGCACGGCACGGGGCAGACCATCTCCAACTACATCTCGATCACGACCGGAGTGAAGGGGGATGGCGATCGCGACGGGCCGGAACACTTCCACGTCATCCTGCTCGACGGCGGACGCAGCGACATGCTGGGAAGCGACCTGCAGCCGATGCTGCGCTGCATACGCTGCGGCGCGTGCATGAACCACTGCCCGGTGTACCAGAGCGTGGGCGGCCACGCCTACGGCTGGGTCTATCCCGGCCCGATGGGCTCGGTGCTGACGCCGAGCTACGTCGGGCTGAAAAACGCGCTCGATCTGCCCAATGCGGCGACCTTCTGCAATCAATGCGGCGTGGTCTGCCCGGTGAAGATCCCCCTGCCGGACCTCATGCGGAAGCTGCGCGAGCGGCAGTTCGAGGAAAGGCTGAAGCCGTGGCCCGAGCGGCTCGCGCTCGCGCTGTGGAGCTGGGTGGCGCTGCGCCCGGCGATCTATGCGATGATGACGGCACTCGGCGCGCGCATGCTCTCGCTTCTCGGCGGACGGAGGAAGCTGATACATCGCCTCCCGCTCGCCGGGGGCTGGACCGATGGGCGCGATTTGCCGGCGCCGCAGGGCCGCACCTTCCGCGAGCTGTATCGGAATCGGCGAAACTGATCCAAGGAATATGCCATGAACAAGCCCGGAGAGCGTCAGAACGTGCCGAGCGTGCCGGTGTGGGTCTTCGGCAGGCAGCATCCCGCCCTCAGCACCCGCCATGGGCAGGTTACGAATCCCGCCACCGGCGCCGTGGTCCGCAAGGTGCCGTTTTGCAATGCGGCGGATATCGACAACGCGGTGAAGGCCGCGGCGGCGGCGGCTCCCGGCTGGGGCGACACGCCGCCGCTGCGGCGCGCGCGTGTGATGCAGAAATTCCTGCAGCTGCTGCAAACGCACCAGAAGGAGATCGCCGCGCTCGTCACCGAGGAGCACGGCAAGACCCTCCCCGACGCGATGGGCTCGGTCCAGCGCGGGATCGAAGTGGTCGAGTTCGCCTGCGGGGTTCCCCACCTGCTCAAGGGCGAGCACTCGGAGAACGTCGGCTCGGGAGTGGACTGCCACACGGTGCGCCAGCCGGTGGGCGTATGCGCCGGCATCACGCCGTTCAACTTCCCGGTGATGGTGCCGCTGTGGATGTTCCCGGTGGCGATCGCCTGCGGCAACTCGTTCGTGCTCAAGCCCTCGGAGAAGGTGCCGTCGGCCTCGATGCGCATGGCGGAGCTCTTCAAGGATGCGGGCCTGCCCGACGGGGTGCTGAACGTGGTGCACGGCGACAAGGAAGCGGTGGACGCGATCCTCAACCATCCGGGCATCCACGCGGTGTCCTTCGTCGGGTCCACCCCGATCGCGAAATACATCTACGAGACCTGCGCCAAGAATCACAAGCGGGTGCAGGCGCTGGGCGGCGCGAAGAACCACGCGGTGGTGCTGCCGGATGCCGATCTCGAGTTCGCCGCCGACGCGTTGATCGGCGCAGCCTACGGCTCGGCGGGAGAGCGCTGCATGGCGATCTCCGCGGTGGTCGCGGTCGGTGCCGCCGCCGATCCCCTGGTGAAGCTGCTCAAGCAGAGGGCGGAGGCGATCGTGGTCGGTCCCGGTGACAAGGAAGGCGTGGACATGGGCCCGCTCGTGACCGCTCAGCACCGCGACAAGGTCGCCGGCTATATCAACGAGGGGGTGAAGGAGGGCGCGAAGCTCGTCGTTGACGGCCGCGGTCTCAAGGTCCGCGGGTCCGAGGAGGGCTACTTCCTCGGCACGACGCTGTTCGACCACGTCACTCCGGAAATGAAGATCTACCGGGACGAGATCTTCGGGCCAGTGCTGGTCGTGCTGCGGGCGACGACGCTGGAGGACGCCATCGCGCTCGTCAACCGCAACCCCTACGCCAACGGCACCGCGATCTTCACCGAGTCGGGCGGCGCCGCGCGGCGCTTCGAGAACGAGATCCAGGTCGGCATGGTTGGCGTGAACGTGCCGATCCCGGTGCCGGTGGCGTTCTATTCCTTCGGCGGCTGGAAGAGCTCGCTCTTCGGCGATCTCCACGTGCACGGGATGGAGGGCGTCAAGTTCTACACCCGCACCAAGGCCATAACCAGCCGCTGGCCGCACCAGGATACGCCGGCGCCGGGGCTCAATATGCCGACCCTGGGCTGACGCCGGGGTCGGAAGGCCCTTCGACCCTTCGGCAGGCTCAGGGCTCAGGACAGGCGGAAGGATGAAGCCCCTTCGACAGGCTCAGGACGGGCGGAAGGATCAAGGATGACCTCGCGCGAGAACGTCCTGGCGCGCATCCGCGCGCGGCAGGGGAAGGCGCCGGCTGCAACCGAGGCCGAGCGCGAGGCGGTGCGCGCTGATATCCGGGCGCACGCCGGGAGCGCGCGGCCGCGCATGGAGTGGGAACCGGTCGTCCGCTTTCGCGAGCGCGCGCTCGGGCTCGCGAGCACCGTGGATGAGGTCGCGGCATTTGACCAGGTGCCCACCACTGTCGCGCGTTACCTCAAGGCAAATGCGTTGCCGTTTTCCGCGGTGTGCTGGGCGGAGCTGGCGGGGCTTGACTGGGCTTCCGCCGGAATCGATGTCGCGGTGAGGGAAGCGCGCGACACCGACCCGGTCGGCATCACGGCAGCGTTTTGCGCCATCGCCGAAACCGGCACGCTGATGACGCTATCGGGCCGCGATACGCCGGCCGCGGCGAGTCTTTTGCCGGAAACCCATGTCGCGGTGGTGAGAAAATCGCGCATCGTGCGCGGGATGGAAGAAGCGTGGCAGCTGATGCGGGACGAATTCGGAGCGCCGCCGCGCGCGGTCAATTTCATCTCCGGACCCTCGCGCACCGCCGACATCGAGCAGACGGTGACCGTCGGCGCGCACGGACCCTATCGCGTTCACGTCATCCTGGTCGCGGACTAGTGCCGCCGCGCTGCATCCGCGATTTGTGGCGGATCCAACGCCGATGTCATAATGACCTGGAATTCGCGCAGCAGCGCTGCGGCGCAGCACGAGCGGGGAACTTTTCGCGGCATTGCGAGACAGATCAATAACAAGAGAGAAAACACCATTCCTGCTGCATCGCAGGCCGAGGGCGATGCCCGCACGCCATTCAACAAAAACTGAGCCGGCTTCAGGCCGTAGCGGTACACGGAGCCGCGCGCAGCGCAAGGCGGCGACGCCGCTGACCGCGCACGACGTCTACCTGTTCAAGGAAGGCACGCACACCCGCCTCTACGAGAAGCTCGGCGCGCGGCCCGCGGTGGCGGGCGGCGTCGCCGGCTTCCACTTCGCGGTGTGGGCGCCGAGCGCGCGCGCCGTCTCGGTGATCGGCGACTTCAATGGCTGGGATGCCGCCGCGCATCCGCTGGCGCCCCGGCACGACGGCTCCGGCATCTGGGAAGGTTTCGCCGGCGGGGTCGCGGACGGAACGTGCTATAAATTTCGCATCACGCCGGACGCAGGCGGCGCCATCGAGAAGGCGGATCCGTTTGCGCTCTGCACGGAGTGCCCGCCGTCGACCGCTTCCCGCACCTGGTCCCTTGACTACGAGTGGGGCGACGCCGACTGGATGGCGGCGCGCGGGAAGAAGAATGCGCTGGATGCGCCGATGGCGATCTACGAGGTGCACGCCGGATCGTGGAAAAGGAAGGATGGTCGCTTCCTCGGCTACCGCGAGCTCGCGCACGAGCTCGCGGACTATGTCGAGCAGACCGGCTTCACGCACGTCGAGCTGATGCCGGTGACCGAGCACCCGTTCTACGGCTCCTGGGGCTACCAGACCACCGGTTACTTCGCGCCGACGGCGCGCTACGGCACGCCGCAGGACCTGATGTACCTGGTCGACCACCTGCACCAGCGCGGCATCGGCGTGATCCTCGACTGGGTGCCCTCGCACTTTCCCGATGATCCGCACGGGCTTGCGCGCTTCGACGGCACCTCCCTCTTCGAGCATGCCGATCCCAGGCAGGGCTACCACCCGGAGTGGAACTCGAGCATCTTCAACTACGGCCGGCACGAGGTGCGCGCGCTACTGGTGTCCTCGGCGCTGTTCTGGCTCGACAAGTACCATGTGGACGGCCTGCGTGTGGACGCGGTGGCGTCTATGCTCTATCTCAACTACGCCCGCAAGGACGGCGAATGGATCCCGAACCGCTACGGCGGGAAGGAGAATCTGGAGGCGGTCCAGTTTCTGAGGACGCTGAACGAGGCGGTCTACCGTGACCATCCCGACGCCTTCACGGTGGCCGAGGAGTCCACGGCGTGGCCGATGGTGTCGCGCCCGAATTATCTCGGCGGCCTCGGCTTCGGATTGAAGTGGAACATGGGCTGGATGCACGATACGCTCGACTACCTGCGCGAGGATCCCATCCATCGCAAGTTCCACCACGGGCGCCTCACTTTTTCGCTCATCTATGCGTTCAACGAGAATTTCGTACTGCCGCTATCGCACGACGAAGTGGTCCACGGCAAAGGCTCGCTCATCGGCAAGATGCCCGGCGATTCCTGGCAGCAGTTCGCCGGGCTGCGCGCGCTCTACGGCTACATGTGGGGACACCCGGGCAAGAAGCTGCTCTTCATGGGCGGAGAGTTCGGCCAGCGCCGCGAGTGGACGCACGAGGGCGAGCTCGAATGGTGGGTCACCGCGCTCCCCGAGCACGGCGGCGTGCAGAACTGGGTCGGCGATCTCAACCGCTGCTATCGCGCGGAGCCCGCGCTGTGGCAGGCCGACTTCACGCACGAAGGATTCGAGTGGATCGACGCCAACGACGCCGAAAACAGCGTGCTCACGTTCCTGCGCAAGCCGCGCGGGGGCGGCCCGCTCGTGCTCATCGCGTGCAACTTCACCCCGGTGTCGCGCGCCAACTACGTGATCGGCGTTCCGCGCGCGGGCCGCTGGACGGAGCTGCTCAACAGCGACGCGAAGCACTACGGCGGCGCCGGCTGGGGGAACTTCGGGGGCGTCGAAGCCGCGCCCGTTGCCGTGCACGGCCGCCCGTACTCGCTGACCGTGACGCTGCCGCCTCTGTCCGCGGTCTTTTTCAGGAGCGAGGCCGATGGCTGAGGCGAGCCTGCCCCCCTCCGCGCCGGACGGGCGCGTGCGGGCGGTCATCGATGCGGTGCAGCCCGCGATCGACGGCGGGCGCTACCCGGTCAAGCGCGCCGCAGGCGAGCGCGTCGAGGTGGAGGCGCATTGCTTTGCCGACGGCCACGACCTGCTGCGGGTCATGCTGCGCTGGCGCGCCGAGGACGCCGCGGAGTGGAGCGAGGTCGAGATGGCCCCGCTCGGCAACGACGTCTGGCGCGCGAGCTTCGCCGTCGAAAGCATTGGCCGCTATCGCTACACGGTGGCCGCGTGGGTCGATCACTTCCACTCCTGGCGCGATGAATTCTCGCGCCGGGAGGACGCGGCCGACCTCCGGATTGCAGCCCAGGTGGGCGCCGGCCTGATCGAGGAAGCCGCCAGCCGCGCGCACGGCGAGGACGCGAGACGCCTGAAGGAGTGGGCCAAGCGGCTGGGCGCGGCGCAGGGGGTCGAGGCGATACGTTCGGCGGGTCTCGACAGCGCGATGGCGGAGATCGCAATGCGCTACCCGGACCGCGCGCTCTCGGTCCAGTGGCCGGTGGAATTGCCCCTGGTCGTGGATCGCGAGCGCGCGCGTTTTTCGTCGTGGTACGAGCTTTTCCCGCGCTCCGCATCTGAAATCCCGGGCCGTCACGGCACGTTCAAGGACGTAGAGAAGCGCCTCGATTACGTCGCCGAGCTCGGCTTCGACGTGCTCTACCTCCCGCCGATCCACCCGGTCGGGCGCGAGGAACGGAAGGGCAAGAACAATGCGCTCACGACGGCGGCGGACGACGTCGGCAGTCCGTGGGCGATCGGCGCGGCCGAGGGCGGGCACAAGGCGATACATCCCCAGCTCGGCACCCGCGAAGACTTTCGCGGTCTCGTCGCGGCCGCGCAGCGTAGCGGCATCGAGATCGCGCTCGACATCGCCTTCCAGTGCGCGCCGGACCACCCGTACGTGAAGAGCCATCCCAAGTGGTTCCGCCGACGCCCGGACGGCAGCATCCAGTATGCGGAGAACCCGCCCAAGAAATACGAGGACATCTATCCGTTCAACTTCGAGTCGGAAGACTGGCGGGCGCTGTGGGCGGAGTTGAAAAGCGTGTTCGATTTCTGGATCGGCGAAGGCGTGCGCATCTTCCGCGTGGACAATCCCCACACCAAGGCGTTCGCGTTCTGGGAGTGGGCGGTCGTGGAAATCCGCCGCGAGCATCCCGACGTGATCCTGCTCGCCGAGGCCTTCACCCGCCCGAAGGTGATGCACCGGCTTGCCAAGTTGGGCTTCAACCAGTCCTACACCTACTTCGCATGGCGCAACACCAAGCGCGAGCTGAGCGAGTATTTCACCGAGCTCGCGCACGGGCCAGGGCGCGAGTATTACCGGCCCAACGTCTGGCCCAACACCCCGGACATCCTCACCGAGGCGCTGCAGTACGGCGGCAGGCCCGCGTTCATGGCGCGCCTCGTGCTTGCGGCGACCCTGGCGGCGAGCTACGGTATCTACGGCCCGGCTTTCGAACTGATGGAGCACGTCGCCCGCGAGCCCGGGAGCGAGGAGTACCGCGACTCGGAAAAGTATCAGTTGCGCCACTGGGACCTCGACCGTGCCGACAGCCTGCGGCCCTTCGTCGCGCGGGTGAACCGCATCCGGCGCGAGAATCCGGCGTTGCATGCTGACTGGCGGCTCAGGTTCTTCGATACGGACAACGAGCAGTTGATCGCCTACGCCAAGACCACCGAGGACCTTGCGAACGCGATCGTCTGCGTCGTGAATCTCGATCCGCACCATGCGCACTCGGCCTGGGTGGACCTCGACCTCGCGGCGCTTGGCATCGAGCCCGGGGCGCAGTATCAGATGCACGATCTCCTCACCGGCGCGCACTACCTCTGGTCGGGATCACGAAACTTCGTGCAGCTCGATCCCGCGCGGGTGCCGGCGCACGTATTTCGCGTCCGCCGCCGCGTGCATCACGAGCAGGACTTCGACTACTTCATGTGAGCGCGAGAGCCGTGATGGACGTGCCCGCAACCCAGAGTCCGCCCGCCGCCGCCACTGGCGCGGCCGACGATCCGCTCTGGTACAAGGACGCGGTCATCTACCAGCTCCACGTCAAGGCGTTCTTCGACTCGAACGGGGACGGGCTCGGCGACTTCCGCGGCTTGACCGAGAAGCTCGATTACATCGAGCAGCTCGGGGTCAACACGATCTGGCTGCTGCCCTTCTATCCCTCGCCGTTGAAGGACGACGGCTACGATGTCTCCGACTACCACGACGTGCACCCGCAGTACGGTACGACGGAGGACTTCCGCCGCTTCGTGGAGGAGGCGCACAAGCGCAGCCTGCGGGTCATCACAGAATTGATCGTGAACCACACGTCGGACGCACATCCGTGGTTTCAGACGGCGCGGCGCGCGCCCAAGGGCTCTCCCGAGCGCGACTTCTACGTCTGGAGCGACGACGAGAGCAATTACCGGAGCACGCGCATCATCTTCACCGACACCGAGACCTCCAACTGGACGTGGGACCCCGTAGCCAAACAGTATTTCTGGCACCGCTTCTTCAGCCACCAGCCGGACCTCAACTTCGACAACCCGAAGGTGCTCGAGGCGGTGCTGAAGACCATGGAACACTGGTGCGAGATTGGCGTCGACGGGTTCCGCCTCGACGCGATCCCCTATCTGGTCGAGCGCGAAGGCACCTCGAACGAGAACCTGCCCGAGACGCACGCGGTGATCAAGAAAATCCGGGCCGAGCTCGACGCCCGTTATGCCGGGAAGCTCCTGCTCGCCGAAGCCAACCAGTGGCCCGAGGACGTGCGCGAATACTTCGGCGAGGCCGACGAGTGCCACATGGCCTATCACTTTCCGCTGATGCCCCGCATGTACATGGCGATCGCGCAGGAGGACCGCCACCCCGTCGTCGAGATCATGCAGCAGACGCCGGAGATCCCGGAGTCCTGCCAGTGGGCGATCTTCCTCAGGAACCACGACGAGCTGACCCTCGAGATGGTGACGAGCAAGGAGCGCGACTACATGTACCGCATGTATGCCGCCGACCCGCGCGCGCGGATCAACCTTGGCATCCGCCGCCGCCTGGCGCCCCTGTTCGAGAACGATATCGACCGCATCAAGCTCATGAACAGCCTGCTGCTCTCGATGCCCGGCTCGCCGATCATTTACTACGGCGACGAGATCGGCATGGGCGACAACATCTATCTCGGCGACCGCAACGGCGTGAGGACGCCCATGCAGTGGAGCCCGGACCGCAATGCGGGGTTTTCGCGCGCCGACCCCCAACGGCTGTACCTGCCGCCGATCATGGACGCGATCTACGGCTATGAGGCAGTCAACGTCGAGGCCCAGTCGCGGGAGCCGAATTCTCTCCTTAACTGGATGCGGCGGCTGCTCGCGGTCCGGAAAACGAGCCGCGCCTTCGGCCGCGGCAAGCTGACCTTCCTGAAACCCGGCAACCGCAAGGTGCTCGCCTACGTGCGCGAGCACGGCGAGGAGGCGATCCTGTGCGTGGCGAACCTGGGGCGCTCGGCGCAGCCGGTCGAGCTTGATCTCAAGCGCTTCAGCGGCCGCATTCCGGTGGAACTTCTCGGCCGCACGCCGTTTCCGCCGATCGGCGATCGCTTCTACCTGCTGACGCTGCCGTCCTGCGGCTTCTACTGGCTGCGCCTCGCCACCGACGTCGCCGCGCCGGACTGGCACGCGCAGGTGGTGCCGTCCGAGGAGCGGCCGACGGTGGTGCTGTTCGATGGCTGGTCGAGCTTCTTCCGCGACCGCGTGGTGCCGTGGCGCATCGGCATGGCGGTGAAGACGTGCGAGCACTTCGAGACCGAGGTGCTGGCGCGCTACGTCGAGGCGCAGCGCTGGTATGCCGCAAAAGGCGAGCCGGTGAAGCGCGCGAAGCTCGCGGACTGGGCGCTGTGGGAGGCGGGCCGCGCAAGCTGCATGCTCGCGCTGCTCGATATCGAGGGCGAGACCTACTTCGTGCCCCTCTCGCTCGCCTGGGAGGACCGCGAGGAGGAGCGCGTGCGCGCGCTCGGGCCGGCGGTGGTCGCCAAGGCGCGCCAGCAGGCACGCGTCGGGGTCATCGCCGATGCGCTCGCCGACGAAGATTTCTGCCGTGCGGTCGTCGAGGCCATCGGCGCGGGCCGTGAGATCGCCACCACGCAGGGCAAGCTGCGCTTCACGCCGACCAGCGCCTTCGCCACGCTGGCGGGTGAAGACTACATGAGCCTGCCAGTCGGGCGGCCCCAGGCGCAAAGCAGCAACACGGTGGTGACGCTCGGCGAGCGGCTGTTTCTCAAGGGCTACCGCCATGTCCGGCCAGGGCGCAACCCCGAGTTCGAGGTCGGGCGCTTTCTCACCGAGCAGGCGCGGTTCGCGAACTGCGTCCCGGTTGCCGGCGCGATCGAGTTTATTGTCGCCGACGGAACGCCCATGACGCTCGGGCTGCTCGAGGCCTACGTTTCAAACCAGGGTGACGGCTGGACCTACACGCTCGAGTACCTTGGACGCTTCTTCGACCAGCCGCGCGCGGCCGTCGAGACCCCGGCACTGGATGTGCACGGCGCCTACCTCGCGCTCATCCGCGTGCTGGGAACGCGCACCGGCGAGCTGCACGGGGCCTTCGCGCGGGCGTCCGGCGACCCGGCGTTCGATCCGGAGCCGGTCACCCCCGAGGACATCGCCGGGTGGAAGCGGCGAGTGCACGAGGAGGCGACGGCAACGCTCCAGCTCCTCGAGAAGAACCTGAACCAGCTCGTGCTGCCAGCGCGGGAGGCCGCCACGGAGCTGCTTGCGCAGCGCAATGAGCTCACCTCGCGCATCGAATCCGGCTCGCCCAGCCCGGGTCCGGCGCTCAAGATCCGCAACCACGGCGACTACCATCTGGGCCAGGTACTGCTGGCCAAGAACGACTTCCGGATCATCGATTTCGAGGGCGAGCCGGCGCGCCCGCTCGCCGAGCGCCGGGCGAAGCACTCGCCCCTGCGCGATGTCGCCGGCATGCTGCGTTCCTTCGACTACGCACGCTGGACGGCGCTGCGCGCGGTCACGCCCGCTCCCCAGGAGCACGACCGGCTCGCCGCGCTCGCCCTCGATTGGCGCGACGCCGCGCGCCGGACGTTCCTCGAAGGCTACGAGGAGGCGACGCGCGGCGCCGGAATCTACGGCTCGTTTGCCGAAGCGCGCGCGCTGCTCGAGCTGTTCGAGCTCGAGAAGGCGCTCTACGAGCTGCGCTACGAGATCAACAATCGCCCGGGCTGGGTCCACGTTCCGCTGCAGGGGATCCACGAGCTGACGCGGCCGGCACCGGCGGCATGACGGGAGCAAAGTGAACCCTGCGAGAGGAGGCTGATATGGAAAGCGTCAACGTGTATCTCGAGCCGTTGCGAGCATTTCTGACCCAGGTCGGGGCATTTCTCCCGCGGCTCGCGCTGGCGGTGGCGGTGCTCATCGCCGGCTGGCTGGCGGCGAAAGTGGTCAGGTTCGCGATCGTCAGGGGGCTGCGCGCGATCAACTTCAACGTGCTGACCGAGCGCGCCGGCATGGACGGCTTCCTCAAGCAGGGCGGCATCGAGCACGACACCACCGATATTTTCGGCCTGCTGGTGTACTGGCTGGTGATCTTCGCGGTCCTGGTGATCGCCTTCAACAGTCTCGGGCTCACCTACATCACGGACCTCTTCGGCCAGGTCGTCCTGTTCGTGCCCAAGGTGATCGTGGCGCTGGTGATACTCGCGTTCGGCGCCTATTTCGCCGCCTTCGTCGGGGGCACCGTGGTCACCTACTGCAGGAACGTGGGCATCCAGGACGCCGACCTGCTGGGCAAGATCGCGCAGTACGCGATCATCGTGTTCGTGGTGCTGATCGCGCTCGACCAGGTGAGCGTCGGCGGCGAGATCATCCGGCAGAGCTTCCTCATCATCCTCGGCGGCATTGTGCTCGCGCTCGCGCTCGCCTTCGGAATCGGGGGGCGCGACTGGGCCGCGGAACTTCTCGAGCGCTGGTGGCCCCGCCGGGATTCGGGCGGGAAGTAAGCGGACGCGGCGGTGCCCTCGAGCGAGCAGCCCGGCGCGCGCCGCCCGCGGGCCGCCAGCGAGCCGGCATGAGCCTGCGGATCACCGCGGTCTGGCCGGGCCGGCCCTATCCGCGCGGCGCGACGTGGGACGGCGGCGGCGTCAATTTCGCGCTGTTCTCCGAGCACGCAGAGAAGGCCGAGATCTGCATCTTCGACGACCGCGGCCGGCGCGAGATCCAGCGCATCGCTTTTCCGGAGCGCACCGACCAGGTGTGGCACTGCTATCTTCCGGAGGCGAGGCCGGGCATGCTCTATGGCTATCGTGTCCACGGGCCGTACCGGCCGGAAGACGGGCATCGCTTCAACTCCCACAAGCTTCTGCTCGATCCCTACGCCAAGGCGCTGACCGGGTCCATCAGCTGGAGCGACGCGAATTTCGGCTACCGCGTCGGGCATGCCCGCGCCGATCTCTCGTTCGACCGCCGCGACTCCGCTCCGGGAATGCCGAAATGCCGGGTCGTCGATCCGGCGTTCACCTGGGGGGACGACCGGCGACCGGATATTCCCTGGCACGACACCGTAATCTACGAGCTGCACGTGAGGGGCTTCACGATGCAGCACCCGGAGATCCCGCCGCCATTGCGCGGGACCTACTCGGGGCTGGCGTCGGTGCCGGTGATCGAGTACCTCAGGCGGCTCGGCGTCACCACGGTGGAGCTGATGCCCGTGCACGCGTTCCTCGACGATCGCCGCCTGGTGCAGAAGGGCCTGTGCAACTACTGGGGCTACAACTCGATCGGCTATTTTGCGCCTGACAACCGCTATGCGGGGGAGCGGCCGGTGGCCGAGTTCAAATCCATGGTCAAGGCGCTGCATGCCGCGGGCATCGAGGTGGTGCTCGATGTCGTCTACAACCACACCGGCGAGGGCGACCACCTGGGGCCGACGCTGTGCTTTCGCGGCTTGGACAACTCATCGTATTACCGGCTCAAGCCCGGCGAGGGCCGCACCTACGTGGACTACACGGGCTGCGGCAACACGCTCAACCTGGTGCATCCGCGGGTGCTGCAGCTCATCATGGACTCGCTGCGCTACTGGGTGACCGAGATGCACGTGGACGGATTCCGGTTCGATCTCGCCTCGACGCTCGCGCGCGAGCTGCACGAGGTCGACCGCCTCGGCGCCTTCTTCGACATCGTGCGCCAGGATCCCGTGCTCGCGCAGGTGAAGCTGATCGCCGAGCCGTGGGACCTGGGCGAGGGCGGCTACCAGGTCGGCAATTTTCCCGGGGGCTGGACGGAGTGGAACGACAAGTACCGGGACGCCATGCGCGCGTATTGGAAGGGCGACGGCGGCGTCATCGGGGAGTTCGCGCGCCGGCTGACGGGCTCGAGCGATCTCTACGAGCAGAGCGGGCGCCGGCCGCACGCGAGCATCAACTTCATCACCGCGCACGACGGCTTCACTCTGCACGACCTCGTCGCCTACGAGCGCAAGCACAACGAGGCGAATCTCGAAGACAACCGCGACGGGCACGACAACAACCTGTCGTGGAACACCGGCGTCGAAGGCGAAACGGAAGACGCCGCCATCAACTCGCTGCGCGCCCAGCGCAAGCGCAATTTCCTGGCGACCTTGCTGCTGTCGCAGGGCGTGCCGATGCTCGCGGCCGGAGACGAGATCGGGCGCACGCAGCGCGGGAACAACAACGCCTACTGCCAGGACAACGACGTCTCCTGGGTGGACTGGAACCTGACGGAGGACAAGCGCCGGCTCCTCGAATTCACGCGGCGCATGATCCGGCTCCGGCTCGACCACCCGGTGTTCCGGCGGCGCCACTTCTTTGCCGGGCGGCCGATCCGCGGCTCCGGCGTCAAGGACATCATGTGGCTGAAGCCCGACGGGAGCGAGATGAGCGACGAGGAGTGGCACCACCACCACGCGCGCTCGCTGGGAGTGCTGCTGAGCGGCGAAGGCCTCACCGAAATCGACCGGCGCGGCCGCCCGATCACCGACGCGGTATTCCTCGTGCTCTTCAACGCGCATCACGAGGAGATCGCCTTCACGCTGCCGAACCACCTCGCGGCCGTGCGTTGGCTCGCCGTGATGGATACGACGGTCGGGGAGGGGCTTGCGCGCGACGGCGTGTTCGAGGGCGGGAGCGCGTATTCCCTCAAGGGCCGCTCGCTTGCGCTGTTGCAGCAGCAGAAAGTCGTGCGGTGAGATAGCAGATAGCGGGAATTTGTTTTGACGCAGGTCCATTCGCGTGGCGCGGGAACCATGCTCGCGAACGAGGTGCCTAATCATCGAAAGGAGTACGCCTATGAGCCAGCGTAGGAAACAGCCATCCCGGATGCGCATGGAACGCGAGCTGCGGCGGCTCGGTAGGAATCTGGACGGCCTGATCGGGAAAACCCGCGACGCGCAGGCCGCCGCGCGCGTGAAATACGCTGCGCAGCTGACGACACTGAAGGCAAAACAGGCGACGGCGAAGAGCATGCTCGCCCAGCTCCGCCGGCGCAGCGCAGCGGCGGGCGGCCCCTTGAAATCGGGGCTGGTGAAGGCCTGGGCCGAACTGAGCGTCGCGGTGAACAAGGCGCGCCAGCGCTTTCGCGAAACGACCTGAGCGCGGGGAAGCCGCAGCGGTCGCGCGGCCCTCGGGGCCGGTTTGGAGGCGCCAGGCGGGCGCTAGCGCAGGTAGGCCTCGATCGCGTAGCTCCGCAGCATGCGGTGGCTGTTGAAATACGAGGCGTTCTTGGCGATCGCGCCCTTCATGACCGCAATCCACCTTGCGCGGTCGCCGTTCCACAGCGGAAGCACGATGTTCTCGAGCTTGTCATAGAACGACCTCGCGTCGTCGCCATTCTGGGCCTCGTGGTCCGTACCGATGGCCCAACCGGTGACTCCCTCCATGCAGCCCTCGATCCACCAGCCGTCGAGCACCGAGAGCTGGGGCACGCCGTTGAAACTTGCCTTCATGCCGCTCGTGCCCGAGGCCTCGTATGGCCGCAGCGGCGTGTTGAGCCAGACGTCAGACCCCGCGACCAGGTCGAGCGCCACCGCCATGTCATAGTCCGGCACGAACGCGGCCTGCACGGTGCCGGCGAGGGAGCGGATGTGGCGGTGGATGTCCTCGATTGCCTGCTTGCCGGGCTCGTCGCGCGGATGCGCTTTTCCCGCCAATACGAGCTGGAACGGCTGGCGGCGGGCAATCGCCCGCAGGCGCTCAATGTCCGAGAATAGCAATTCCGGCCGCTTGTAGGCGGTCATGCGGCGGGCAAAGCCGATGATCGGCAGTTCCGGATTGAGGGCGACCCCGCACGATTTCTGCACGCGCCCGATCAGGCACGCCTTGGCGGCTCCGTGCGCGATCCAGATCTCCGCGTCGGAAATCTGGTCCGCGCGCGTGAGCAACTGCGGGTCGTGACGCCAGCCCGGCAGGTAGCGGTCGTAGAGGGCGGCGTAGCCCGGTGAGGTCCACGTACTGGGATGCACCCCGTTGGTGACCGCACGCACCTCGTGGCCGGGGAACATCTGCCGGGAGACCTGTGCATGCCGGCGCGCCACGCCGTTGACGTACTCGCTCAGGTTGAGCGCCAGCCGCGTCATGTTGAGACGGTCCGGCCCGGCGAGCCGCTTGAGTTCCTCAGGCTCGATGACATTGCCCAGCAGCTCCGTCACCAGACTCCATTCGAACTGATCGTGGCCCGCTTCCACCGGCGTGTGCGTGGTGAAATTACACAGCGCCCGCACCCCCCTCACGTCGTAGCTCGGCTCGTCCGCCCGCCGCCGACCTGTAGTGTGGAACCCGCGCAGCAACTCGACGGCGAGCAACGCCGAGTGACCCTCGTTCATGTGATAACTGCGAACGCGGATGTTGAGCGCCTGCAGCATGCGCACGCCGCCCACGCCCAGCACGATTTCCTGCTTCAGGCGGTAGCGCTGATCGCCGCCGTAAAGGACGTGCGTGATCTCGCGGTCCTCCGCGCGGTTCTCGGGAAGGTCGGTGTCGAGCAGTATCACCGGCACGCGGCGCTCGAAGTGGCTCTCGAGCGTATAGAGCCAGCTGCGGATCCAGACTTCATGCCCGCCGATCTCCACCGCCACCTTGGCCTGCAGCGGCTTGCAGCGCGCAGCCGGATCCCACTCGTCCGCATGCTCGACCTGGCGGCCTGCCGCGTCGATTTCCTGCCGGAAATAGCCCGTGTGGCTCACCAGCGTCACGCCGACGAGGGGGATGCGCAGGTCGGCCGCGGAGCGCAGCGTGTCGCCAGCGAGGATGCCGAGGCCGCCGCTGTAAGTGGGGATCTCGGCGGCAAGCGCGCTCTCCATCGAAAAGTAGGCGATGCGCGGCCGGTCGAGAAAATGCGTGATCACGATTCCGGTTCCATCACGCCGCATAGCTTACCAGCAACGGCCGCGAAGTACCAGGAAGGGACCGTGGCATGAAGGATGAGAAAACGGGCCCGCTCCAGGGAATCGGTTATCGATATCCGGACCGGCAAGTAGAATGACGGACTGCATGGAACGACGCCACCCCATGCCATTCGGCGCGGAAGTTCTCGGGCGGGAACGCACCCGCTTTCGCCTTTGGGCACCATCCGCAACGGAAGTCGCCCTCGTGCTGGCAGCGCCCGATCGCATTGCGCCGATGGCGGCGCTGGGCGACGGCTGGTGGGAGCGAATCGAGACGGCGCCGGCGGGCACGCGCTATCGCTACCGGATCAACGCGGCGCTCGCCGTCGCCGACCCCGCCTCGCGCTTCAATCCGGCGGACGTGCATGGGCCGAGCGAGGTGGTCGATCCAGCTGCCTACGATTGGAACGATGGCGACTGGCGCGGCCGGCCATGGGAGCAAGTGGTGCTCTACGAGCTGCACGTGGGCGCATTCTCTCCCGAAGGCACGTTCGCGGGCGTCGAGGCGCGCCTCGACTATCTCGCGCAGCTCGGCGTGACGGCGATCGAGCTCATGCCGGTGGCGGATTTTCCCGGCAGGCGCGGCTGGGGCTATGACGGCGTGCTGCCCTTCGCGCCGGATGCCGCCTACGGCCGGCCCGAGGACCTCAAACGAATGATCGCGGCGGCCCATGCGCGCGGGCTCATGGTATTCCTCGACGTGGTCTACAACCACTTCGGCCCGGAGGGCAACACCCTTCACGCCTACGCTCCGCAGTTTTTCACCGAACGGCACCACACGCCGTGGGGCGCGGCCATTAATTTCGACGGTCCCGACGCGCGGCCGGTGCGGGATTTCTTCATTCACAACGCGCTCTACTGGCTCGAGGAATATCACCTCGACGGACTGCGTCTCGACGCGGTGCACGCGATCGTGGACGATACCAGGCCGGACTTCCTGGTGGAGCTTGCCGAGGCCGTGCGCCGCGGGCCGGGACGCGACCGCCACGTGCATCTCGTGCTGGAAAACGACAGGAACCAGGCGCGTTATCTGGAGCGAATGCCGGCCGGGCCGGCGCGCTGGTACGACGCGCAATGGAACGACGACCTGCACCACGCGTTTCACGTCCTCGTCACCGGTGAGTCCGACGGCTACTACGCCGATTACAACGATGATCCGACGCGACTGCTCGGGCGGTGTCTCGCCGAGGGCTATGCGTATCAGGGCGAAGCCTCGCGCTACCGCGGGCACCGGGCGCGCGGGGAGCCGAGCGCGAGCCTCCCGCCCGGCGCATTTGTCTCCTTTCTCCAGACCCACGACCAGGTCGGCAATCGCGCTTTCGGCGAGCGCCTGGTGACCCTTGGCGAGGAGGCCGCGCTGCGCGCCGCTACCGCGGCATGGCTTCTCACGCCTGCTCCGCCGCTGCTGTTCATGGGCGAGGAGTTCGGCGCCGCGACACCGTTTCTGTACTTCTGCGATTTCACGGGAGAGCTGGCGGACGCCGTTCGCGACGGACGGCGGCGCGAGTTCGCCCATTTCGCGCGGTTTGCCGATCCTGCGGCCCAGGCGGGCATCCCGGATCCGAACGACCCCGGCACCTACCGGCGCAGCAGGCTCGACTGGAGCTGCATCGGGCAGCCGCCGCACGCGCGCTGGCTCGCGCTCTATCGGCGCCTGCTCGCCGTCCGCCGCGAGCGTCTCGCGCCGCGGCTGCCCGGGATGCGGGGTCACGCCGGCCGCTACCGGGTGCTCGGCGACGGGGCGCTCGCCGTCGAATGGCGCCTCGGCGACGGAAGCGGGCTTGAGCTCCTGCTCAACCTGAGCGCGCGCGAAGTCGCGCTCGGTGCGCGACCGGCGGGCGCGTTGCTCCATTGCGAGCCCCACGAGGCGGAAGCGGCGGTCGCGGCGGGGAGGCTGCCTGGGGTTACCGCAACCTGCTATCTTGGGGCAGGTGCCAAGTAAGATGAACCGATCCGCACTTGACCGGCTGTGCGCGCTCGAAGGCATTGCGTCCGAGTACGCCGACATCTGGGGCAAGAACCACCGCGCCTCCGACGAGACACGCATTGCTCTGTTGCAGGCGATGGGCATCGTCGCGAACGCCGCCGGTGTAGAGAGCGCGCTCAAGGAGCGCGAAGACCGCCCGTGGCGGCGCGGGCTGCCCCCTGTTTCGGTGCAACGCGAGGATGTTGTGCCCTACCGCTGGGAGATTTGCTGCGACGAGCACCGTCGCGGGGTGGCGCACCGCTGGAGCCTCGAGCTCGAATCGGGGGAAAAGCGCTCCGGAGAGTTTCGTCCCGCTGATCTGCCGCGGCTCGCCGAGCGCTCGATCGACGGCACGCGCCATCTCAAGGTGGCGTTCGAATGGCGGGAACGCCTGCCGCTCGGCTATCACCGCTTCACGCTGCAGCCGCCCGATGGCGCAAAAGCCGCGGTTCTCACCCTGATCATCGTGCCGCGACGGTGCACCACGCCGCCCGCCCTGGAGGGCGCGGGGCGCGTCTGGGGTCCCGCGCTGCAGCTCTACGCCCTGCGCAGCGGGCGCAACTGGGGCATCGGCGACTTCACCGATCTCCGCAACGCGATCGAGATCGCGGGGCGCACCGGCGCCGGCATCGTCGGCGTGAATCCGCTGCACGCGCTTTTTCCCCACAACCCGGACCATATCAGCCCGTACAGCCCGTCGAGCCGCGTTTACTTGAACGCGCTCTACGTGGATGTCGAAGCGGTGCCGGAGTTCGTCGAATGCGAGCGTGCGCGGGCGGCCGTTGCAACACCCGAGTTCCAGTCGCGCCTGCGCGCGCTGCGCGCGGCGGAACGGGTGGATTACCGCGGTGTGGCCGAGGCCAAGCTGTGGGCGCTGCGCGCCGTATTCGATCACTTCCGCAGCCGCCACGTGCTGCCGCACTCGGCACGGGGTGAGGCATTCCTCGCCTACCAGCGTTCCGGCGGCGAGCCGCTATTGCGCTTCGCGCTCTTTCAGGCGCTGCAGGAGGATTTCCACGCGCGCGACGAGAACGTGTGGGGCTGGCCGGTATGGGCCGAGGGCTACCGCGATCCGGCGTCGCCGCAGGTGCGGGCATTCCTGGAGGCCAATCGCGATAGGGTCGATTTCTACGCCTGGCTGCAGTGGCTCGCCGAGGAGCAGCTCGGCGCCTGCGGCCGGCGTTCCTGGGAGCTCGGGCTCGGCGTCGGCCTGTATCAGGATCTTGCGATCTCCGTGGATCGTGCGGGAGCCGAGACCTGGGCCTGGCAGAGCGTCTATGCGGAGATGGCTAGCATCGGCTCGCCTCCCGACGACTTCAACCTGAATGGCCAGAACTGGGGCCTGCCGCCACCGATCCCGGAGGCGCTTTCCGAAACCGCCTATGCGCCGTTCGTGGCAACACTGCGCGCCAACATGCGCCACGCCGGCGCGCTGCGAATCGACCACGTGATGGGTCTCATGCGGTTGTTCTGTATCCCTCCGGGGGGCAGCCCGGCCGACGGCACCTATGTCCACTATCCGTTCCAGGATTTGATCGGCGTGCTGGCGCTGGAGAGCCTGAGAAATCGCTGCCTCGTGATCGGCGAGGACCTGGGCACGGTGCCCGACACGGTGCGCACGGCGCTCGCGCCCCTCGGGGTGCTCTCCTACCGACTGCTGCTGTTCGAAAAAGAGCGCGATGGCGGCTTCAAGGCGCCCGGAGCCTATCCGGCGCAAGCGCTCGCCGCGGTCAGCACGCACGACCTGCCCACCCTCAAGAGCCTGTGGATCGGGCATGACCTCGACCTGCGTGCCGAGCTCGGGCTATACCCCTCGGACGAGCAGCGGGAGCGGCAGGTGGTGGAGCGCGCACAGGACCGTGCCCGCCTGCTGGTGGCGCTGCAGCGCGAAGGCCTGCTGCCGGCCGGCGTGACGGTCCATCCGGTGTCCGCTCCGGAGATGACGCCGGAGCTTGCGCGGGCGCTTCACCTCTACCTCGCGCGCAGCCCGGCGCAGGTCATGATGGTCCAGATGGAGGACGTGCTCGGCCAGCTCGAACAGGTCAACCTCCCCGCGACCAGCGCGGAGTACCCTAATTGGAGCCGCAAGCTGCCGCTCAGCATCGAGGAATGGTCCGCGGACCCGCGCGTGACGGCACTCGCGGAGGCGTTGCGCCGGGAGCGCGGCGTGGGGGCGCAGCCGCGCGCCGCGGCGGGCACGGCGCATCCCGCCGCGGTTATCCCGCACGCGACCTATCGCCTGCAGCTCAACCGTGAATTCACGTTTCGTGACGCGGCCGCGGTCGTCCCCTATCTCTCCGAGCTCGGCGTCTCCCATGTCTACTGCTCGCCGTACCTGCGGGCGCGCCCGGGCAGCACGCACGGCTACGACATCATCGACCACAACGCGCTCAATCCCGAAATCGGCGGCCGGGACGACTTCGAGCACTTCGCGCGCACGCTCGGGGCGCACGGCATGGGGCACATTCTCGACATGGTGCCCAATCACATGGGCGTCATGGGCGCGGACAACGCATGGTGGATGGACGTGCTCGAGAACGGCCCGGCTTCGGTCTACGGCGGCTTTTTCGACATCGACTGGCAGCCGGTCGATCCCTTGCTCGCGGGGAAGGTGCTGGTCCCCGTGCTCGGCAACCATTACGGCGTCGTGCTCGAGCTGGGCGAGTTGCGGCTTGCGTTCGAGCCCGAGCACGGCGCATTCAGCATCTGGTACCAGCAGAACCGGTTTCCGGTCGATCCGGGCGGCTACGGCCGCATTCTCGAGCGCGTTTTGAAGCACGCGCCGCCGCAGGATCTTGCGCCGGCGGCACGCATCGAGCTCGAGAGCCTGGTGACCGCTTTTGGCCACCTTCCGGGACGCAACGAGAACGGCGCGGAGAAACGCGCCGAGCGCGACCGCGACAAGGAAGTGCACAAGAAGCGTCTGGCCGCGCTCGTGGCCGCGCATCCCGCGCTTGCGGCCGGCATGGCGGCCGCGCTGCGCGCGGTGAACGGCACGCCGGGCCAGCGCGCGAGCTTCGACGCGCTGCACGAGCTGCTCGAGGCGCAGGCCTATCGACTGGCTTACTGGCGGGTCGCCTCCGACCAGATCAACTACCGCCGCTTTTTCGACATCAACAGCCTCGCCGCGCTGCGGATGGAGGACGAAGCGGTGTTCGCCGCCACGCATCGGCTGGTGTTCGAGCTGCTGGCGGGTGGCCGGGTGGACGGAGTGCGCATTGACCATCCCGACGGCCTGTACGATCCGGTGCGCTACTTCCGACGCCTGCAGGAGCGCTACGCTCCGACGGCGGCGCCCCCGGAGCAGCCGCGCGGCTGGCCGCTGTATCTCCTTGCCGAGAAGATCACCGCCGGGCACGAGCGGCTGCCCGAAAGCTGGCCGATCCACGGCACGACCGGTTACCGGTTCGCGAACGTCGTCAATGGCCTGTTCGTGGACGGCGCCGCGAAGCGCAAGATGGAACGGACCTATCACTCGTTCGCCGGGCAAACCCAGGGATTCGAGGAAGTCGCGTATTCGGCGAAGCAGCTGATCATGCGCACGGCGCTCGCGAGCGAGCTCGCAGTGCTCGCAAACCGCCTCGCCCGTATCGCGCAGGCGGATCGCCGCACGCGTGATTACACGCTGACCGCGCTACGCGATGCGCTGAGCGAGGTGGTGGCCTGCTTTCCGGTGTATCGCACCTACATCGACGAGCGTACCGGAACGGACGATCGGCGCCACATCGAGTGGGCCGTGGCGCGGGCGAAGAAGAGGAGCCAGGCCGCGGACGTGACGATTTTCGACTTCGTGCAGCGCGTGCTGCTCGGACAGCCGGTCGAGGACGCCGACACCGCGCTCGCGCGGCTCACGCGCGAGTTTGCGATGAAGTTTCAGCAATTCACCGCGCCGGTTGCCGCCAAGGGGGTGGAGGACACGGCGTTCTATCGCTATCACCGGCTCGCGTCGTTGAACGAAGTGGGCGGCGACCCCGACGATTTCGGCTTCACGATCACGGCTTTTCACGGAGCGAACCGGGACCGCGCGAAAAACTGGCCGCACACGCTGCTCGCAACGTCCACTCACGACAGCAAGCGCGCGGAAGACGTGCGCGCGCGCATCGATGTGCTCTCCGAGATGCCGGCGGCCTGGCGGCTGGAGGCCGGGCGCTGGAGCCGGCTCAATCGCAATCGCAAGCGGGAGTCGGAAGGCGCCGAGGCGCCGTCGCGCAACGACGAGTACCTGCTCTACCAGACGCTGGTAGGCACATGGCCGGTGCCTGCCCCGGACGAGGCGGGACGCGCGCGCTACTGCGAACGGATCGAAGCCTACATGCTCAAGGCCGCGCGCGAGGCGAAGCTGCACACGTCCTGGATCAACCGCAACGCCGATTACGAGAACGCCCTGGTGGAATTCGTGCGGGGATTGCTCCGCACGGCCACGGGCGCCCCGTTCGTCGACCGGCTGAGCGCTTTCACGGCGCAAATCGCGCGCATCGGCTGGGTGAACAGCCTGTCGCAGCTTGCCATCAAGATCACGGCTCCGGGCGTGCCCGATTTCTACCAGGGGTGCGAGCTGTGGACGCTCGATCTCGTCGATCCCGACAACCGCCGGCCGGTCGATTTCGAGCGCCGGCGCGCGCTGCTGAACAAGATCAAGGCGGGGTTCGAAGGCGAGCCCGTCCGCCGCCTCGAGCGCGCGCGTGCTCTTCTCGATGATATGGCCGACGGGCGCGTCAAGCTCTACGTGACGTGGCAAGGGCTGATGGCGCGCACGGTGCAGCGCCAGCTCTTCGCGGCAGGAGAGTACCTGGCGCTCGAAACCGCGGGCAGCCACGCGCACCGCCTGTGCGCGTTCGCGCGCGTCGACGGCGCGGCGGCGTCGATCACGATTGCGCCGCGACTGGTTGCCGGGTTGCCGACCGGGGCGGCGCTTCCGGTGGGGAGCGGCGCATGGGGCGATACGCGTGTGACGCTGCCGCAGCGACTGGCGCGGCGCTACCGGAACATTTTCACCGGCGAGGAGCATGCCGGCGAGGGTGCGACAACGCTTGACGTCGCCACCGTGCTCGCTCATTTTCCGGTGGCGATACTCATGAGCGGCGCTCATTCATGAAATGAGCGGCGCGGCCGGGGAACTTTTCAATCCATACGGGCACAAAAAAAGAAGGAGAAATCAAGGCGGTAGTTCAAACGCCGCGTTGCCGGGCGCGCGCATCTACGGATGCGGCCCGGCGCGATACGAAATGATGAATAATCAGCCGAGGAGGGCGTGGGAGCTATGTCGTTGCAAACCCCGGGGAAGTTCCACGTACGCGGCCCCTGCGCGGTCGCAGTAGCCTCGTGCGCGCGCTGAACCCGCGCATCGATCCGGAGAAATTCTTCGCGCGCGTGGCGCGCGCGCCGGTGCGCGTGCTGATACTCGACTACGACGGGACGCTCGCGCCGTTCCAGGTGCGCCCGGAGCGGGCGGTTCCGTACGCCGGCGTGGAGGAGGTGCTCGACGAGATAATGGCGGTGGAGCACAGCCGCGTCGTCATCGTGACCGGCCGGGCGGTCGGCGATCTCGTGCCGCTGCTGAACCTCCAACGCCGTCCCGAACTGTGGGGCGCGCACGGCTGGGAGCGGCTGCTGCCCGACGGGCGCGGGGCGCGGGCGGAGCTGGATCAGGACGTGCGCCGGCGCCTGAACGAGGGCGAGCGCCGCGCGCGCGAGCTCACGCGCGTCGGGGCGCGCGTTGAGACCAAGCCCGCAAGCGTTGCGCTGCATTGGCGGGGCACCTCTGCGCTCGCCACCGCGCGAATCCGCAATGCGTTGCCGCAGCTCTGGGAGCCGCTCGCCGCCGACGGCGAGCTCGAGCTGCTGGAGTTCGACGGGGGGCTGGAACTGCGGGCGCGCGGCTGCAACAAGCAGCATGCCGTCAAGGCCGTGCTTGCCGAAACACCGGGCGATGCGGCGGTCGCGTACCTCGGGGACGACTTAACCGATGAGGACGCCTTTGCCGCGGTGAAGCCGCGCGGGCTCGCAGTGCTGGTGCGTCCCGAATTCCGTGAGACCGCGGCCGATGTCTGGATCCGGCCGCCGCGGGAGCTGATCGCCTTCCTCAAGCGCTGGCGCGACGCGTGCGGGAGGAGCCAATGAAAGGGTGGACCCAGTTCATGCAGGCGAACGGGCCGGCGGACTTCCTGGCCGCGCTCGCCATTGCAGTGGCAGTCTGGATCGTGCTGGCCATTGCCAGGCGCTATGGTGGCCGCCTCCTCACACGCATTGCGAAGCGAACCGAGGCGCCCTGGGGCGATCTCCTCGCCGGGACGGTGCGAGCAACCAGCCTCACCCTGCTTGCGCCGGTCGCGCTCTACGCCGGTTTCTCGGTGCTCGATGTGCCGGCGCAGCTCGCGCGCTTCATCGAGCTTGCCGCGGCGCTCGCGCTCCTGGCGCAGGCGGGGCGGTGGGCGAACCGCCTGATCGTGCTCTGGATGGCGCAGAAGATGAAGGTGGCCCGCGAGCGCGGGGCGGAAGGCGCCACCGCCTTGACCCTGCTCACGTTCGCGGCGCGGGTGGCGCTCTGGTCCCTGGTGCTGCTGGTGGGGCTCGACCAGCTTGGCTTCAACATCACCGCACTGGTGGCGGGCCTCGGCATCGGCGGCATCGCGGTGGCGCTTGCCGCGCAGAACATCCTGGGCGATCTTTTCGCGTCGCTTTCGATCGTGCTCGACAAGCCGTTCGTGGTCGGCGATTTCATCGTGGTCGACGGCCTGCGCGGCGCGGTCGAGCGCGTGGGCATCAAGACGACGCGCGTGCGCAGCCTCGACGGAGAGCTGCTGGTCATCCCGAACAGCGACCTCATGAAGAGCCGCATCCACAATTACCGGCAGATGGAGGAGCGTCGTGTCCTGTTCACGGTCGGGGTGACCTACCAGACGCCCCCGGAGAAGGTGCGGGCGATTCCGGGGTGGCTGCGCGAGGCGGTGCAGGCCCAACCGAGGGCGAGGTTCGACCGCGCGCACTTCAAGGAGTACGGCGATTCCGCGCTCGTGTTCGAAATTGTCTATTACGTGCTCGATCGCGACTACAATCTGTACATGGACGTGCACCAGGCGGTCAACCTCGCCATCTTCGATCGCTTCGCGCGCGAGGGTGTCGAGTTCGCCTACCCGACGCGTACCCTGCACGTGCAGATAGCCCCCGCCGTGGCGGCGGAATGAGGGAGGACCGGTGAAAGGGAAAAGCGAGCGGCTGATCGTGGTGTCGAACCGCCTGCCGTTTTCTTTCCGACGCGCGGCGGACGGACGCTGGAAGTCGGAACCGAGCGGCGGCGGCCTGGTGACAGCGCTGCTGCCGGTGCTGCGGCACCGCGGCGGCATGTGGATCGGCTGGCCCGGCGCGGCGGAGGGGTCGGACGGGCTCGACCGGGAGCTGGCGGCCGCCGGGGAGGGCGCCGGCTATGCGCTGAAGGCGGTGCCGCTCACCGCGGAAGAGATCCGCAACTTCTACGAGGGGTTTTCGAACGAGATCATCTGGCCGCTGTTCCACGACATGCAGCTTCTGTGCAACTTCGATCCCGCGTACTGGCGCACCTACCGTGAAGTCAACCGCAAGTTCGCGCGGGTCGTGCATGACGCGTGCGGCGCGGGGGACTTCGTGTGGGTGCACGACTACCATCTCATGGGCGTTGCCTCGGAGCTGCGCCGCCTGAAGAGCGAAGCGCGCATGGGGTTCTTCCTGCACATTCCATTCCCCTCCCCGGACATGTTTCTGAAGCTCCCATGGCGGCTCGAGATCATCGAGTCGCTGCTGCGCTACGATTTGGTCGGCTTCCAGACCATGCGCGACCGGCGCAATTTCGTCCAGTGCGTGCGCGAGCTCCTGCGGGACGTCGAATTCGAAGGCCGCGGCCAGGTGCTGCAGGCGACGGTGTCGGGACGCAAGGTGCGCGTCGGCAACTTTCCGATCAGCATCGATTTCAACGCCTTCCTGCGCCAGGCCACAACGAGCGAGGTCGCCGCCCGCGCCAAGGAATTGCATCGGCTGCTGCCCAACCGCAAGCTGCTCCTGGGCATCGACCGCCTCGACTATACCAAGGGCATCCCGCAGCGGCTGCAGGCGTTCCAGAACGTGCTCGAGCGCTACCCTGAACTGCGCGAGCGCCTCTCCCTCATCCAGGTCGTGGTCCCGAGCCGCGAGGACATCGAGCAGTACCAGGAATTGAAGACCGAGATCGAGCGTCTGGTCGGCCGGATCAACGGGTCGTTCGTGCGCCCCGGCGGGTGGGTCCCGGTGTGGTACGTCTACCGTAGCCTCTCGCGGCTCGACCTCCTTGCCTACTACCGGGCGGCGGACATCGGGCTCATCACGCCGCTCAAGGACGGCATGAACCTCGTGGCCAAGGAATACTGCGCCTGCAGCATCGAGGAGGATTGCGCGCTGATCCTGTCGGAGTTCGCCGGCGCCGCGGCGCAGCTCGCGAACAACGCGCTGCTGGTCAATCCGTTCGACATCGAGGGTGTCGCGGACGCGATCCACCGCGCCTACCACATGGATGCGGGCGAGCGCCAGGCGCGCATGCGCAGAATGCGCCGTTCGATCCGCGAAAACGACGTGTTTTTGTGGGTGGACTCGTTTCTGCGCGCGGCTATTGCACGCGATCTCAGGGCGTTCCCGCAGCCGGAGCATGTCGTCCCCGACGAGATTATGGACCACACGCCGTTGGTCCTGTGAGAGCGGGGGAACGCCCGGGGCGATTCCCGCCATGACCACCTTTCTGCCTCAATACCCGTTCCCTCCCAGCCCGGTGCTGCTGTTCGGGCTTCTGCTCCTCGCCGGCGTCGTCGGCGGCGAGTTGGTGAAACGCGCGCTCAACCTCCCCCGCATCGTCGGCTACGTGCTGGCCGGGTTGCTGCTCGGCGCGAGCGGGTTCAACCTGCTCGATGAGGAGCTGGTGCAGGAGTCGTGGATCTTCGTCGAGATCGCGCTCGGACTGGTGTTGTTCGAGCTCGGGCGGCGGCTGCACCTCAAATGGCTGCGTAATGACCCGTGGCTGCTCGCAACGGGGCTCCTCGAAAGCGCGCTTGCATTCGGTTTCCTCTACGTGACGCTGACCTACTTTGGTGTCCAGCCAATTTACGCGGCGGTGGCGGCGGCGATCGGCGTCGCCACCTCGCCGGCGGTGGTACTGCTGGTGGCGCAGGAACTGAAGGCGGAGGGCCAGGTGACCGAGCGTGCGCTGAACCTCACGGCGCTGAACAGCGTGGTGGCGTTCGTGCTCACGACGATGCTGCTGTCGTGGATCCACCATGAATACCAGGCGGGCTGGACGACGATCGTCCTGCACCCGGTGTATCTCCTCGGCGGCTCGCTCGCGCTCGGATTCGCGGCGAGCGTCGTGGCCATCGTTTTGTCGCGCTGGCTGGGGCAGCGCGCGGAACGCCAGTTCGCGCTGGTGCTCGCGCTCATCGTGCTCACCATCGGCGCGGCGCGCATGCTCGACCTGTCGGTGCTGCTGGCGTTGCTCGCCCTGGGGGTATTTTCGCGCAATCTCGATACGCGCCACGACGTGATGACGGTCGATCTCTCCGGCATCGGCCAGATCTTCTATGTGGTGCTGTTCGTGGTGAGCGGCGCCAAGCTGCACTTGGTGGAGCTGATGACGGGGGGAGGGCTGGCGCTGGCTTACGTGGCGGCGCGGCTCGCCGGCAAGATGATCGGCGTCATGAGCTTGAGCCATTTGAGCGGAGTGCGTCCGGGCACCGCGCTGATGCTGGGGGTCGCGCTCACGCCGATGTCGGGCCTGGCGCTGGCGATGGTGCACGGAACGGCGGATCTCTACCCCGAGTTCGGCGCCCGGCTCTCCGCGATCGTGCTCTCGGCAGTGTTGATCCTGGAGTTGATCGGCCCGGTGGCGGTGCAGTTCGCGCTCAAGCGCGCCGGCGAGGCGAAAGACGCGGTATGAGCGGCATGAGCGGCGACGAGCTGGAGTTCACGCCCTCAAAGGGGCTCACGGTCGGAGTCGAGATCGAGCTGCAGATCCTCAATTCGCGCGACTACGATCTCGCGCGTGATGCCGCGGATCTCATCGGGCTGATCGAGAAGGCCCCCCACCCCGGAGCGGTCAAGCCGGAGATCACCGAGAGCATGGTGGAGCTGAACAGCTCGATCCACCCGGGTCATGACTCCCTGGCATCGGAGCTGAAGGTGATCCGCGACACGGTGGTGCAGGCGGCGAGCCGGCTTAACGTGCGCATCGCGGGCGGCGGCTCGCATCCCTTCCACACGTGGGCAGACCGGCGGATCTATCCGACCGAGCGCTTTCGGCACCTGCTCTCGCTCTACGGCTACCTCGCGAAGCAATTCACGATCTTCGGACAGCACGTGCACGTGGGCTGTCCGGACGGTGACGTGGCGATCTATCTCACCCATATCCTGTCGCGCTACGTGCCGCACTTCATCGCGCTTTCGGCGTCCTCGCCCTTCCAGCAGGGCGAGGACACATCGTACGCGTCGTCGCGCCTGAATACCGTGAGCGCGTTCCCGCTCTCGGGGCAGATCCCGTTCGTGCACTCGTGGAGTGAGTTCCTCGAGTACTTCGAGAAGATGCGCGGCTACGGCATCGTCGAGAGCATGAAGGACTTCTACTGGGACATCCGCCCGAAGCCGGAGTACGGCACGGTCGAGATCCGCGTCTTCGACACGCCGCTGACCGTCGAGCACTCGGCCGCGCTCGCGGCCTACACGCAATCGCTTGCCCGCTACATCCTGACCGACCGGCCGTTCGCGCCGCAGCGCGACGTCTACACGCTGTACAACTACAATCGCTTCCAGGCCTGCCGCTACGGTCTCGACGGCAAGATCATCGACGCCTACACGCAGCGTCACGTGACCCTCAAGGAGGATATCCTGGAAACTCTGGCGGTCATCACCCCGCACGCCGCGGCGCTCGGCAACGGCCTGGCGCTGGCGAAGCTCGCGGCCGATGTCGAGGCCGGGCGCTCCGGCGCAAGCCGGCTGCGCGAGATCTTCCGCGAGCGCGGCTCCCTCAACGACGTTGCCCGGGTGCAGAGCGACGTGTGGATGGGCGCCGGCGAGCCCGCCAAGGCAAAGGAGGCACCCAGACCGTGAGCCGCAGGCCGCTCAAGATCGGGATCTCGGCGCGCATCTTCCACCGCGTGCCGCGGGAGCTGGGATTCCAGGGCAAGACGCTGCAGTATCTCGAACAGACGGTCGCGCACTGGCTGATGACGGCAGGGGCGCTCGTCTTCATGATTCCCTCGATCGCGGGAAACGGGCTGCTGCGGCGCGGAAACATCCGCATTGCTGACTACGTTGCGGAGCTCGACGGCCTGGTACTGCAGGGTGGAGCCGACGTGAGCCCGCACACCTACGGAGAGACGCCGCTCAAGCCGGCGTGGGAGGGGGACCGCGTGCGCGATCTCTACGAGATCGACCTCCTGCAGGAATTCGTCTCCCGCGGGAAGCCCGTGCTGGGCATCTGCCGCGGGCTGCAGCTCATCAACGTCGCCTTCGGCGGCACGCTCTACCAGGACATCTCGTCCCAGCACCGCGGCCGGGGCGCGCACCTGGATCTCGAAGCCTACGATGCGCACCACCACGCGGTCTCGATTGTCGCCAGGAGCGGGCTTGCCGCGCTCTATCCCGGCACCAGCGAGGCGCGCGTCAACAGCATCCACCACCAGGCGGTGAAAGTGCTCGGCCGCGATCTGTCGGTCGAGGCGCTGTCCGTTCCCGACCAGGTGATCGAGGCGCTGCGCTGGAAAGGGCCGAGCTACGTTCTCGGCGTGCAATGGCACCCGGAGTATCACGACAACGCGAAACCGGACCTCCTCGACGGTGAAACCCTGCTGCTCGAATTTCTCGGCCAGGTGGAGAAGGCGCGCGAGCCGGGCGCGCGCAAATCCTCGAGCGAGGGCGTGACCGCCTGATGCTGTACTGTTGCGCTCGTGCCCTGGGGCTTGCCCGACGGGTATGATAAGACCATGCACCCGCCTTACCTGACCGCCGGCAGGACGCTCGCCACCCTCGCCGCGACTATCCTCGCGGCGCTCCTCGGCGCGCGCGCGGGGGGAGCCGCCGATGCCGGCACGCCGCAGCCGATCGTGCTGCTGAAGCTCGAGGGCGCCGTCAGCCCGGCGACCGCCGACTACATAGTGCGGGGCCTGCGCAAGGCGGCCGACCGCGGCGCGGTCCTCGTCGTGCTCCAGATGGACACGCCGGGCGGGCTCGACACTTCGATGCGCTGGATCATCAAGGAGATCCTCGCGTCGCCGGTGCCGGTCGCGGCTTACGTAGGGCCGAGCGGCGCGCGCGCGGCGAGCGCCGGCACCTTCATCCTCTACGCGAGCCACATCGCGGCGATGGCGCCCGCGACCAACCTCGGCGCCGCGACGCCGGTGGCGATCGGCGGCGCACCGGAGGGCGATCCCGGGAAGCAGCGCAAGCCGGGGTCGAAAGCCGCGAAGAAGTCGGACAAGGACGCGGCCAACGACGAGCCCGATGCCAAGGGCGCCATGACGCGCAAGCAGGTGAACGACGCCGCGGCCTACATCCGCAGCCTCGCGCAATTGCGGGGGCGCAACGCCGACTGGGGCGAGCAGGCGGTGCGCGAGGCGGTGAGCCTGCCGGCGGAGGACGCGAGGAAGCGCAAGGTGGTCGACATCATCGCGGCCGACGTGAGCGACCTCCTCAAGCAGGTGCACGGGAGGAAGCTCACGGTGCAGGGCGTGGAGCGCACGCTGGTAACCCGGGGCGCCGCGGTCACCGCGCTCGAGCCCGACTGGCGCAGCCGTCTGCTCACCGTCATCACGGATCCGGGCATCGCGCTGATCCTCATGATGATCGGGATCTACGGCCTCATCTTCGAGTTTTCCAACCCGGGCTACGTGCTGCCCGGCGTCGCGGGGGGGATCTGCCTGCTCCTCGCGCTCTACGCTTTCCAGCTGCTGCCGGTGAATTACGCCGGGCTGGGGCTGATCCTGCTCGGGCTCGCGTTCATCGTCGCCGAGGCATTCCTGCCGAGCTTCGGCTCGCTCGGCATTGGCGGCGTGGTCGCGCTCGTGTTCGGATCGGTGATCCTGTTCGATCCCGAGGTGGCTGCCGGTTACGCGCTGCCGCTGCCCTTTATCGTCATGCTCTCCGCGACGAGCGCTGCGGTCGTATTCTTCACCGTGTGGCTCGCGTTGAAGGCCCGGCGCCGCCCGGTGGTGAGCGGGCACGCGGAATTCATCGGGGCGAGCGGCACGGCGTTGGCGGATTTCGAGCGCGAAGGCTGGGCGCAGGTGCGCGGCGAGACCTGGCGGGTGGTCACCACGGCGCCGCTCGCCAGCGGGCAGAAGTTGCGGGTGATCGGGATCGACGGTCTCACCCTGCAGGTCGAGCCCGCGGGCAGTGACCGCTAGCCCGCCACGAGCAACGAGAAACGGATTTTGGAGGGAGGCAACACATGATCGAGCAAATCGGCGCGGGCGGCATCCTCATACTGATCGTCATCCTGATCTTGGCGTCGCTGCGCATCCTGCGCGAGTACGAGCGGGGCGTCGTATTCCTCCTCGGCCGCTTCTGGAAGGTCAAGGGCCCGGGCCTGATCGTCATCGTCCCCGGTATCCAGCAAATGGTGCGCATCGATCTGCGCGTCGTGGTGCTGGATGTGCCGGCGCAGGACGTGATCACGCGTGACAACGTCTCGGTCAAGGTGAGCGCGGTCGTGTATTTCCGCGTGATCGATCCGCAGAAAGCGGTGATCCAGGTGGCGAATTTTCTGGAAGCCACGAACCAGTTCGCGCAGACCACGTTGCGCGCGGTGCTCGGCAAGCACGAGCTCGACGAGCTGCTCGCCGAGCGCGACAAGCTCAATCTCGACATCCAGAAGATCCTCGACGCGCAGACCGACGCCTGGGGCATCAAGGTGTCCAACGTCGAGATCAAGCACGTCGACATTGATGTCTCGATGGTGCGGGCGATCGCGCAGCAGGCCGAAGCCGAGCGCACACGGCGCGCCAAGATCATCCACGCCGAGGGCGAGCTGCAGGCCGCCGAGAAGCTCCTGCAGGCGGCGCAGATGCTGGCGCGGCAGCCGCAGGCGATGCAGCTACGCTATCTGCAGACGCTCGGCAGCATCGCCGGCGATAAAAGCTCGACCATCGTCTTCCCGGTGCCGATGGATCTGCTCTCATCCTTTCTGGATCTGATCGGCAAGCGCCAGACTGGCGCATGACGTCGTCCCGAGTCCGCCGGTGCATGAGCAGCGGCCGCCGGGCCGCGGCGCGCCACCCGTGACGTGACATGAGCCTTGCGCTGGCGATGATCGTGGGCGGCCTGCTCGCGCTCTTCGTCGGCGCCCTTGCGCTGATCAAGGGCGCGGCGGCGCTGGCCCGGCGGTGGGGCATGACCCCGCTCGCGGTGGGTCTCACGGTCGTCGCCGGCGGCACCAGCTCGCCGGAGCTGTTCGTCGTCACCGGAGCGGCGCTCGCCGGGCGCGACGGCATATCGCTCGGCAACGTGCTAGGCGCAAACAGCCTCAACATCGGCCTCATACTCGGACTGACGGCGCTGGTGCGGCCGCTCCAGGCGCAATTGCAGTTGATCCGGTTCGATGTCCCGATCATGATCCTCGCGACGCTGGTGGTGGCCGGCTTCATCGCGGATGGAGATCTGGGCCGCGTGAAGGGGGCGGTCCTGATCGCGGCCCTCGCCGGCTACCTCGCCTTTACGGTCGTCATGGCGCGCCGCGAGCGCAGCGAACGCGTGCGGGAGGAATTCGCAGCTCAAGCGCCGGGTCCGCTGACGAGCCTCGCCGGGGAGCTCGGGTTGATCGCGCTCGGGCTGGCGGCACTCGCGCTCGGCGCGCGGGGCCTGATATCAGGCGCGGTGACGGTTGCCGGGGCAATGGGCGTGAGCGACAGCGTGATCGGCATCACCGTGGTCGCCGCGGGGACCACGATGCCGGAGCTGATCACGTGCGTGGTCGCGGCGCTCAGGCGCGAAGCCGACATCGCCATCGGCAACATCGTGGGCTCCAACGTCTTCAATCTGCTCGGCGTGCTCGGCTTCGCGGGCGTGCTCGCCCCGATCAGCGCCGTGGGCGTGCAGCCGGCGGAGGTTTGGGGTGCCGTGCTGCTCGCCGCGCTGAGCCTGCCCGTCATGTGGCGGGGACTGATCGTCAATCGCGCGGAAGGCGCGCTGCTGGTTGCAGCTTATCTCGCGTACGTGGCGGTCGTCTGGCGCGGTTGATGCGCAACGGCCCGCAAAACGCACGCCGCGTCATGCTTGTTTCGGCTTGCCTCGGTCAGTAGAATCCGGAGAGCCGCGGGTCGGCCGCAACGAGAAGAATCGACCCGCCCGGCAAGTGCATGTCTGGCCACGGTCGAATGCGATGAAAACTACGGCGTACGCAGTAAGCTCGGCGGTCGTCCTGTTTGTCTTCTGGCTGCTGCTGTCCGGTTTTTTCACCGTGTTTCTGGTGACGATGGGCGCACTCTCGGCCGTCGCGATCGTACTGCTCGGCCGCCGCATGGAGGTGATCGACCACGAAGGCCATCCCATCCAAATGGGCTGGCGCGTGCTCCTCTATTGGCCGTGGCTCGCGAAGGAAATCGTGAAAAGCGCGTGGGGCGTGTCGCGCATCATCGTCGATCCCCGGCTGCCGATCAGCCCGCGCCTTGTGCGCGCGAAGACCTCGCAGAAGACCGCCGTCGGCGTGGTGACCTACGCCAACTCCATCACGCTCACGCCGGGGACGATCTCCATTGACGTGCGGGCGGGGGAGATCCTGGTGCACGCGCTGACGCGCGCGAGCGCCGACGGCTTGCTGGAGGGCGAGATGGATCGGCGCGTTACGCGCGTCGAGGGGCAGTCCTGATGTTCGAGACCGCCGCCGCGGCGCTGCTCGTCACGCTCGCGCTGGCGCTCGTGCGCGCCGCCCTCGGGCCGACCGTGTTCGACCGCGCGCAGGCGGTCAATACGGTGGGCACCATCGCGGTCCTGCTGCTCGCTGTCATCGGGTTTCTCGGCGGGCGGCCGGAGTTCCTCGACCTCGCGATCGTCTACGGCTTTCTGAACGTGGTCGGCACGATCGCGGTGCTCAAGTACTTCCGCTTCGGGAGCCTCGGCGACCCCGGGGAGGAGGACCCGCGGTGAGCCTCGCGGTGGATCTTGCGAGCTGGCTGCTGCTCGGGGCGGGCGGCGCCTTTTGCGTGATCGGGGGCATCGGGCTGATCCGCATGCCCGACTTCTACACCCGCGTGCACGCGGCGAGCGTGACCGAAACGCTGGGCGCGGGGCTGATACTTGGCGGGCTCATGCTGCAGGCGGGCCTGACCCTCGTGTGCGTCAAGCTCGTCATGATCGGCCTCCTGATCTTCTTTACCAGCCCGACCGCCACCCATGCGCTGACGCGCGCGGCGTTGACGCGGGGGCTCGAGCCTGTTCTCGCCGGGGAAGGGGGGCCGCCATCGAAGCGCTCCTGATCGCTACGCTGCTCACGATGATGGCGGCGGTTGCCGTCGCGATCGCGGTGCAGCGCGATCTCTTCGCGGTAGTGATCCTGGCCGGCGCCTACAGCTTCCTGATGGCGACGGTGCTGGTCGCGCTCGATGCCCCGGATGTCGCCATGACCGAAGCGTCCGTGGGGGCCGGCATCTCGACCGTACTGCTGCTCGGCGCGCTGCACCTGGCAAAGAGCGTGGAAATGAAGCCGCTGCGCCGTCCGTTGCTTCCGCTTACGGTCGCGGTAGCGACGGGGCTGGTACTCGCGTACGGGACGCTCGGGTTGCCCGCCTACTATGACCCCGAGGCGCCGATCCACACTCACGTCGTGCCACGCTACCTCGAGCAGGGGCTCAAGGAGACGGGCGTGCCCAATATCGTGACCGCGGTACTGGCGAGCTACCGCGGCTTTGACACGCTGGGTGAGACCACCGTCGTGTTCACCGCGGGCGTGGGCGTGGTGGCGCTGCTGCGGCGGCTGCGCCGGCGCGGCGGGAAGGAGCGGCGGTGAGGGATTACCTGGTCCTACGCGTGGTGGCGAAGATCCTGATCGCCTTCATGGTGCTGTTTGCGCTCTACGTTCAGTTCCACGGGGACGTCGGGCCGGGCGGCGGCTTCCAGGCGGGCGTGATCTCGGCTGCGGCCATTATTTTCTACGGGATCATCTACGGCCTGCCCGCGGCGCGCGCGGTCGCGCCCGAGTGGCTGGTGGAAACGATGCTCGCCGTGGGCGTACTGCTCTACGCGCTGGTCGGCGTCGCCGGTATCGCGCTCGGCGGCAATTTCCTCGACTACTTCGTGCTTGGAGCCGATCCGGTCGCGGGCCAGCATCGCGGCATCTTCTGGGTCGAGCTCGGCGTGCTGATCACGGTGGCCGGGGTCATGCTCAAGATTTTTTATCTGTTCGCCGGACGCGCGGGCGAGGAGGAGCCCCCCTCGTGACCTTTGCCAGCCACTACGGGTACTGGGCGACGATATTCCTCGCGATTACCGGCCTCTACATCGTGATCGCGCGCGGGAACCTGATAAAGAAGCTCGTGGGACTTTCCATATTCCAGACGTCGGTCTACCTGCTCTATATCGCGCCGGGCAAGCTGATCGGGGGTACTGCGCCGATCATCGCGGCCGGCTTCCAGGTCTATTCCAACCCGCTCCCCCACGTGCTGATCCTCACCGCCATTGTGGTCGGAATCGCAACGCTGGCGCTCGGGCTTGCGCTGGTGGTGCGCATCCGGGAAGCGTACGGCAGCATCGAGGAAGACGAGATTCTCGCCGCGGAGCGGGACGCCTGATCCGGACCGCCGCCCCCGCGTGATCTCCAGCCACCTGCCGATCCTGCTGGTCGTCGTTCCGCTGATCGCCGCGCCGGTGATGGTGATCCTGCGCAGCGGCACCGCCGCCTGGATCCTTGCCATCGCTGTATCGTGGACGGCACTGGCGATTGCCGGCGTGCTGTTCGCGCAGGTCGCCGGGGGCGGCACCATCTCCTATTTCCTCGGCAGCTGGCCCGCGCCGTGGGGCATCGAGTACCGTGTCGATCGCGTCAATGCCTATCTCGCGCTGCTGGTGGGGGTGATCGCCGCGGCCGTGTCAATCTACAGCCCGCGCAGCATTTTGTCCGAAGTCGAACCCGGCCGGCGCTACCTGTTCTACACGATGTACGCCTTGTGCCTCTCGGGATTGCTCGGCATCGCCGTGACTGGCGACGCTTTCAACCTGTTCGTGTTCCTCGAGATCTCCTCGCTTTCCTCCTACGTGCTGATCGCGCTCGGTCGCGACCGCCGCGCGCTCGTGGCCGCCTATCAGTACCTGGTCATGGGCACGATCGGCGCCACGTTCTACGTCATCGGGGTGGGCATGCTCTACCTCGCCACGGGCACGCTCAATCTGTCCGACATGGCGGAACGCCTGCCGCGGGTCACCGAGCCGCGCGCCGTGCTCGCTGCGCTCGCATTCATCACCGTCGGCGTCTCGCTCAAGCTCGCGCTCTTTCCGCTGCACCTGTGGCTTCCCAACGCCTACGCCTATGCGCCCTCGGCGGTGACGGCGTTTCTTGCCGCCACCGCAACCAAAGTATCCGTCTACGTGCTGCTGCGCTATTACTATTCGGTCTTCGGCGGCGGTGCGGTGTTCCTCGCGCTACCCATGGCGGAGATCCTGCTCGTGTTCTCACTCGCCGCGATGTTCATCGCGTCGACGGTCGCAATCTTCCAGGACGACGTCAAGCGCATGTTCGCGTATTCGAGCGTCGCGCAGATCGGCTACATCACGCTCGGCGTCGCGCTCGCGTCCGCGACCGGATTGACCGCCGGCCTCGTCCATGTTTTCAACCACGCGCTCACCAAGGGGGCGCTGTTCCTGCTGCTCGGCGGCATCGCGCTGCGTGCCGGGGCGATGCGCCTCGGGTCGCTCGGCGGCATCGGGCGCGTGATGCCGCTCACCTGCTTTGGCATCGTCGTGGGCGGACTGAGCCTGATCGGCATTCCGGCAACCGTCGGCTTCGTCAGCAAGTGGTACCTGGTGCAGGCGGCGCTCGAGCGCGGCTCGCTCTCGATCGCGTTCGCAGTAGTGGCGAGCTCGCTACTCGCGTTGGTCTACGTCTGGCGCTTCGTCGAAGTGGCCTATTTCCGTGAGCCGGATGCGAAGGTGGCCGCGCTGCGCGAAGCGCCCGTGAGTATGCTGGTGCCGGCCTGGGCGCTCGTTGCCGCCTGCGTCTATTTCGGGATCGACACCGATCTCACGCTGGGCGGCGCGGCGGCCGCCGCGGAGCAACTGCTGCTGGGTGCGAAATGACGCCGGAAGGCTTGATCCTGGGCGCGATCGCGGTCCCGCTCGGCGGCGCTGCGCTGATCGCGGCGGCTCACCGCATGCCGGACCTGCGCGAGGGCGTCACCCTCGTGGCGGCGGCGGCGCTGTTCCTGCTGGTCGCCTCCCTCGCGCCCGAGGTGCTCGCCGGCGGGCGGCCGGGGGTGCACGTGGCGGAGGTGATGCCGGGCATCGCGCTCGCATTCCGCGTCGAGCCGCTCGGGATGCTGTTCGCCCTCGTCGCCTCCGGCCTGTGGATCGTCAACTCGCTGTACTCGATCGGCTACATGCGCGGCAACAACGAGCAGCACCAGACGCGCTATTACGTGTGCTTCGCAGCTGCGCTCGCGAGCACGATGGGCATTGCTTTCGCGGGCAACCTGTTCACCCTGTTCCTGTTCTACGAGGCGCTGACGCTCGTCACCTATCCCCTGGTGACGCACCATGGCACCGAGGAAGCGAGGCGCGCGGGCCGGCTGTATCTCGCGCTGCTCGTCGGCAGCTCGATCGTGTTTCTGCTCATCGCGATCGTCTGGACCTGGCAGGTGGCGGGCACGATCGATTTCGTCCGGGGCGGCATCCTGTCCGGCAAGGTGTCGAACACGACCATGGGGATACTCCTCGCGCTCTACGTCTTCGGCATAGGCAAGGCGGCGGTCATGCCGGTGCATCGGTGGCTGCCGGCGGCGATGGTGGCGCCCGTCCCCGTTTCCGCGTTGCTGCACGCGGTGGCAGTGGTGAAGGCGGGCGCGTTCGCGGTAGTGAAGGTCGTGGTCTACGTGTTCGGCGTCGAGACCATCTCGGGCATGACGAGCGTGGACTGGCTGCCTTTCGTCGCCGGCTTCACGATCATCGCCGCCTCGATCGTGGCGCTGCGCTCGGATAATCTCAAGCGCCGGCTCGCGTATTCGACGGTGAGCCAGCTCTCCTACATCGTGCTCGCCGCGGCGCTGTTGACGCCGCTGTCGATCATTGGTGCGGCGTTGCACATCGCCACGCACGCGCTCGGCAAGATCACGCTGTTCTTCGCGGCCGGCGCGATCTACACGGCGGCGCACAAGACGGAAGTGAGCCAGCTCGCCGGCATCGGCCGGCGCATGCCCTGGACCATGGGCGCGTTTGCGATCGGCTCGCTTTCGATGATCGGGCTGCCGCCCGCGGCAGGGTTCGTGAGCAAGTGGTACATCCTCTCCGGCGCCATGGCGACGGGGCAGTGGGGGGCGGTCGCGGTCCTCGTCGCAGGAACTCTGTTGAGCGCCGGCTATCTGTTGCCGATCGTCTACCGCGCCTTCTTCCTCTCGCCCGCGGCCTCGCACGGGCACCACGAAGAGCACGGGGAGGCGCCGCTCACCATGGTGATCGCGGTCTCGGTATCAGCGCTCGGAACGGTGGCGCTGTTTTTCTTCCCTGAGGCGCTGCTCGCCCTGTCGCGCCAACTTGCAGGGGTCGGATGATGGAACAGCACTGGCTCACGCGTCGCGAGACGATCAGGTGGCTGTGGGTCGTGTTCGCGGTCGCGCTCGCGCTGACGGTGGTCGCGGAGCTGTTCATCGCGCACGAGGCCCATTTCGAGATCGAAGGCGTGTTCGGCTTCAACGCCTGGTACGGCATCCTCGTATGCGCCGGCTTGATTGCGTTCGCCGAATTGCTCGGCGTGCTGTTCAAGCGCCCGGACACGTACTACGAGGGTGGCGATGACTAGCCTGTTGCTGCATCCCGGGCTGATCCTGATGGCGGGCGCGATCCTGCTCGCGCCGCTGCGCGGCGCGGCGCGCAGCGCCGGCGCTCTCGCCGTGCCGCTCGCGGCGCTCTATCTCGGCTGGCAGGTGCCCGACGGCGCGGCGGCAACCGTGCGGTTCCTCGATTTCGAGCTCGCGCCGCTCGCCGGCGACAGGCTCTCGCGCCTGTTCGCTGTGATCTTCGCGATCATGGCGTTCGGCGGCGCGCTGTTCGCGCTCAACCAGAAGCATCCGCTCGAGCTCACTGCCGCGCTGTTCTATGCAGGGGCGGCGATCGGCGTCGCGCTTGCCGGCGACCTCATCACCGTCTTTGTGTTCTGGGAGCTGATGGCCGTGGGCTCGACGCTCGTGATCTGGAGCGCGGGCACGCCGGCGGCGTACCGCGCCAGTTTGCGCTATCTCATGATCCATCTGCTGGGGGGCGTGCTGCTCATGGCCGGCATCGCCGGCCACGTCGCGGACACCGGGTCCATCGCTTTCCAGCGTTTTGCCGTTGATAGCGTTTCGCACTGGTTGATCCTCGCCGGCTTTCTCCTCAACGCGGGTGCGCCCCCGCTTTCGGCATGGCTGCCGGACGCCTACCCCGAAGCGTCATGGAGCGGCACGGTCTTTCTCTCGGCGTTCACCACCAAGGCCGCGGTCTACGTCCTGCTGCGCGGCTTTCCCGGCGCCGAAATCCTCGTCTACGTCGGGCTGTTCATGATGTTTTACGGCATCGTCTACGCGCTGCTCGAAAACGATATGCGGCGCATCCTGGCATACAGCATCGTCAACCAGGTCGGTTTCATGGTTACGGGGATAGGACTCGGGACGGAGATGGCACTGAACGGCGCTGCATCGCATGCCTTCACGCATATCATCTACAAGGCGCTGCTGCTGATGTCCGCCGGCTCGGTGCTGTTGATGACAGGCAGGCGCAAGTGCACGGATCTCGGGGGCCTGTTCCAGAGCATGCCCGTCACCACCTGGTGCGCGATCATCGGGGCGCTCTCCATTTCATCGTTCCCGCTCACCTCGGGCTTCGTCAGCAAATCCATGATCTCGCAGGCCGCGGCGGACGGGCATCTGTTCGTGGTATGGCTGCTGCTCGGGGCGGCTTCTGCGGGCGTGTTCTTGCACGCAGGGATCAAGTTCCCGTGGTTCGTGTTTTTCCAGAAGGATTCCGGCCTGCGGCCAACCGACCCGCCGCTCAACATGCGGCTGGCGATGATCCTCTTTTCCGTTTTGTGTATTGGCCTGGGAGTCTATCCCGATCCGCTCTACGCCATGCTGCCGTACCCGGTGCAGTTCGTGCCGTATACGGGCGCACACGTGGTCACGCAGCTGCAACTGCTGCTGTTCTCCGGACTAGTGTTCTTCGTACTGCTCGACTTTCTGCGGCGCACGCTCACGATCACGCTCGACGTGGACTGGTTCTACCGGGCGCCCGGGCTGTGGCTGATACGCTCAGCGCTGCAGGGCCTGTCGCTTCTCGGCAGCCGGGGAGAATTGCGGCTGCGGCAGAGTGTATCCACGGTGTGGCGGTTGCTGGAGCGCCACCACGGTCCCGACAGCACTCTGGCCCGCACCTGGCCGACCGGCAGCATGGCGCTGTGGGTCATGATCCTGCTGCTTGCGTACCTGCTGTTTTATTACCTGTGACAGCCTGGGGGGCCGCGTGTGAACCTTCAATCGGGTGATGTGGTTGTTGAAGGACGTTGCGCATCGCACGGAATAAAAACGGTAAGTTGCCTGTTAAGCCGGTCGGGTAAGATCGCCGGGGACAGGATCGCCCGGTGCTTGATTTCGCATACCCTCAGGTATAGGATTGCCACGGATTAATAAGGCATTCCGCATAACAAAATCCGCGTTTTGACCGCAATAACCGGAGCACTTTGGTGCCTGCGTCCCGGTATCATTATTGCTCCCTCGCACAACCACAACATCGGAGGACAGACATGCTGAAGAAATTCCTGA
>Ga0214471_10000249_pt1 | contig 49139 bp, 53 predicted proteins | sample RVTome_5_FD_207665 | JGI IMG/M metagenome (GOLD analysis project Ga0214471, IMG submission 207665) | Soil microbial communities from uranium-contaminated site in the Upper Colorado River Basin, Wyoming, United States - RVT142D155 | ecosystem: Environmental > Terrestrial > Soil > Contaminated >... | reverse complement strand
CGCAGCTCGGCGGCGGGGGGTTCCGACGCTGAAGCGTCGGCTCGGCGCGTGCGCGACGCGTCTTGAAAGACGCATTCCTATCGATCGCCCTTCAGGGCGTGTCGCCGTAGGCGCCGAGCGGCGGGTTTACCCGCCGAACGCGCCAGCGTCGCTTCACACTACGCGCTCGTGTCCTCCATCGGTCGGCGCAGCTCGGCGGCGGGGGGTTCCGACGCTGAAGCGTCGGCTCGGCGCGTGCGCGACGCGTCTTGAAAGACGCATTCCTATCGATCGCCCTTCAGGGCGTGTCGCCGTAGGCGCCGAGCGGCGGGTTCACCCGCCGAACGCGCCAGCGTCGCTTCACACTACGCGCTCGTGTCCTCCATCGACCGGCGCAGCTCGGCGGTGGGGGGTTCCGACGCTGAAGCGGCGGCTCGGCGCTATCGCGAGGCGTCGTAAACGACGCTTCTCCGCGGATCGCCCTTCAGGGCGTGTCGCCGTGGGCGCCGAGCGGCGGGTTTACCCGCCGAACGCGCCAGCGTCGCTTCACACTACGCGCTCGTGTCCTCCATCGACCGGCGCAGCTCGGCGGTGTCGGTCACCATCAGCCGCTTGCGGATCCCATCATGTGTTTGGCGCGGGTGCTGGCCGCTGGCTACCTTGCGTCCTTCAGGACGTCGGACTCGCCATGGCGCGCCGCCGAGCCCGCCCTTCAGGGCGGGACACCCACCACGAAGAGGACCGCGTAAGAGTCGCGGGCTCAAGCCCGCGCTCGGCGGCCCAGGGGTGGGTTTCGAGTCCTGAAGGACGCTACCCACGACGACGGTCGAACCGCACGTCGAATCTAGGCGCAACCGCACGGCCCCTGCGGTCTTTACACGGCCGGATTATCGCGACATCGTGATGCATGTCCCGCAAGTCCACGGTGCCCGCGCGAATGTCAACGCGATGCAGCTCAGGCCCCCGTGGAGTCGCCGCCATGGTTCACCGCACCATAAGGCGATGCGCGATCCTCAGTGGACTCCTGTTGGCGTTTCCGCTCGAACCGCTGGGCGGAGAGCGTGGTGCTGGTTCGCAGGAACCTGCGGATTGCGTCGGGAATCCCGAAGAACATCGGCGCGTGGATCTGCTCCACGTACAATCGGGGCAGTTGCGGCGCGGAGAAGCAGTGTGTTTCGGACTCCGGGCCGATGGAGGGGAACTCATTCGGCTGTCGGTCGCCAGCGCTGGTCCCATCCGGGCTCGAATCTTCGAACCAGGAAGGAGCGCTCCTGTTGTCGTGCGATGGGGCACGCGGCCGTTTGCTTTCGAAGCACCCGCGGCCGGCCTGTATGTTCTTGAGCTGAGCGTTCCCGCGTTGCCCCAGGTGCCGCTCGAGGCCAACCCGTCATTCAGAGTTCAAGTGCACGAGTGGGCGTCCGCGGGAATGCAGGCTGCCCGCCGCGAAGACCTTCGGCGCGACCCGCGCACCGCGTGGCTCCGCGCGCATGCAGCGTCGATTCGCTCCGTTGAGCCCGAGGACGATGACTTTTCCGACCTCGAGTTCTTGCGCCGAGACCTGCGCGGTGTGCGGGTCGTGCTGCTCGGCGAGGAGAATCACGGGGCGGGCTCCACGTTCAAGGCGAAGACGCGTTTGATCAAGTTCCTGCATCAGGAGATGGGGTTCAATGTTCTCGCCTTCGAGTCTGGGATCTTCTCGATGCGGGAGGCATGGAGAGCACTGCAGAGCGCCACGGAGCTTCGAGAAGCGTTTGCGAATGGTGCATTCAGCGTTTGGGCTCGCTCGGCACAGTTACAGCCGCTCATCGACTATCTAGCCCAGCAGGCACGCACCGACCGTCCACTCGAGCTGGTCGGCGTTGATCATCAGTTCAGCGGGACGGCTGCTCCCTCGTTTCCACAGGCCGTGCGGGCCTTGCTGCGGGAGTATGCGATCGAGAGCCCGTTGGCCCAGGAGGCAAGTGTCCCCAGTCAGGTCCTGACTGGCATCCTCGATGGGCGCTTCGCACGCGATCGCGATCACCTCCCCAGCGAAAGCGAGCAGGAAGCGACCATGCAAAGCCTGCGAGCGGCCGCGGCCCAAGTTGAGCGACGTGTGCCGGGACCCGACGGAGCGTTGTGGGGGCAGATCCTTCGCAGCGCCGCGGCAACCGTGCGCCTGTATTTGGGCGGTCTGTTGTCGGAGGGCGGCTCCTTCGAGGGTCGGGACCGCCAGATGGCCGAGAACCTGATCTGGCTGGCCAACGAGCACTATCGAGGCGAGAAACTGATCGTGTGGGCCGCCAATGTCCACGTGATGCGGAACCCCGGCGTGGTGAGCCCGGATCTCATGCGGGGCCTCAGCGGCAACGTCGAGTGCTGCGACTTCACCATGGGCCATGGCATATCGGAGGTTCTCGAGCGCGAGGCTTTTGCCGTTGGCTTCACGTCGTATCGGGGGAGGACCCACATGGCCAATCTTCCCGACGAGATCGAGCAGGAGATCGTGTCAGATCAGCGTTCGGCCTTTGAATTCGAGGAGTTGATGGACGCGGCGGGCCATGAGCTTGCTTTCGTGAATCTCCGTGACCTGCCCGAGCGGGATACGTGGCTCAGCGGTGAGTTCTGGGCTCGGCCGCTCGACCTAAGAATGTCCGACAGCGCGCCCTGGAGCCAGGTGTTCGACGCACTTTTCTTTATTCGCGCGCAAGAGCCCAGCAGACGAGCACGATAGCCTTGTGGCTTCCACCACTCGGACATGACGTCTGAGCGACGAGCCGCACTGCCTGCCTGGCACGTATCTTTGACGCGTGCCGACATACCACTTCACGCACTACTTCGAGCAGGAAGTGCTGCGGAAGCGGCCCTATCTGCAGAAGGAATGGTGTGTTCGGGCCATCGAGCAGCCGCTCCGGGTGGAGCGTCAGGAGGGCAATCGCTGGCGATTCTGGATCGCCGTTCCTGAACTCGAGGGTCGCTACCTTCGGGTTGTCACCCTGGATGACCAGGTTACAATTTCACAATGCGTTCCCGGACCGGGGGTTCAGGCCGTGAAGCTCAATTACCACGCGGACACAGACTCGCTCTACATCGACCTGTCCGAGCAGGCGAGTGCGGAGAGCCGAGAGATCTCGCCGGGCGTCGTGCTGGACTATGACCGCGCGGGAAATCTGGTCGGCATTGATATCGACAACGCGAGCGCCAAGGTGCAGCTGAACCGGCTCGTGCTCAACCGTCTGCCGGCAGAGATCGAGCGAGTCGCTGGCTAACGAGGAGTTGGCGCGGCCGGGCGCGCACCCGTGCCAATCGATCTCGGCAAGGCGCGACCCCACGGCCATGGCGCGCCGCCGAGCCCGCCCTTCAGGGCGGGACACCCACCACGAAGAGGACCGCGCAAGAGTCGCGGGCTGAAGCCCGCGCTCGGCGGCCCAGGGGTGGGTTTCAATTCCGACGCTGAAGCGTCGGCTCGGCGAGTGCGCGAGGCGTCGTAAACGACGCTTCTCCTCGGATCGCCCTTCAGGGCGGGACACCCACCACGAAGAACGTCAGTCAACATGCGCTATGCTGCCTGCGTTTCTCCTCCATTGACACCTGAATCTCTGCTCTGTAGAATGAACTCATACCCCCCTGGTTCCTTCGGGAGCTAGGCGCGAGGCCGTGCCCCTTGGGGCCGGCCTCTGCTTTTTCCAGGGTTTCTCCTATGAAGACCTTCGTGTATATCGACGGCTTCAACCTCTACTACGGAGCAGTTCGGGGCACGCCGTACAAGTGGTTGAATGTCTACGAGTTGTGCCGGCTCCTCCTCCCCCGACATGAGATTGTCCGAATCAAGTACTTCACGGCCCGAGTAGTCGCACGGCCAGAAGACGTCGATCAACCAACGCGACAACAGATCTTCCTCCGGGCACTCCGCACGCTTCCAAGCGTGGAAATCATCTTCGGTCACTTCCTCTCCACGGAGACGATGATGCCGTTGGTGGAACTCAAAGGTGGCAGGCGACAATACGCCAAGGTCATAAAGACTGAAGAGAAGGGATCGGACGTCAATCTCGCGACTCACTTGATCCGCGATGCGTTTCGAAAAGAGTTCGCTGCGGCTGTGCTCATCACGAACGACTCCGACCTTCAGGAGCCGGTTCGGATCGTGCGCCAGGAACTAGGGTTGCCCGTTGGCATCTTGAATCCACACAAGCGTGCCAGTCGCGTGCTCGCCAGACAAGCGTCCTTCGTGAAGCAGATTCGGCAAGGCGTTCTTAAGAAGAGTCAGTTCCCACCCACCCTGCAAGACCAGCACGGCACCATCACAAAGCCTAAATCCTGGTGACCGCAGGCACCCTAAGTCGAGGCAGAGACCGCGCGTGAAGGGCTGGGACACCGAGGACGGCGCGTCGGACGCACACGCGCCCGGCTGAGCCACGCGGCCAAGGTCAGCGCGAAGGCGTCTGTGACCGGCGCAGCTCGGCGGTGTCGGTCACCATCAGCCGCTGGCGGATCTTCTCGATGCGTGAGGTCGCGAGCGCCGTCAGGACCCGTATGCGGCTCGTGGCGTCGCGCGCGGGCTCACGGTTGTCCGCCAGCCGCGCCCAGGGGGGCTCCAGGCCGCGCGCCGCCAGGCGGGCGGCCCACCTGCCGCCGCGACCCTTCCAGAATCGGAGCCACATGTTCCGCGGCAAGTCTCCCCGCTTCCGGATCTTCACGTGGCCGATGAGAGCGGCGGCGCCCAGGATCAACGCTCCCGCCCCCATGATCGGTGCCGCGATGAACGGATCGATCCCCCCAACGAGGCTTGACGCCGTGCCGAGCCCGAGGAGCGCGCCGCCGACGAGATAGCCGATCTTCCGGGCACGGCGTGCGGGATGCCGCGCCGCCTCGCCGCCCACGAACAGGTGTAGCTCCCGCTCGCGCTCGACCGCGACACTCAGCGCGTGGATCATCGCTTCCCGATTGTGCCCCGCCTTGAACAAGCGGCGCGTGGCTCTGAGAAGCACCGCGCCGGCGCCCGCGGCGAGGACGACGATGCTCCCGGCCGCGGCGGCGGCCAGCGCCCAATCTCCGTGCGCCAAGCGGGAGAGCATTTCCAGCAGCACCAAGCCCCCGACCGCCGAGACACCCCGGCCCGACACGGAGTAGCGGTTCAGGCCGTCGACGTACGCGCGGAGCGCCACCGGCAGCTCGACGCGCCGCAGCTCGGGCGCCTTGGCCAGCTCGTGCGCCAGCTCGTCACCGCTGGCAAAGCGGCCGCTCGGATTCTTCTCGAGACAGCGCTCGACGGCGCGCGCATAGGTGACGTCCAGATTGTCGCCGGTGACGTGCAGTCTGGGCGCCACCACCGCCACGTGCTGCCGGAAGACCTCCTCCACGGTGTCACCTTCGAACGGCAATCGCCCGGTGACGGCGTAGTAGGCGGTGACGCCGAGCGCGTACACGTCGCTCCGCGCGTCGCCGGGCTTGCCCTGGATCTGCTCGGGGCTGAGGAAGGCCGGTGTGCCGATGACCACCTCCCGCCGATCCGTGGGCGGCTCGGAGTAGAGCCCCGCGAGGCCGAAGTCCATGACCATCACGCGCCCGGTCCCCTCCTCGATCATGACGTTGTCCGGCTTCAGGTCCCGATGGACGATGCCCTGCCGATGCGCAAACCCGGCCGCGCGCGCCGTGTCGCACATGATGCGGGTGGCTTCGCCGACCGAGAGCGGGCCGTCGTCTTCGACGCGCTGGGTGAGCGTCTTGCCCCTGACGTAGTCCATGATGAAAAACAGCAACTCGCCCACTCGGTCGACCGAATGAATCGGGACGATGTTGGGATGAGCGAGGTTGGCGGCGGTGCGCGCCTCGCGCAGGAAGCGCCGGCGCGTCTCGCGGCGGGCGGCGACCCGGGGCGGCAACAGCTTCAGGGCCACGCGACGGTCGAGCTTCATGTCGTGGGCCAGGTACACGACGGCCATCCCGCCGCGCCCCAGCTCGCCGAGCACGTCGTAGCGCGGCCCAAGCGCCTGACGGAGCCGCTCCAGGGTTCGTTCGTCCTGGGTCACGGAGCGAGAATGCGCCAACTCTCGCAAGGCGTCAAGCGCGCCGAGATGGACGTTGAGGATGCGGGCCATGGCGTCAGCGCTGGTTGGTCGCGCCACGCATCGTGCCGCGCATGCCTTGTACGAGATCCAACGTGTCGTGCCAGAACTTCGACCCGAAGCCCAGCGCCACGCCGCTCACGACGGCGCCGCCGATCGTGGACAGCAGGGCGGGGACGGAGAACCCTTCCGTGGCGTCACCCGCGGCGCGCATCCAGCCGAGCGTACGCCAGGGCGCGTCGAGATGCGCGAGGATCTCGAAGAAGTCGGCCTTCACCACGAGGGCCAGGAGAATCGAGACGGCCATCGCGCGCTCGGCGATGCGTCGCTCGCGCTCTTTCTCCTCGCGCGCGCCGCGCGGCTTTTCCCGGAGACCGGGGTCGCGGAGCTTGAGCAGGTTGGCGAGCCGCTCGGCGGCGACGCTCAGCACGCTCATGAGCACGAGCAGGTTGATCATCGGTGCGAAAGTGTCCATGGCGTGTTCCCGTTTGGTTTGGGTCATGACTCGCTCGAGAGGGGCCGCCGCATGGTGCCGGCGACCCCTCCTGCGTTCGAGCGCGCATTACAGCACGGCCCGCACCGTATTGCTGGCCGGTCCTTCACCCGCCCGGTTAGCGGCGATGACGCGGTACTCGAACTCGACACCGGGTTCCTGACCGTTGAGCGTGATCTCGCTTTCGACAGCCATGCCGACGTCCGTCCAGTCCGTGGCGCCGGGCTTGCGCCGCTGCACCTTGTAGGCGGCCGGCTGGCCGCCGTCCACCGGCTCCTTCCAGTCGAGGAAGAGCCAGTCCTTGCCCTCGCGCAGCAGCTCCAGCGTGCGCACCTGACCGGGGAGACCCGTGGCGGTCCGCTGGCGGGGCGCGCCCCAGCCCAGGAGCTCGAGCTTGCCACCGTCCTGACGGGTGATGCTCTCCCCGTAGCGGAGGTCGGTCTTCATGAGGTCCACCAGGGTGGCGATGGCGTCGTCCTTCGCGGCCGTGGCCTGCTTCGACTGGGCGGTGGCGAGTACGGCCGCATCGTGGGCGGCGGCGACATCGTCGAGCGCCGCGCGGATTTCCTCCGGTGAATGCGGGGGCGCCGGAAACATCTCCGGGTGCTCCGCGAGTCCGGTGGCGATGTCGCGTGCGAGGGCGACGATGTCGGCCTCGCGTCGTGGAAAGGTTGCCATGATTCGATTCACTCCTTTGCTGCGCAAGGGTCGGGGGACGCGATTCCCGCCCGAGGTGGCGAGAACGTCGTGACTGGCCGCGGCAGGGGGACCCCGTGCGTTGGCCGCCGCGGATGAGGCCCGATCCGCGATGGGTGAGGCCTGCTCCAAGGCGGATCGGCTCCGAATCGGACTCCGCGAAGGATGACATGCGCCGGATGAGGCCCGACCCGCCGCAGGTGAGGTGATGAGGAGGCCACCGCGGGCCGCACGTGAGCCGGATGAGGCCCGACTTGCCACGGATGAGGCCCGATCCGGCGCGGGTGAGGCCTGATCTGCCACGGGTGAGGCCTCACCTGAACGGGGTGAAGCCAGCCCCATGCGGCCTAACCCAAGCGATAGCGGACGGTTACGCGTCGCAGCCGGCATCCACCTACTCATGGGCCACCCGACCCAGGAAGAAGCCCGCGCCAGCTGCGGCGATGAGACCGACGGTCCCTCCAAACGACATCCGTGGCTTCCGCAACTCGGCCACGTATCGGCCCGAGACATCCTGGAACCCTGCGTATGCCGCGTCGTAGCCGGCTTGATACGCACGTGCGTTGGCCGTCACAAGCGCCGCGACCGAATCCTGCAGCGCGGTGACCAGCAGCCCGAGCGAGTCCACGACGAGCAGCGTGTTCTTCTGCTCGCGCCACGACTCGGCGTTCCGGTGATCGATGATGAACGTCTCGGCGAACCACGCGGGCACCATGAGGTACTCGAGGCCCAGCGTGTCGCCCTCGAGGGGCACGGTGGTGAGGCCCCAGCCCGAGTCGCCCAGTTCGGGGAACGCCGCGCGGAGCCGAGTTTGCAGCTCACCGACGGTGCGTGTGCGGCGCACGGCGAGCTGCCGCTCGGCGCGGCTGCGCTCGAGGTGGGCGATCGAGTCGCGCAGGCGGTCCGCTTGCGCCGAGTGCAGGGCGCGTTCCCGCTCGAGCGCCGCTTTCGCCTCGGTATGAATGCGGACTTCCCCGATCAGCGAGTCCCGTTGGAGCTGGAGACGCGATGCCGCGGCCTCGGCTCGCGCGATCGCTTCCCGCCGTCCGCCAAACGCGCTGACGAGCAACAGGAGAGCGGCACTCAGCGCCAAGACCAGCAAAGCCGTCTTACGCATCGCGAACCTCCAGCTCCGTGTCGGTGACCCGGTCAAACCCCAGCGCTCTGGCGATACGCTTCAGCGCCTCGGGGTCGCCGTGGATCAGCTCGTAGCCGACGTCGTGGGCGTCGGGGTCGGGCGTCTCGAGCTCCACGTGGGTGTCGCGCCGCTCCAGCTCCTTCAGGAGATGTTTGACGAGGCTGCCCGCCGCCTCGTCCAGGCCGTCGATCCGCCGCGCGTTCCGCTCGTAGAGGGCATCCAGCTCCTCGGCGGTGAACGGCGTCGCCAGCCGGGGTGCCGAGCCCGGGATCGCTACCGGTTCGAGCCGGGCGAGCCGTTCCAGGGCGCGCCACAGGTCCGGATCGGGAGCGGGGTCGCTCTTGTCGAGCCGCACGTTAGCGTGACCGATCACGCCGTTGAACGACGCGAGTGCCTGGCCGTAGTAGACGAACGGCTGTTCGGGATAGACGCGCGGAATGGAAAAGCGGGCGCACAGCTCGTCCACCAGGCGGCCCAGCGCTTCGAGCTGCTCGGGCTGGTAGCGGTCGAACCACCAGTAACCGCGGTACAGGGCGGGGCATTCGAACGCTTCCTCGACGGGCTTCTGGAAGAACGGGGCGACGACGTCGTACGCGTAGAGGTCTCCGTCGTGTTCGATGAGGCCGCCTTCGCTCACGATCTCGATTCCAATGAAGCGCTTCTCGCAGGCCAGGCGTTCGGCGTCGGGCCATTTGACGCCCAGGTGGAACGCCCAGCATGCGGGATCGAACAGCTCGAAGACCGTGCCGTCCACGTCGATCATGTATGCGGTGGCGACGCGGCGGGCGTTACCGCTTGGGGTCCTGTCGCCGCGCCACCAGCCGACGGCGGCGTGCGCGGCGTCGGACACCGTGTGGTGGAGCGCGATACCGGACTTGGGGCTCGGTTCGGCGAAGTACTCGGTGTCCGGAAGCTCCAGTGTGCGGTCGACGTGCATGCTCATCGGTTCCTCCCGTTGCCTGACCGCGGTGACGGCGGCGGATGCCGGCCGACCCTCGGGTCCCTACATATCCTGTACGATGGAGAGCCGATTTTCTTGCACTTCGCGGTGTAAGTTGTGCTGCGGGAGTGAGTTAGCGGTTCGGGATGCGTTCGGGAAATCGGGCGGTGCGGGCCGTGCGGGGGCGCGGCGGGGCGCCTATTGGCGGTCCTTCGGGAGCGGGTCGAGGAAGGGTTGCAGCTTCCGTTTGAGGTTCTGGCGCGCGCGTGTGAGGTAGCTGCCGACGGTGCCCGCGGACACGCCCATCAGATCGGCAATGTCGTCGTAGTCGCGGCCCTCCATCTCGCGTAGGATGAACGCGCGGCGGTGGTGCGGCCGGAGTTGGCTCAGCGCGACGTCGAGCGCTTGGGCGAACTCGGCGGTGTCCGGCCTCGGTGTGTCGCTCGCGTAGGGGTCATCCGCCGCGCGGTTCTCGACGCGCTCGAGCGAGCGCGCGCCGCGCGCGTTGGAGCGGAACACGGCGCGTTGGACGTAGTCGCGCGCGGTGTTCTTGGCGATGGTGGTGAGCCAGGGCTCGAACTCCCGTGCGGCGCTGTAGCCGTCCAGGTGTTGGGCCATCTTGCGGAAGGTTTCCTGCGTGAGGTCCTCGGCGCGCTCGCGATGGCGGACGATGCCGAGGATTTTCCGGAACACCGTGCCGCGGTAGCGGCGGTCCAGCTCGGCGTAGGCCGCCTCGTCGCCGTCCAGGAAGCGGGCGACCAGGTCCTGGTCGGGGGAGGCGGAGAGGTTGGCGGTGGACATGGGGGGCACTACGGGGGGTAGGGGCTGGAGGTGTCAGGGCGGGGGGGGTGGGGGGGTTCGGCCCGAGATCGGGGTGAATACGCGACCCCGGGCGCCATGTATGTTCCCAATCCACATGCCCCGTCCATCGGCGCCGGCTTGCGTCACCGCGCCCCGAGCACCAAGATCCCGCGACGGACCTTTCCTACAACCTCGTTATGCGGCTTGGCCCTATCTCAAGTGGACTAGGCCGCGGGCAAACTGACCCGTTGTGGGCTGGAAGGTCGTGGACCGAGGGAGACTCATGATGAACGATCTGAAGTGGGCCAAGATCACGCTATCGGCTTCGCTCGCTCTCATCCTAGTTGCGTGCGCTGCGACGACAGCCTATCGTGGTATCCCAGTTGCGACCCTAAACGATCAGCAGCTCGTCGAGGAACTTTACAGCGCGGCAGCGGGCCTCGGGATCGAGTTAAGTCGCACTGCCTACCTGATGGCGGTCAGGCCGGACCCAGCATACGTCCTGACTAGCTCCACGACCACATTCAGCGGGTCAGCGAATGCCCGGTACAACGCGTACGTCATGCCGGTCGGGTATGGCGCATCGGTATCGGGGACTTCGTCCGGAACAGTATCGGGAGCTGCCGTAACTCGATACCAATACACGGATGTCAACGCAGCTGCCAGACTTGGTAATGCGATAGGTCAGGCTATCAGTCGATCGCGTCAACAGGCGTATCGCCGCCGTGGCCTAGAAGTTCTCGACGAGTATCAACAGCGAGTTACACAACGCCGAGTAGAGGCGGAACACCTTCTTCAGGAATTCTTCGAAGCGAACCCAGAACTGAACACCCGTAGGACGCTCGTTGCCGCCGTGGCACCGTGGGCGGCTGCCGAGGGCTTCGTAGACGCACGGGCAACCCTCAAGCGGACGCAGGAGATCATCAACGACCTGCAACGCGGAGATGGTCTTAGCGGCCGATGGTATGGTACCCTCGCTCAGACAACTACGACCACGGATGGGGATGTCATCGCCTTCAGTGAGTTTGTTCGCCTTGACCTGGAACAGGTTGAGGAGCAATTGAGCGGCAACGGTACGCTCGGAACTGGAGAGCTCCTCGAGCTCAGCGGTACAGTGCACGGGACGGACGTTGCGGCGGCCGTTGCAAACATAACCAGCGGAATCAATGTGAAATTGACGGCGCTGGCGGCGCCGAGTCAGATCACTGGCGAGTACACTGGATTCGGTGCGGGTATGCACCTCGAAGGAACGTTCACTCTACTCCGATAGGAGTGTGCCCGGCCGGCGGGCTGTCATGCGGCTGGCGACAACTGACTTCCCTATGGCAGCCACTCCACCTACGAAAGACCAACTGGCGCCTCACGTCGACCAGGACGTCTCTCAGTTCCTCCTGTTGCATCGGGAGCTGAATTCGGTTCGATACTGCCTATACCCCGAGCCCGTTCGGCGGGCCATTGTCGTTGCCTACGCGAGTCATTTTCGCGCACTGCTTGAGTTCTTTCATGACGGCAAGCGACCGTCGCAACCTCAAATGGATGCCGTCGGCTGCGAACGTCGTGCTGATATCACCTTTTCCGCATTCGCCGCCTCGACGCGTCCTGCTTGGACCGACGGCGAAAAGCGCCGCCTCTGTGACGCCGACAAGCTCGTGGGTCACCTGAGCGAGGGTCGCGTCAATCGCGAAGGTGCTTACCCCGGCTGGGGAACCAGCGAAGACCTTGATCTCTTACGAGACCACGTCAACGCCCTCATTGCGGCCGTTGAGCCTGCCGTTCTAAAGCGGTCGAACTCGGCCCGAGCTGTGCTTTGAAGGGGCAGCCGCCTAACACGTATAAGGCCTCCGGTGTCAAGCCGACGTAGCTCTACAACACGGGGTGGGGTGGCCCCGTTTTGAGCGGTTCTCGGCCCCCGGGTACTCTGACTTCATGTCGGGATCGGTGCGCTGTTCTGCACCAAACACCTATCGAGACTCTCCCGTCGGGATGGTGGTGCGGTCCCGCGGTCGAGAAATTCATCGGTGCCCTCGTACCGTCCTCCTCAAGTGGCGACCTCATCCGTGGGGGGCATGGGTCGGATAGCGCCAGGCTCGGGTGAGGGCTGGTAGCGCTGGTTCACCTGCGTTGCAGCACTATCCGGTATGTCCAGTTTGCGGGTCCCCGACCGCAGCTGCGTGCGGAGATACGCGGGGCGAGTCGTCTCCGCCAGGTATCGCGGCGTACGGCGCAGGGCTATCTGTTCTGGGTGCGGCGGGAGCTGCAGGGGCATGGTGGCGAGGCGGGGTGGGGGTGCGGAGCCGGCGGATCTGCTGATCGGCGATCGAGAATAGGCGGTGGCGGATTGCACGGGTTGGGGGCGGGGCGGTAGACTGATCCGTCGAGACGGGACGCAACTGACAATCAAGTTAGGGAGCCACGTGACCATTCTGGAGTACTGATGTCGCCACCGACGGTAGCCAGCATTCTTGAGGAACGACTTTCCGCGTTGCTGGAGTACGGGAAGTGGGTCCTCGTGGCCTATGGCTGGCAGAAGCCCGCTTACGGTAGCTCGGACTCCGTCACATTTGGCGTCATGACGTGCTCTATCGACGAGTTTCCGCAGGTCATCGACTTTTTGACTCGCGAACTCGACTACGACTTCAACTTTGGACGCTCGATTCCGCTACCCCAGATGCAGGATCTGAAGAACAAGTACAGCGCCGTGCGCGTGTGGGATTTCCCGCTGCCAGGCTTCTCCGGCAGCTTTGATGACAAGCATGGTGTGCGGCTCGTCCGTGATACGTGCGCCAAGTATGCGGCCACTCGGTGGCTCGAGCGAGGCGTCGCCCTCGTGGACATTACGGGTTTCACGCAAGTCGGCCCAACAAGGCAGCTGGCCTCGATAATGAGCCTTAACAAGGCCCTCAACACTGCTTATGCAAGGCTCCGGCGAATTTCCAAAGCCAGGGAGGAGTCCGGGCAACAGTCACTTGCGCTGAACTTTCAACGAAGCACAACTGGCGACGGGTACTACATCTGGAACGACACTTGGGGAGGCCATGGTGACACTATGGTCTTGGCCCTCTTGCTCCTGACGCTGAGCGTCTTGGAGCATCGCCGGAGCGAAGCAAGGGAGCATCCCATTCGCATCAAGGCCGCCTTCACCGTTGGCGAGGTTTTCTGTCTCGCGGACCGAGGTGTTACTTGGAATGACGAAGGCTCGCAGATAGCTGTGGGGCCTGCGACCAACTACCTGGCCCGTATCCTTGGGAAGGCCGTGTCGGGCCAGTTCCTTGTCGGCCAATTCTCGCGGTCTACTCCGGAGGGCTTTGCGTTGGGCCCGAGCGACCTTCTGGGAACTGCGGCCGCGCTCCTAGGCGAGTTGCTGCCGCCAGACCTCGTCGCTCAGACTGAATGGCACTTTGATCCGCCCGGAACCACCGTTCGTGTAGTCGACAAGCACGGCGACGCTCACCATTGCTACAATGTGGTCGGTCATCTCGGTAACATGCTTCCGACTGCCGGTAGTCAGCTCCAGAAGCTCCTAGTTCGGTTCGGCGTGCCACTTGACCCATCACAATCAATCGAAACTTTGCGTTTCGTGCAGGACGGCGATGTCCGCCCATTATAGCAGTATCTTCCCCATGGCATGCTTCGCCTGAACAGCCGGGAAGATAGTTGACAGAAGGTCCGGGGACATGGTTAACACTTTTTCTTGAGGGAGGGGGCCCCGGTAATGGTGTGGGTGTCCTCGTCGAAGCGGCCGAGGAGCGTCTCGTAGTAGAGGTTGTCCCAGAGAGGTCGTCGGCGATCTGTTCGAGCCCGATGTGTTCGTCGTTGAGCGCTTGGCTCAAGCAGTGTTGGCCGGAGTGGAGGCGGAAGGTGCCGGCGCTGCAAAGAGGTCACCACGATCATGGTGCACACGCATGTTCTGCACCGTGGCGGGCTCGGCGTGCGGAGCCCGGCTGACGGGCTCAGGGTGCCGGAGCCGTCGTCGCGCCGATATGGGCTTCAGTTGCAGGGGAGTGGATGGGAGGGCACTTTGGGGGAGCGGTACAGGGGAAGTGGAGGTTGGAAAGCGTGCAATTCCCCCACGTAAGGAGACCGGTGGACTGCAACGACATCCCGTCCAAGACGGTAAAGTCCGTCCCGGAGTTCATTCAGGCCATCACGGCCGACGCTCGCGAATGGGATCTGCGTTCCAGCGGACGCTCGACCGTTACACCTCGGCTCTGCTGCGCAAGTTTCTGGTGCGACGACACCAGGTCCCCGGGCGGGGGACCCGGCCGTTCAGCTACCGGTACCTGTCCGAGGATCTGGGCCTCGTGCGGTTGCAGGACTGCCGGCGGGTGTCGCGCTCGCATGCGTTGGCGTGAAACCAGTCCGAGAGCCGGATGCGGGAAACCTGCACGTCCGGTTCGATGAGCGGGTCTGAGAAACCGAGTCATGGTGGCGCTAGCGAGGCACTCCCACAGGAAAACGGGAAGCCAACAGATAGGCGCTACCTACCGCCACGGCGCTCAGGTTCGACTCTACCGGTCGGCTCGATGCGTGCGGCGAGCAGGGTCTTGACTGGGCGAGAATGGGGAGAAGGAATGCATGAAAGTTGAGTACATGACGCAGCCCGACACGCAACTGGGAAGAGTATTGGCTGATCTGCTCGGCTCGGACCCCACTCCCGCCCGCGTCGTGTTCGTCTCTGCATTCGTCAGCGTACAGACGCTCATGCGCGTAAAGCAGCAAATTCTCGATCTTAGAGACGGTGGCGCAGACATCCGGTTCGTATTGGGTATCGACCTATGGGGCACTAGCCAAGAGGCTCTTGTGGAAGTGCTGAGTTGGGAGATCGACTGTCGAATCGTGAACCACCGGCTGCCGGGGCACACTTTCCACCCCAAGCTCTACCTAGTGGAATGGGCCGATGAGGCCGCGATCATCATCGGGTCGAATAACATCACGGAGGGTGGCTTCTTCAACAACTATGAAGGTGCCGCGCATGTAAGGTACGACCTGCCGGCCGACACGGAAGAATATTCGAATGCGTGTCATGAATTGAACCGCTTCCTTGATCCCGTCGGCCCTGTCGTCAAGCGCCTGACAAACGGGTTGCTCAAGGATCTCATCGCGCGAGGAGACGTACCGACAGAGGAAGAGGCGCGTAAGAGCCGGACCACTTCACGCAAACCAGAGATCAAGAGCGCCGGCAAGAAGGAGCCCCTCTTCGGCACGGAGGACTTTGATCCGCCGCCGCCGTTGCCGGCCGACCTCTTGGAGCGCCTCATCCAAGCTGTCCGCAAGCGGCGCAGCAGCGCGAAGAAGGCTGTCAAGAAGGCCACGAAGAAAGCTGCTGCCAAGAAGAAGACGACGGGCAAGCCAATTGACGATACGATCGCCGACGCTGTTCGACCAGCAGCATTCTACATGACGCTTCCAACCCTTCAGGGAGACAACATCCCCGGGGAGGGACGCATTCCTCTTGAGGCAGTTGAATTGGCGAAGGAGTTCTGGGGCTGGCCCGATGAATACTCGAAGGAAGTAAGTCCTCGGCAGGGCCAAGATCGCGTCTATTGGAACTGGCGGCCAAAGTGGTGCATTTGGGACGTGACCGCACCGGCTGACGTGACGACACAGGAAGTCCGGATGTATATGTACGAGAATAGCTCGGACTTCCGTTTCTACGTCCGGCCCCTCGTTAATGCGGGGGCTGATCTCGGTGATGTCGTTCGGATTCGGCGCATCGCAGAATCCGATGCCGAGTTCGAGTGCGTTTTGGCCCGCCAAGGGACACCTGAATTCGACGATTGGATCAAGTCCTGCACTCAGCCGGTGCGAAGCAGCACCCGCAGATTCGGCTACGCTTGAGTACGCTTTGATCGTGTCGGCTTCCGAAGTCTCAACACCACGTTCTCGGTTATCGCATTCTTGATGTGGACGAGATTCTCGGTCGTCACTGAGATGTCGATGCGCTCTAGCATCTCCATGCCACAGGCGATAGCAATGTCCTGCACGCAAGCTGCCGTCGGAATGCGCTCATGATCTCGGTCAACACGCATCCGATTGTCGCCAATGACAATCATCGCCTCACCACCCGACCTCAGAACGCTGGTGCAGTTCCGGAGGACACCCTGCATGTCTTGGAAAAACCGCTGCAGCAGTGCAGGCATGTTCTTTCGCCGGAAGCCAACATCGGCATTGCTCAAGCGTGCATGGAGGTCTTGAAGGTAGCTGTGCACCGTGATGGGTAGCCCGTTACCGCCTGACGCTATGGCGTCTTCCATGCTCCGCCTCTCGCTCGTCACGATTTCCCTGCTCCCCACCAAGCCGTGTTCGAGCGGACGGCGTGCCGAGGTGTCCATCCCTAGGAGCACCAGCAGAGACAGCCGATCTGTGTCGATGTATGGAAGCGCCGTGGCATATGGGGGACTAGTGAGCACCAAGTCAACCGAGTTTGCCTTCAGGCCCAGATCCAGGAGAGTCTGACCTGTGCGGGAATCGCCCTCCACTACACGACTTGGCCGGAAGCGGTTAGGCGAGAATCCCCTGACAGACCAGAACTTCTCAATTCTGCCGTACTGTGTGTCCAATGCATCCAGGTAGAGCTGGAACACATCCGCATCCGTGATCGGTTCTTTCCGTCGCCTGATTCGCAGATCATTCGGATCTTGCTGGGAGACGTCGCGAATGATGCTACTCAGTACCACTTCCAGGAAATCCCGAATGACACCCTCGCTTACTGAGCGGATCGCCCCAAGAAGCCAGTTCAGTTTCGTTACCACCGGCGCGGGGAACCATTTGTGGATCTCGTCCAAACACCCAGCGACAAGGTGCTCTTGGCTCGAAGGCAAAGTGCTGAACGTTTCCTCAACTTGACTGACAAGCGTCCCAACAGCCTCACGCACGACGTCCGGGTTGACATCAAGGATCCCTGTCTTGGCGCGCGCAATCTTTGCTGCGAGGGGGTTCATGTCGCAGCCATACGCCCGGAAGCCGTTGAGATAGCCTTCCAACAGTGTCGTGCCACTTCCACAAAACGGATCGAATACCGTTGCACCCGCAGGCAGTTTGGAGAGGTTCAATAAACCTTTGGCAAGTTGAGGGTAGAACTTGCCTTTGTAGGGGTGCAGTCCGTGTGTCACGTACTTGGGGTCTTTCCGCGCCGATGGTTGCTGCCCGAACCCGTTCTCGATGATCGCTTGCCACGTTGGCTCGGTTTGGAGCGCCGACAACCCCACTCCGTGCGTGAAGACCAATCGCCGGGCCTTGGACAGGGTGTAGCTGTCCAAGGCGAGGCAGTACGTGTCTCCGTCGTGACCGTTCAGTGCCACTCCAACTACGGTCTCGATCTCACGCCCTCGAAGAACCCGCTCATACGGCCAGAGCTTGTACGGTGGTGCGTCGAACCACACCGACAGCTTCTCAGAGGGGCGTCGAATCACGAGAAGCTTCTCCGTCGTCGCCCTGCGGCCGGCCGCCACGAAGGAGCGCTTGGTGCTGTGTATCTGACGCTCAACTATGCAGACCGTCTCGAATCCGATTTCCTCTGCACGTTGCCCGAGAAGCTCAGCCGCAGGGTACAGAACCTTGTTGTAGATTGCATCACCTACGACCAGGACAGCGTACCTCCCCGGTCTCAGAAGTTCATGCATCCCTTTGAGTGTCTGTCCCATTTCTTGTGCGTACTCGTCGAACCCTGAGGATTCCTTCTGATGGCGCAGGTGAGACCCGATTTCGATCTTCCCAAGCCTTCTGGGGTCATGCCCGAGCCATAGGAGGCGAAATCGGTGATACAAGTGGTAGTCGTTCGCATTGCCGTACGGGGGTGAGGTGACAATCAAGTCTACCGTTCCTGGCCTGCACACCTCGTGCGCCAGGTCACGACTATCAGCGGTCACAAATCTTGACACCCCGTACCTGAGTGCCGCCTGCGTGCGCACTACGTTGCGGACAATTGCGTCAAGAGCGACGAGATACCGCTTGATTGTCTCGCCTTGGGGAGTCTCATGCGGCCTGCTCGTGTACCGAGTCTCCGAATCCTGATGCGAAACCGCCAAGACAATGCGCGAAAGCGCTAGCGACGCAATGTCACGTGCCTTTTCACTGCTCATTTTGCCAATGCGATCCCGAATCCCCGCCAGTTCTCCACGGGAGGACATCGGGAACCACTTGTCGATGTTCGGGATGTCCGGGATGTACCCCTTGTGCCTCTCAGACAACACCTCTGGTGCCGGAAGGTCAACCAACATCGTAGTGAGAGCACTTCGGATCGCGTGAAGCTCCCTTGCCGCGGTGCGATCAAGATTGCAGGTCTTCACCCGACCGATCAACGTACCAACGGCGTTTGCATCGACGCTCAACGCTCTGCGGCCAAGACGCACTGCTTCAAGTGCCGTTGTGCCGCTCCCTCCGAACGGATCGAGCACCAGCTCGCCAGGAAGCGACAGGTTCGCAATGCAATGTCCTGGAATCTGCGGGATGAACTTCGCCGGGTAGGGGTGTAGATCGTGAGTCAGGAAGCTTGTGTCGGCGTCAGTGAAGGCCCATTCAATAGCATTGAGGGTCTTGGCGATCTTCTTTGGACTGCGGAGTTCGTCGGGCGATTGGATTTCCTCATACGCAGGGAACTCCTCTTCGCCTCGAAGTACGTACTTGCCATGTTCCTCATGGACGGGAGAGCCCCGTCCAAAGTCGATCTCGTAGAGATGGCGTCCAGTCCTTGGCATTCTCGACTCGGTTTCTGGGCCTTGCGACACTTCCCAGAAGTGTGTCAGTTCTGGCTCAGGAAATCAACCCTGAAGTGCGGACTTCTTCGCAAGCGGTGACCAGGAAGACTCCGACGTGATACTGTGATTCCTTTTCCGTGACACTGTGATTCCTCTTCGTCAGAATGAGTCATGAGACAACAATGCCGTGCACGCCCAAAGGGCGTCCTTCAGGACGCATCACACGGCCGAGCCCGCCCGCAACCGGCATGGTTCCGCGCTTGGGATCTCTGTCGACCCCGTGCGATAGTCGACTGCCCAACGCCTATAAGGCCTCCGGTGTCAAGTCGACGTAGCTCTACAACACGGGGTGGGGTGGCTCCGTTGGTGTCGTTCTCGGCCCGCGGTGCTCTGACTTCATTTCGGGATCGGTGCGCTGTGCTGCACCAAACACCTATCGAGACTCTGCGCGTCGGGACGGTGCGGCGGTCCCGCGGTCTAGAAATCCATCGGTACCCTCGTACCATCTTCCTCAAGCGGCGACCTCATCCAGGGAGGCATGGGTCCGTTAGTGCCAGGCTCGGGTGAGGGGCAGAACATCGGCGGGATGAGGTCCGCCCGGAGCAAGAGCGCGAGCCTGTCGGAGTCGACCTTATCGGTCTTGACCTTGGCCGCCGCGATCGCTTTGACGCGGGTCGCGTGGGTGTCAAGGACGAGGTCGACGCCGAGGGCAGCGAGTGTGTCGGCCAGTCAGTACCACCCACCGGTCGACTCCACCACCGCCTGGTGCGGACCGGGGAACTCGGCGAAGTACGGCTGGAGCGCGAGCGGGCTGCTGGCCACGCGCGTCTGTTTGACGCGCCCGCCTTCGGGCCCATAGGTTGTGATCAGGCGGAAGGCCTTGTGTTGGTCGATGCCGGAGTCCCACATGGAAGTGCTCTCCTGGAGTGACGGTTCACGATCTTGGTGGATCACTGAGACCTTACTCCTCGAGGGCACTTCTTAGAAACATCAAGCAGAAAGCTCTCGCGCCGGAGGCATTGTGAAAGCTCCCCCTGCAGGCCACGATGAGTTTCTCCGTGTCGAGTACACCGCACTCGCCGAGTACTATGGAAAGATCATCACTTTCCGCTTTACCACTGCCTCGTTCTTCGTGGCCGCCGTCGCTCTTGTGCTGCAGATCGCGAGCCCAAAGCCGGCCCACTATGTGCTTCTGTTCGCTGTCAGCCTTGGCATCTGGCTTGTCGAACTCCGCAACAGATCCATCTTTCGCAGCCTCTTGAGCCGCGCGTGGGCTATTGAAAGCCGCTGGGCCACGGCCGACAGTCCGCCCCTATTCATGAACATGGCGCCCAGCGAGGTACCCGAAGAACTCTCGCACGGGAAGCTGCCGCTTGTTCGTGACGAGACCCGCATCTTGCTGCTGCCGCGCTTTCATGCGCCCATCGCAACGCATACCGTCGGTTTTGACATCCTCTATCTCTCGGTAATGTCCTTCTCGGTCTGGGCTCTTCGGACACCCAACTTGGAGCTTCCCGTGGCCGCTACTATCGATCCCATACTCGCGATGTTCACTTTCGGGATCATCTACCTCGGCTTTACTGCGTTGCAGGCTACCACGTTCCAGCCTTCAGAGCTGAAACCGTGGCAACGCTGCGTTGGCGGCCTGCTTGGCCTCGTGCTTATTGGCGGAGGAGCGCTAGTGGTAGCGCTGGCGGTTGCGAAGGCCCTTTGACGCCGAGCGCGTTGGCGGCATAACACGGCAATGCACCTGCCAAAGCGCGTCCACTTCCGCCTTGCAACGAGAGATCTCGTTGGCCCGCTTTGCAGGTGATTGCCAAACCGTTAGACTGCGCAGAATCGCCCCCTAGGCCCACCCGACTTGACGGCAACGTCAATGCGTCCCATATTCCTCTACAGATCTTTGACAACTGTAGGCGGAGGACGCATTGTGATCGCACTCGGTACCGTCTTGGTGCTGATGATCATGATTGCTTATCCAATTATCGTTGAAGAAGATCAATGAGACCCGGGGGGGTTCACCCCCCGGGTTTTTCATTTTCCTGGACGTTGGAGCCGCCGCCATGATAACAACATTCGCCCAACTCGGTTTTTCGGAACGCGACCTTCTTATCATTGTCATGTCAGGCATATTTGCCGGCCTCGGCTCCTTCGTTCAGGTTACCGTGTCGTACTGGGAAGGGTTCCCTAAACTCCCACGTTCAACCCAGAGCACCACGATCGTCAGCAAATCCGTAGCCATTCACCGTGCGGCATACTATTTGTCTCGTTTAGTTGTGGGTTTCTTCCTAGGTGTTCTTCTCGGACTGCTGCTTGTCGGTGCCCTACTTGAGAATGTCACCGTAGTTGCGCGAGTCCTGGTCCTTGCGGCGCTGCTTGGCTATTCCGCTCCACGGATCTGGGAGATTCAACAGGCATCCGTTGAGCGGCTAGTGAGTGATTTGGTGGCACAACACCTGGCGCGACCGGTACCCTCAAGTGCGTCGGAGCCGTCCGATCAATCTTCGACAGCAGCCTCATCCCGGACCTGAGGTGCAGTGAGCGCAGTCTAACAGGGGCGGACGCCGTGTGAAAACTCGCGGTCGGACGCGGTGATGGCGCAGTTGGGCTGGAGGAGCGGCACGGGTGTGATCGGCAGACGAAAACTCGGTTGAGTGGGCGCTCAGGCGTGGGATGGCGGTGCTCGAGGGGGCGTACGGGAGCTGCAACGACGGGAACCCCCGGCTACGCGAGGGCTTCCATCAGTCGCGGGACGCCGACGAGGTTCAACACCCGCTCGAGATTGTAGGCGAGCACCGTCAGACTGAACTCCACGCGCACCTTCCGCAGGCCTTTCAGCAGGAAGTAGCCCTGATCCATCCCCCGCTTCATCGTGCCGTACGGATGCTCGCTGAGCGCCTTCCGCTGCGCGGGTCGTCCCGCCCCCATCACACCCGCATCCTCACGAACACCGGCCGGTGATCGGATATCGCGAACTTCGTCCAGGCCTTGAACTGGCTGAGCGTGCGCTCACCCGCCTCCACCTGCTGCCATAAGCGCCGAAACACGAAGTTGTCGAAGTCCACTACCACCGCCGACTGGCCGTTGATGGGCGTGAGTGGCAGGTTCTCGTTCGCGAACACGATCTGATCGTAGCTGGTGAACTCCTGAATCGTCGTGCCGGCCTCGGAAGAGTACCGCGTGCGGACAAAGCCCCGACGGGTCAGCGCGCGGTACACCCTGTCGTCGCTAGCCATGGTGGGCACGTTCATGTCCCCGATCAGCACGACGTTAGGCTCGTACACCTTCGCGGCGTTCGACCGCCGCTGGCACGCCTTGGCCCAGTCGGCGAGGAAATAGACCTCGGCGATCCGGTTGTTGAACTTCGCCGAGTTGCTCGAGCCATAATAGATGTGCACGTTCGCGATGAGGAACCTGCGCTGCGATCCCACGACCTCCCACGTGGTCAACATGGGGTTGCGGTTGAAGTTCTCGAAGAAGGTCTCGATGCTCCGGCCCCCCAGGCGCAAACGCTGCTTCTTGGGCTCGATGATGTACGTCCCGTTGCGAACCACGCCGTTGGGGTTGTAGTCCAGCTCGGCGACCAGGGGGCCGGGCCGCACGCGCGCGGGGCGGTAGACCACGGCTAGGCGCTCCTCGTTGCCCGCGACGTCGGTGAACACGCACCGGAACCGATTGCCGAGGCGGCGCATCACCTCGCGAAAGTGCGCGAGTTGCGCCCGCACCTCCTGCACGGCGATCACGTCGAAGCGGGCGAGGATGTGCGCGATGAGCGCCAGGTCCTTGGGACGCCGCTTCTGCGCCCCCAGATTCGCGATGTTCCACGTCGCCAGATCCAGCTCGCTTCCGCGCTTGGCCGGAATCCCGCGCCCCGCGAAGAACTCGTCGAACGCCCGGCGCTCGGTCGCGAGGTTGTAATCGAAGGAGAATCCGGGTTTGGGAAACACAGGCATCGCTACTCCCGGTCGAGGGTAAACAGGAGATCGAGGACCCTGCGGAGTTCCGCACTCGCGCTGGGCCGCGTGCCCACGCCACCGCGTGTGAGCTTCCAGTAGCGCGTGTGGCTCCACAGCGTGTAGCTCCGGAGCGTGCCGTCGCTCACCGGCACGTCCAGCACCCCTTCGCCGAACACGGGGCCCACGGGACCGCCCACGATGTCGCCGAACAGGCCCCCGTACGCGGGGAAATAGAGATTGGTCCATCGCGTGCACGCGAACGGTGCCGCGTGGTGCGGCGCGCGGGGCGACACCAGTTGGCGCCGGTCGTTCCGGATGGGCGGTTCGAGCACGAACGCGAGCGTGCCATCCCGATCGAGCTGCGGCGGATCGGTCGGCAGCTCGCGGTCGCGGAACCGCTGCACCAGGTCGCGCTCGTTCCGGGCGATGAGGATCGCGGCGTGCGCTAGCGGCGAGCCCAAGGTCACGAGATCCGTGATCCGCCACGAGTGACCGTGACGGCGAAGCTCCGTCCACACCGCCCGCTGGTGACGGCGGTGAATGTCCTCGCCGACGGCACCGGTGTTGGGTCCGGTGAGCAACTGCTCGTACGCCTCGAGCCGTGCCTGGGGCTGTCGCGCGGGGTTCTGGAATCGCCGGTACGCCTCCACCCAGTAGTGCGTGATGAGGTCGTAGGCGATCACGCTGCCCAGGCTGTGCCCCACGAGGATGATCCGATCGTACTTGCCGCTCTCGTGCAGGCGTCTCAGGAGACTCACTCCCGCGTCCCGGATGGCGCGGCGGATCGCGACGTTGCGGGGGCTCGGGCTCAGGTAGCGCGCGGCGTCGCCCGCGTAGCGGATGAGGAACCCGTAGAACGCGGACGCCAGCAGCACCAGTGCGAGGATTGCCGGCCCCCCCAGGCTCGCTTGAATGATGCCGAGGCCGATGCCCGCGCCCAGCGCGGCGAGCAGCGCCAGCAGTGCCCACGTCACCACCCACATCGGCCGGAGGTGTCGGGGCGTCGCCCACGGCCAGCGCCACAACAGAGACTTCGCCCACTGCGCGAGGTGGAGAATCGTCGTTCCCTGGACCAGGTCCGCCCAGTACAGCTCGAAGAAATGCGTGTGATGGCGGGGTCCGTGGCGCGTCGTCAGGCGGCGGAGCTCGTACGACCCGCTGAAGGGGTCGGGCTTGCTGTACACCTGACTGGTCGGCAGGACGCTCGCCACGAACGAGCGCAGCGTGTCCATGGGACGCTGCTCGCCGATCCCGTGAATGACGATGACCGCCTGCTTCCGAATCCTGGGCATGCGTACTCCGCTGGAGGGCGGGGTGGTTAGGCCCGGATGAGTTACGCGGTCACGAGCCGCCCGCGCCGAGTTTCGTCACCGACAGCCCGCCGATAATGAGTCCGACGAAGATCGTTGGTCCATTCCCGACGCCTCCCAGCACGAACTGATCGGGGTCCGTCCCCACGGGCACGACGATTTGGTCCCCGTCCCGCGCCGCCCCGTCGATGCCCGGAAGGCGAATCTCGTCGCTGGCGCTGAAGATGTAGCCGATGAAGACCTGCATGTTTAGCGAGCCGAAGTGCGCGGTAAGCGCCGGTGCGAGCTTGATGCGGGCGTCCGCTCCGGCCGCGAACATCACCATGTGCGCGCCGATGCCGACGCCCAGGGTTTCCTCGTCGGGGTTGGATCCAGATAGGAGGTATCGTGCCACCAGCCCGGTGGAGACCGCGGGCCGCCAAACGAACTCCTGGTTGGCAAGCAACGACAGGGAGTCCGAGCGGGGAATTGCGGTTCCGTCGGAGGCGATACGGAACAGGGGCTGCACCTTCACCTCGGGTACCTCGATCCCAGCGAAGCCCCCGCTGGCCGCGGCTTCAAGGACAAAGCGCTGCGCGTCCGCGAGTTCAGGCGAGAGGGTGGCGAAGACGGGTAAGCACGTTAGAGCGATAACCGGCCGGACGTGTCGCATTCGAGGGCCTCAACGGACGTGGAGTTGCTACCTGCCAATCTTGGAAAAGCGGACGAGGCCCGACAGGCCCCGATTGAGGCAGGACCATACGAGATTGGGACATTCGGGGTGGGGAAGCAGGGCGCTCCCCCGGCCAGCGCGGACCCCTCAGTCCGCGACTGGACCCACCCGGACGTAAGCCTGTCCCTAGCCCCCCGTGGGCCCCTTGCGCCGTTTTCCGGGCCGAATGTCCCAAAAACAGTAAGTCGTGCCTCAAAAAGGGCCTGTTCGGACACCGTGGCGGAGTCAATATTGGGGCCTTAATACGGAAGTGGGGTCCTCGCATGACATCCCCTCAGCATCCGGGGCGGTCGGCTGCCTCTTCGATGCCCGGCACCACGCGGTTCCTCGTGGGTGGTTTGGGCGCTTTGGCCCCCACCGTGGTAAGCCTCCTCGTCGTCGATCTCGAACCCGTGCTGTCCAAGCTCACGGCGCTGGCCGTCGTTGGCCTCGGCGTCAAAGTCCTTGTGCTGTTCTTGATCGGTGGCTTGTGGGCGTGGCTCCACAAGGCCGAATCCGTTCACCTCCGCGTATTCGAGATCGGAATCGTGGCACCGGCCACCATTCTGACGTTTCAGAACGGCGTCAAGGTGGGCAACGAGCTGGCGGGACGTTCCGCGGGGGCCGCGATACTGTCACTCATCGCTCCCGAAGCGCTTGCTCAAACGGCCGCACCTGCGATGAGCGTGCCCGCGCTCAGCACCGTGACGGGCCGAGTCGTTGCAGCGGAGTCGGGGGAGCCCGTGGTGGGCGCACACATCCATGTGGACGGCATGGACGTGGGAGCGATGAGCGGTAACGACGGGACGTTCAGTCTCCACCTGCCGGTCGGCGAGCACACGCTTCGCGTTACCCGGCTCGGCACCCAGCAAGTGACACAGCGGGTGCGCGTCGCGGCCGGCGTGGCCAGTCAGTTGGACATCCAGCTGAGCCAGGCGGCGACGCTTCCCACCGCGGTTCAGGTGCAGGGGCCGCTCGATCAGATCGAGGCTCCGCGCGAACCGGGAATGAGCCAGTTCCTTCGCGGCCTGCTTGGCAAGCCGGACCCCCGCGCATGGTTCGTCACCGGCGGGCGGTACGCGATCGCGGAGGGCGCGATCGCGGAGGCGCAGGAGTACATCGCGGCGCTGGGGGACACGAGCGCGGCTCGTATCTACTTCCAGCCCGACCCGTCCGATCCCTCGCAGAGGCAGTATGTCGTGGTCTTCGGCACGTATCTCCCGTTGGACGACGCCAGCGCACTGCAGAAGAAACTCGCTGCCATCGGTGTCACTAATGCGAGTGCCGTTTCCATTCGCCGCCCCTAAGCGGAACCGAAGCCATGCCAAGGCGACACATCGCGGTGCGGTGCCCCCGAAGAGGAGCCGGGACCAGTCGCCTCTGGGTTGGAGTGCTGCTGGCCGGCCTCTGGAGCACGGCGTGCGCCGTCACCCTCATCTCGCATTACGACGAGCAGATCGACCGCGCGGCCACCGAGCTTCAGCGGCGCATGGACATGCACTTGACCACGTTGGAATCCGCCTCGGGGTCCGGCGCCCTCTACCCTCAGCACGCGGACTTCTATCGCGATTACGCCGTCGACCTTCGCGCCGTCGAGTTGCGAGCCAGCACGCACCCCAAGAACAGCATCTCGTTGCAGCAGTACGAGCTGATGCGCACGAACCTCGAAGACCTGAGAAGCACGCACGAAGTGCAGAACACCCTGAGCGCCGGCTACGTGCGCCAGGTCCGCGCTCTATTCAACCAGGCGTGGCAGGCCATCATCCAGCTCGAGGTTGCCAAGAAGCGAAACCAATCATGACCGAGGTGTGGATGGTGCACCCATGTGCCGAGCGTAACGCATGAGTCTCAAAATCGGGGAGCTGGCGGCCGCGATGACCGGCGCCGCGAAGGACTCGCTGGCCGAGGACTGGCCGAAGGTCCGCGACTACGCGCGTCCCGAGTTCAAGAAGCTCGCGCAGGCGCTCAAGGACATCGTGAGGCTCGCAGTCGAAGGCAAGGTCTCGGCGGCCGAGGCGAAGTCGCTGTTGCGCATCCACCGGAACACGGTGCTCATGGTGATGCTCACGGTCCAGGGCCTGGGGGTCCTCGGGGCGGAGAAGGCGATCAACGCGGCGCTGGGCGCGGTGGCCGACGCGATCAACGCCGCCGCGCCGTTCAAGATTGTGTGAGGGGCGTGCGGGGGTAGGGTGGATCATGTCGGCGGTGGGCACGCATGTTCTGAACCGTGGCGGACTCGGCGTGCGGAGCCCGGCTGCCAATCGGGCCGCTGCGCTCCTGCGCGTCGTGGCGATGAGTCTCGGCCGCACGCAAACCGCGCTCGGCGCATTCTACCGCCGCCTCGGCTACCGGGTCGGCAAGGCCAAAGCCATCTCGGCCACGGCTCGTAAACTCGCGATCCTCGTCTACCGCATGCTCAAGGGCGAACTGGTCTACGCCGATCCCGGCGCGTCGGCGTACGACGCTCAGCACCAGCGGCGCATTCTTCGCGGACTCCGCGCACATGCGGCCCGGATGGGCTTCGGCCTGGTCGATCTCGCGACTGGCGAGGTCCTCGAGGGAGCAGTTTCTTAGGAGATGGCGGCACGAAAGCACGAGGAACCACACATGCAGCTGTTACCAGCACCTGCAGTTCTGGTAGTTGGGGATTTTCATACCGGTAGGCGGCAGTTTGCGGAAGCGGCGTTTGCAGCGGTTGCGAAGGCTTACCAATCTCGTGGCGCCCAGTTCGGGGCGGCTTGGCAGGATTTCGACAACATCCCCGCTGGGATTGAGGCCCGGGAGCAGGATCGAGCTGCCGCACCGGCCCTGTATCCCATCGCCGTATCCGACAACGGCAACGCTGATGCCGAGGACCTCCGAGTCAAGCTCCACAATCTGTTCCTCCGCTTTGATGTATGGGGCGTTATCGCAGCCACAACGTCCCGGAACACCCCCGGTCTTCTTAGGAAGCTGATGCATTCTGACGTACCGGTTCTGCTCACGGTCGACAGCGCCCTTACCGGACTTGAACGAGGTCCTAATATTCTTCGCCTCGGCCCGAATAATGGTCAGCAGGCGCAGGCGATTCTCGCGAAGCTGATGGAACTGCGCGCATCCAACGCACCACCAGCCGATCCCGTTCAGGTGATATATGCCCCCCTTGGCGATCGATACGTCGAGGATCTGTACATCGCTCTTGCAGCTCTTGCTCAACAAGCGCGACTGCCGCTGGTTGGAAGTCATGAAGCGAGGGCCGTTGTCCGCTCAGTGGCACCGGTCGTCTTCGTGGGCTACGCGCCCGAGTTCCTTACGGTCATTAGTGAGCTCGGCAACTCCTTCGTCGCACCGATCATCCTTTCGGACGGTTGCTACGGCGATAGCAAGGTCATAGGAATCGGTGGCAGCAAGGCGCTCGTGTGGTGTCGGTCACTCTTCGACCTATCCACCTACGCTCACTCCGGCTATTGCGCGATCTACGAACAGTGGAAGCGGGTAGGGCGCACCAGTAGCGAGGTCATCAGATCGGGTCTTTCGCCAGCCGATAAGCTGCGGCCATTTATCCGACTACTTCGCCAACAACTTGAGCAGTCAAAGGACGTGTTCACGTTTGAGGGACTCGACAACCAGCGAGGGGGATACGTGGTTGAGGATGTTTCCGGGGCCCCAACCGGCGCGGGGAGCTAGGCGGTGGCCAGCGAATTCTACGAGCCAACGCTCGAGTACCCTTCTGCGGACGGCGGTACAGGAGGTTGCGCCGCCGGTAGGTACTTCAAGTCCGCTTGGATAGGTCTTGAATCCAGCAGTGCGAGAGAGGCGGCCGAATCCGGATCGCCTCCTTGGGATCAAACCCTAGATGCCGTTAGGGAGCGCTGTGCGGCTGTCTTCGGAGCCCGCTTCGGTAAGGAACAGGTGACCCTCTTCCACAATACAACGGCTGGTGTCCACCGCGTGCTGTCACGCCTACAGCACATCATCGGGCAGGACTCCTTGACTCTCCTAACGACCGATCTGGAGTACCCGGGGGTAATCGCTGCGCTCGACGAGAATTGGCAGGGCCGGCTTGTGATAGCCGAAGTCGGTCATTTGATATGGGAGCAGCAAGGCAGCTTGGTTCCGTTGGCGCTGCAGAACGCTTTCATGCTCGCGGAGCCGGACGTTCTATATCTGTCGCACGTGGCACGGGCAACGGGATACGAGCTCCCAGTCGGCAGCCTGCTCTCATTCGCAAGGGCCCTGAACCCAAGGCTCGTCATTGTCCTTGACGGCGCCCAAGCGGCCGGGAACATCTTGGTCGATTCCCAGATCGTCAACGAGGTCGACTTCTATCTCACGAGTGGCCACAAGTGGCTAGGCGGCAAGCCTACGCTCGGTGTCGTTCTCTCTGCTCCTGAATGGATGCTCTCCGATCCTTCACAGTCCTATTCTAGAAAGTTCGGCTCCGCGGGCACGGGGATTGCCGAAGCTCTGAGGTCGTTTCTCAAGGCACTCGAGGAATTCGTCGATCCCCACGGCCTGGAAGACCCCCGGAAGCGACAAGGACGCATCGCGGCCCACAACACTTACCTCGCTGGTGTCTTCGCGGATCGGGTACGGCACCAGGAGGAGATTCCCGGAACTGCTCCGCACAGACCCACCAACGGCATCGTAACGATTCCTGACGTGCCAGAGGGGATCGTCATGTCGCTCGTTCACTCGGGGTTCGAGGTTTCGTGGCTCTCCACTGAGCCTTGGCGAACCGTGGAAGGCGGTCAGGCACCCGGGAAGCAGAACCGCTTTCTGATCAGGGTGGATCCTCGCGTTGACGACGTGAGCATTCGGGAAGCGCGCCTTAGGCAGACGGGCGTAGGCCCGGTGTTTCCCCCTCTTGGTTCAATGCGGGCCTGCTTTCACCTATACCATGGGGAAGATGATGTTGTCGCACTCGCGACTGCTTTCCTGGCCGCTCGCGCTAGAAGCGATGCCGCCATCTAACATGGACGGAGCCTGTGTGAAAACTGGCGGTGGGTGAGGGATGGTCGTGAGTTTGCCGAGCGGCGGCGCCATGTGAGTGATCGAGAGCGAAAAACGCGTCAGCGGGGCGCTCCGGGTCGGGAGCAGGGTCTTGGTAGGGGTTCATGGGGAAAAAATGATGCGCAGACGCTCGCCTCGGCGAGGGCTTCCAACAGTCGCGGGACGCCGACGAGGTTCAGAACACATGGAAGGGCTTCAGGCGCCGTTGGGCGCATACAGGATGAGGTGCGTGGCCGCGGAGATGCGGAGCCACCACGGATAGAAGGTCGTTCGTGGACCTGAGCGTCCGCACGTTGAGTGAAGCAACCAGCAGCGCGGCGTGACGCAGCGAACATGAGGTAAACCGAGGGACGCGGAGCGCTGGGCAGGGCTACGTGTCCCCAAAACGAAGGCGCTTGACAGTAGCGCCCCAGCGCCGAGTGGCGGGTGTCCCAGCGCCGCGACTAGATTTCGCCACGTTGGACATCGCGAGGATTCATGCCTCAGTCTGCCAAGAACCTGCTGAAGAAGGCCGTGGACAACCTTCCCGCCAATGCGACGGTGGAGGAGGCGATGGAGCGGCTGCTCTTTCTCGCCAAGATCGAGCAGGGCATTGCCGAGGCCGACGCTGGCAAGACCCTCAGTCATGAGGAAGTCCGCAAGCGCCTCGGGCTCTGATGGAAGTCCGGTGGACCGAGACGGCGTTCGGGAGCCTCGCGTCGATCAAGGCGTTCATCAGTCAGGATTCCCCCTCCTATGGGCTGGCCGTGGTTGGCCGTTTGTACCAGGCCGTTGACCAACTCGCTCAGTTCCCTGACTCGGGCCGGATGGTTCCGGAGCATGGTCGCCCCGAGATCCGCGAACTCGTGCGTCCTCCCTACCGGATTGTCTACCGTCGTCGGCCAGAGCTCGTCGAAGTCCTCCTTGTCTTCCGATCCTCGCGCCCCCTTCCGACCATCCCGGAGTGAAAGGGCGCTGGCTAACCAGGAAAGAGCCTATGTGAAAACTGGCGGTGGGTAAGGGATGATCGTGAGTTTGCCGAGCGGCGGCGTCGTATGAGTGTTCGAGAGCGAAGAAGCCCCTCGGCGGGGCGCTCCGGGTCGGGAGCAGGGTGGTTCATGGAGCAAGAATGATGCGCAGACCCTCGGCGACGCGAAGGCTTCCAGCAGTCGCCGGACGCCAACGAGGTTCAGCGCACATGGAAGGGCTTCAGGCGCCGTTTGGCGCATACAGGATGAGGTGCGTGGCCGCGCAGACGCCGAGCCACCACGGCTAGAAGGTCGTTCGCGGACCTGAGCGTCCGCACGTTGAACGAAGCGACCAGCAGCGCGGCGTGATGCACGGAACTGGAAGCTGGGTTGTGTGTCTGGCGGGATCGCGGTCCGCTTTGCACTCTACTCGCATGCGAGCGAGTCGCTCGCGGGTCATTTTCCGACCGTTCGACGTCAGAGGCGCTTGCTCGCCGGCTCGAATGCAGCCACATTGACTCGATGGCACCAAAGCCTGCTCTTGATTTCAGCAAGCTCTCCTTCACAGAGCGCCTCCAGCTGGTGGAAGATCTCTGGGACAGTCTCGAGGCGGAACAGGACGCGATTCCTATTCCTGACTGGCACCGTGAGGAACTCGACCGGCGGCTGAAGGCCTACCGCGAAAACCCAGAGGCCGGCGCGCCCTGGGAGGAAGTGCGAGAGCGAATTCTCAAGCGCGAGGCATGACCTCGCGCTTCGTCGTTCAGCCCCAGGCCGAGGACGACCTGGCATCCACATTCCGCTGGTACGAAGGCAAGTCGTGGGGACTGGGCACCGAGTTCCTACGCGCAGTCGATGTCTGCTTCGCAAACGTGCGGCGCGCGCCGGCAAGTTACCAGGAAGTGGAAGTCGGTGTACGCCGTGCCCGCCTTCGGAGATTCAGTATTCGGTCTACTACGTTCTGGATGAGCACGGCGTGGCGGTGTTGGCCTGCTTGCATTGGCGACGGGATCCCAAGGAATGGATGCGTAGGCTCTGACGTCTATCGAGCGCATGGACACTGGCGAGCGCGTACGTTCGAAAAGGAAGCCGTTGATTGATGCGCGTGACGTTGATATGTGTACGTTCAGCGGGAAGCGCGCCTGGCCGGCGAGTCGCTCGCAGGTCATGCGCCGGCCGTTAGGCCGTTCAGAAAGCCATCAATCTGACAGGTCACCTTCGCATGGGCTACTGGGACGGGATTACGGCAAACATCTTCCGGCACGATACTCAGGGTCGCCGATACTACAACCCGTTCGGGAAGTGGGGCCGAATCTACGAAGTCCCCGACGAACTTGCCGGACGGCTCAAGCGGCACTGGCAGCGGTTCCACCAGGTAACGTGGCCATTGACCGTCGCACTCGGTTTCCTGACCATCTGGATGCCTTGGAGTTGGAAGGTCTGGCTCCTTGTCTGGGTTCCGTACCTAATCGGCATCCAGGTGGCTGGGATCGCGTTCGCGCACTGGACTGTGCGGCCTCTTTCCGAAGCCACCATCGCGCGTACGGATCTCCTGCCCGTGTCGCGCCGAGAGGCCTTCATCCGGTACACCCGAGCGGTAGGTCCACGGAAGCTTCAGCGCTCGCTCGCTGTCTCGGTTGTCGGCACAGGCCTCGTCGCAGTCCTGGCCCTACTCATGGCGATGACAACTGGTAGGATTGCTCTTTGGCTCGTGGTTGGCTTGTTAGGGGCGCTCACTGCGCTCGAGGTCGCGTTATGGCGCAAGGCTGATGGAGTGGAAGGCTGACAACGATTCGCCACTTTGGGCGTCGCGAGCGCGCGATCGTGCGCGCGATGTCCCGTTGCAGCTTCGCGAGACGGGCGGGCGTGTAGCTCCGATGCCGCGCATTCACCGCGCGAAACTTGCTGCCGTCAATGGCCAGCAGCTCGCCGCGAAACAGGTCGAGTCGCCGGCACAGGAGGATGAACTCCCGACACACCCCTTTCAGCGCCTTGGGGTGGTCGCGCCGAAAACCCGCGATCGTCTTGAAGTCCGGCGTCAACCGCCGCAGCAGCCACATCAGCCCCACGTTGCGGTGCGTCTCCTGCTCTAACCGCCGGCTGGAGCGGATGCGGTGCAGGTAGCACGTGAGAACCCCGCTTCCCATCAAACCTCGAGGCGCTCCTGCGCCAGCGCGCGATCCAGAAGCCCGGGGTCCACCGTTTCTGTCACGGGACGCAGCATGGCTTGCCCCGGCCACGGCCATAAGATAATGTTCTTTACCTTAACGCCATGGCAGCCATAAACCGCTATACATGGGCCTTTTACGGCCGACGCGTCGAGCTTGACGAGCTCCGGGAGATCCTGCGTCGCAAGCGCTGGTTCTTCCTGAAAGTGTCCGGCCGCCGGCGCATCGGCAAGACCAGCCTCGTGCAGCAGGCCCTCCAGGCCGAGGGCCGGGAGAAGGTCCTGTATCTCCAGATCCCGGACTCGGATCCCGCGGGCGTCGTCTCCGCGGCGCGCGATTTCTACGCCCTGTTCGGCGTCGAGGGTCCGCTGCCGGTGGACCTGCGGTCGCTCGCGGCCTCGATCGGCGAGCTGGTCCGGCGCGGGTACGTGGTCGCCGTGGACGAATTCCAGTACTTCCACCGCAAGGCGCTGTTCGAGTTCACCTCCCACTTGCAGTTCGAAGTCGACCAGCTCGCCCGGGACGCGGCGGAGGTGCGCGGCGGGCTGATCGTGCTCGGGTCGATCCACACCGAGATGGCGGCCTTGCTCGAAGACCGCAATGCCCCCCTGTTCGCGCGATTGACCCACGCACTCGACGTGCCACACCTCGACATCGCCTCCGTGCTCGAGATCCTGCGTGCTCATGCCGAACCGACGGCGGAGCGGCTGCTCTTCCTCTGGAACCTCTTCGAGGGCGTACCGAAGTTCTATCGCGATGCCTACGAGGAGAAGGTGCTGAGCGCGGACCGGAGCGAGTTGCTGCGGGATCTCTTCTTCTCCAGCTCCTCGCCGCTGCGTAGCGAGGCCGAGAACTGGTTCCTGCGCGAGCTCCGGGGCCGCTACGATCTCGTCCTGAAATACATCGCCCGCCATCCTGGCTGCACGAACGGCGAGATCCTCGCCCACGCCCGTTCCGTCGAGGCGGAACGGGAGAAGCAGATCGGCGGCTACCTCAAGGTGCTCCGCGATCGCTACCGGATGGTCGATCAGACCCAGCCTGTGTTCGCGAAGGCGACCGCCCGGAATGGGCGCTACTACATCTCCGACAACTTCCTCCGCTCCTGGCTGGCCGCGCTGGCAACCCCCGCCGCGTCGGTGAACTTCCGCCCGCAGGAGGACCTCGTGCGCGAAGCGGACGAGCGCCTGGCGGACGCGGAGGGGCACGGTCTCGAGCAACTCGTGGGAACCCTCTACGAGGAGCGCAGCCGCAAGAGCCTGGACGGATTCCGTCTGACGCAACGGGTGCAAGGTTTCTGGGACAGAGGCGACACCGAGATCGACCTCGTGGCCCTGAACGAGGAGGATCGGATCGTTCGTCTGGGCAGCTGCAAACGGGCCGCCGATCGGCTCGCCCCGGACTACAATCGCTTCGATGCGCACGTTGCGCGCTTCCTCGAGCGCGCGGACCGCGTACGGGGATGGCGCGTCGAGAAAGTCGCGATCGCGACCCGCCATTCCCCGCAGACCAGGGAGGCGGCCGGGCGCGCCGGCTACCTCCCCCAGGACCTCGACGACCTGACCTCCGGCCTATGAGCGACGCCGCCAACCGCATCGTCCAGAAGCTCTGGTCCTACTGCAGGTCCTCCTCGACGACGGGGTCTCATATCAGGACTACATCGAGCAGCTCACCTTTTTGCTCTTCCTGCCCAAGGGGATGACGCTCGCCGACCTCGGAACGAAGAGCGTCCGGCGCAATGCCCTGATCGCCGACCTGCTGCATCGCATCGAGTTCATCGAGAAGGCCGGCACCGGCATCAAGCGCATCCGCGACGAAGCCCATGATCAGGGCTGTCCCGAGCCCGTCTGGGAGGCGAACGGCTTCACCACCGCGATCTTCCGGCCGAATCCCGAGGTCCGGGCCGCGGTCCGGGCCGCGGTCGGGGCCCAGTCACCGGCCCAGTCACCGGCCCAGTCACCGACCCAGTCACCGACCCAGTCACCGACCCAGTCACCGACCCAGTCACCGACCCAGTCGACCGACCCAGTCCGAAGACTCCTGGAGGCGTTGCGGGGTCGCGAGTCCTCGGCGGGTGAACTGCGCCAAGCCGTGGGGATCACGCACCGTCCCACCTTCCGCGAGAACTACCTCCACCCCGCCCTCGAGGCGGCGCTGATCGAGAGAACAATCCCGGACAAGCCCAGCAGCCGACTCCAGCGCTACCGGCTGACCGACGCGGGCCGCGCCCACTTGAAGAAGAACAAGGAGCCCAGGTAAATGGCGAAGATCGACATCACGAGGACCGAACTGGTCTGGCCCGGCAAGTACAACGAGGACGGCACGCTCAAGGAGGTACCGCGCGTCAGCCTGCCCTTCCAGGTCATCGAGACGGTCAACGAGAGCCGCGCTACGGGTTAACGACGAGAACGTTACTTGGCGCATTATGCCACGTGTGGATTCGGATGCAGTGGTGATCTTGGAAGTGTTCGAGAAGAAGTCCGGGAAAACGCCAAAACAAGTCCTTGAGACCTGTCGGGACCGATTGACGCGATACGATTCGCTTGACTGACGTGACCCCTGCCGGAGAGCACTTATGGAGAAGAGCAAACGCAAGAAGCTTGAGCGCGCCGGTTGGAAGGTCGGGGGCACTCGGGAGTTCCTCGATCTCAGCGATGTGGAAATGGCGATGATTGACGTCCGGGTGTCGCTCGCTCAAGAACTGCGACGCAGACGGCAGGGAGGGAAGATTTCCCAAGCAGCGTTCGCGAAACGCATTGGATCGAGCCAATCACGAGTCGCAAAGATGGAGGCTGGGGACCCATCCGTATCGATCGACCTCCTCGTGCGATCGCTGGTCAGCACGGGATCGACCGCGGCAGAGATTGGCGAGATCATCGCCGCGGCAGGCTCTCAAGCCGCGTGAAGCTCCCCAACACGACCTTATGAAAGCGCAGAGCCTCCGAGGGAGGCGCACATTTGAAGACGTGCGGGCTCTGCAGCAGCTTCCTCGGGACGCCGCTCCGGCTAACGGACGGTGTTCCCCACCAAGACGGCATCGAGCCGGCGCCCCGATCAGAATAGCTGTAGACTCAGTCTGTTTCTAGATACAAGACGGCGCGAGTTAGAGTGTCGATGGGACTCCTGACTGAACTGCTGGCGGCTGTTGCGGGAGAAGCAGCTGCGGAGGCGGGTGCTCCTCTAGCCACGCGGGTCTATCGGGGATTGAAGCGCCGCCTGCGTTTGTGGCAGGTGCTAGTGTCTTGGGTCACTGTGCTGGCGATCATGATTGTCGCGTGGCGACTCGGCCTAGCGAGTGACGAGGTCTGGTTTCGCCGGATAGCCGGAATAATCTTCGTACTTGGGCCGGTACCGGCGATCGTGATCTCGGCTGCATGGCTTGAAAAATATGATCACCGCCCAGAAGAAACTGGGCGGAGGTATTCTACGAGAGAGCGTGTTCTATTCTCATTATTGATACCTCCGATGCTTGCAGCTACGGCTTTCAGCGCGTACGGCCTCGTTGTCGATTTCCGGTACCTACCCATGTGGTACGCGCTGCTTGGCGGGCTCTTTTTCAGCAGTGCTTGTATCAAGATCGTCGTGACCGGTCGCTCGTGGGGGGCGTTCGACAGACGGTCTTGACGCGGACCGACGGGGGCCGCTGAGGTGGGGAAGTGGTGAACGAGTCTCGGTATGATGTGTGCGGACGTATGTCCTGCAAGTCCATTATCTGTTAGGCGGCAGCACAGGGAGGGTCTGTGTCCAGACTTCTCGTAAGTGTGTATCTCGGAGCGGTGGTTCCTCTTGGCCCCGACTGCGCCGAAGCTCAAACGCCCCCCGATATCGGAGGGAAGTACGCAACGTATCTTGCGCAGCTTGGTGAACCTGATCTTCGCAGGACCACAGATGCCAGTCATACGTACCGTGCCCTTTGGCTCCGGGCCTTTCATGAGCCCGTCTCAGTCCGCGTAGTCCGGCGTGGAAACGCCTATAGCGTCATCACGAAGCAAGGCGGCCGACGCGACTCCACGGACTTGCCTGCCGAATGGTGGAACACTATGCACCGGCGCTACGCCATGCAGGCATTCTGGACAACTCAACCGGTCGTGAGCCCCGGTGCGATACGCCTCGATGGGGCACAGTGGATCCTGGAGGGTCGGCAGGGGTCTCGGTATCACTCGGTTGATTGGTGGTCGCCACAGGACGGTGAGGGCATTGAAGGTGCTTATCGCCTACTGTTTCTTGAGATCCTGTCGCTCGGGTCAGTATGTGTGTCTCCCAATGCGGTGTATTAGGGGTGAGCCTGCTGCGGCCCAACCGGCGCCGAGACCAGCTGAGCGCTGACGTTTCAGAGGAAGCCCGACGGTTGATGCAGATGGCGTTGATACGAGTACGTTCACCGATATGCGCGCCTGGCGAGAAGGCGCTCGCAGGTCAGCCGCGCGACAACCTTCCCGCCAATGCGACGGTGGAGGAGGCGACGGAGCGGCTGCTCTTTCTCGCCAAGACCGAGCAGGGCATTGCCGAGGCCGACGCTGGCAAGACCCTCAGTCATGAGGAAGTCCGCAAGCGCCTCGGACTGTGATGGAAGTCCGGTGGACCGAGACGGCGTTCGAGAGCCTCGCGTCGATCAAGGCGTTAATCAGTCAGGATTCCCCTCCTATACACGACTTGGCGTACCGGACAGCAAGCCCGAGCCCTCGCGGTGGTGCCGCTTAGTACGACGGTGATCGGTGCGCGTCCCGTCCCGCCACCGCCATCTGCGCCACGCACTAATCCGTGCCGCTGAGTTGCCGTGTGTGGTCCAACAAGCGCACGGACCAGCGAGCCCGTACGTACGGTTGAGTCAGCAGCCGAATACCGGGTGGTGGTGGCGCATTCGCAACGGGTGACGGGCGGGAAAACGAAGAGCCGAGCGATTTGGCTCGGCTCCTCAAGGCGCAGCGGCAAACCGCTGGTAAACGCCTCACACGCGTGCTCCAATGTACCGCGTCCGAGGATCCGAAGCAATCGAAGGGCGGCGAGCGGCGGGTGCCGGCGGAGGGATTCGAACCCTCACGAGCTTTCGCCCCAACGCGTGTGAAGCGTTCGCGTCTACCAGTTCCGCCACGCCGGCCACCCTGAACGAAGACGACACCCTGGCAGGCCCGAAGCCCGAATTGACGCGCACCCACAAGCGCTCCCGAACCGCGGGCATAGTATGCCACCACAGCGTTGGACGGTTGTCATCAAGATTACGCATGGCCGCATCTGGAAAACGCACGTGTCGCATGGCTGCCCCTCGGCCTGCGAGATTCCCGCAATCCTGCTCCGTAGAGTGAAGCCATACCTCCATGGGTTCCTTCGGGAGCTAGGCGCGAGGCCGTGCCCCATTGGGCCGGCCTCTGCTTCGTCAGGGCACGCAAGACGAGACGATGAGTGTCGAAAGAGCCGTCGCCGGTCATCAAGTCCGGCGCTGAAGCGTCGCCTCGGCACTCACGCGACGCGTCGTAAACGACCCTCTCCTCGGATCGCCCTTCAGGGCGGGTCGCCCCCGGCGCCGAGCGGCGGGTTTACCCGCCGAACACATGGCCTGCGTGTCCTCGCCCACCACTCGGCACCCGCAGCCTAGGGAAATAGCGCGATGGAGGATTGGGCTGCGAGAGATGAGACTGCGAGCCTCTGCTATCGACGCACGCGACCGCGGCTCGTAAGCACCCGCGTGACAACGTTCTGCTGCCGATTCGCTGAGCCACAGACTCTTTACAGGGTGGGACTATGAGGGCATTGTGACGTGCGTCCGGCAAGTCCATTATCTGCTAGGCGGCTGAAATACTCGATGGATGACCTCGCGAAGGACATCGCTACTCGGTTCAACGATCTGGCGATTAGGCCCGTCGCGCAGTTCTTCCTAGGCTTGGATCGAGGCGAACGGACGGTACTCTATGTTCTCCTTGCAGCCGCCGCTGTCCTAGGCTTCCTCATTGGCAGATGGCGGACCGTCCGCATTAGCGGGCGAAAGGCCTTCGGTGCTCGTCACTTCCTTACGTTTCAGAATAGCGGGGAAGCACGGGTTTCCCATGTCTTGCGTTCACACTTCGGCCCTCCCGACTACCACCTGATGAATCATGTCACCATTCGCATGGATGACGGCACAACGCAGGTTGACCACATCCTTGTCTCGCGGTTCGGCGTGTTTGTCATCGAAACCAAGGACTTGGGCGGCTGGGTCTTCGCCGGCGCGACGGACCCAACCTGGACGCAGGTGCACTTCCGACGCAAGTTCAGGTTTCAGAACCCCATCTTCCAGAACTTCAGGCACTTGCGCGCCGTGCAAGGCCTGCTCGACTTCCTACCCCCAGAGGCGATCAAGTCGGTGGTCGTGTTCAGCGGCAACGCTGAGTTCAAGACAACGATTCCTCCGGGAGTGATTGCAATCAATGACCTTGCGGATTACGTGGGGCGCCAGAGAAACGAGGTCATGTCGCTCAACCGTCTGCAGTTTTGCGTGGGAAGGCTCGAAACAGCACGGCTTGCCATCAGCGGTGAGACCGATGTAGAACACATACGGAGTCTTGCGCGACGGTTCGGCAACGTGAACGGTCGGGTTGATGCTTGAGAGTTTGTTCTAGCGTGATGCTTCACACGTTCGCCGGAAAGTGTCGAGGCAGCCCTACTCGGTCATCAATTCCTATCGACGCGCGCGACCGCGGCTCGTACGCACCCGCGTGACAACGCTCTGCTGCCCGATTCGCGGAGCCACGGGCTCTTTACAGGGTGGGATTATGACCGCATCGTGACGTATCTCCTGCAAGTCCATTATCTGTTAGGCAGACTGCCCGTGCGAGCTTGCCCCACGCTTCAGTGTGCCTTGGCGATTGCGGTGGCCAGCCCCGTTCATGCGCAGGTTGGGAGCCTTCGGCCGGCGGACTTCGCGGTTGGAGGTGTTTCACCCGGAATCGATTCGAGCGACGTCCGCGCGATGTTGGGGTCTCCAGACTCCGTTCAGATTGACATGCACGCATTCGATGTCGGTGCCGAGCTGGTTACTTGGCACTATGCGGGGCTCCAGGTCCATTACCACGGTAACGCTGGCGTCGCTGGCCTGACATTGCTGGACTCACATCTGAGCACCTCCCGAGGGCTCAGGGTCGGAAATGCTGCAGCGGAGGTTCGACGCCTTTACGGGGAGCCTGAGGTTCAGTACGAAGGGTATCTAGACTTCATCGACCCCGCGGAACCGTCGGGAATGCACCTCATCCGGGTTCGCATTGCAGCCGGTGAAGTGGTGTCCGTATTCCTAGGATGGGTTCTTGACTAGCGGCAGTCTGCCCGCCGATTCGCGGAGCCACAGGCTCTTTACAGGGTGGGGATCATGACCGCATCGTGCCGTATGTCCTGCAAGTCCCCTAGCTGTTAAGACGGCACTTGTCATGCGCCCGCCGCGGCTGCTTCTCGTCTGCTTGCCCTTCGTCCTGGGTGGCTGCTTCATGTTCATACACGCCGACGGCATGGTGGCGGTACGTGGAAGCCTCGTCAATCCCGATGGCGCTCCCATCTCCCCGTGCAAGGCCCATGTCACTGGCGGACACGTTCCAGACCTCGTCATTGTCGGACTCGACAACCCCTTCACACTGAAAATCGGCTACGCGGGGTACCTCTGGAGTGGCGCAACACGGCTCAGTCTACGCTTCGACTGCGATGGCTTCCGCGATACCACGGTGACTGTCGAGTGGGCGGGCGGGGACACTGGCTGGAGAACAGGCGATCGCGCGCTGGGCCGATCTCCACTGAACCTCGGCTCAATCGTCCTCGAACCCGGAGCGCGGTTCAACCCGGGCCGAGCCTGTGTGAAAACTGGCGGTGGGTAAGGGATGATCGTGAGTTTGCGAGCGGCGGCGTCATGTGAGTGCTCGAGAGCGAGAAAGCCCTTCGGCGGGGCGCTCGGGGTCTGGCTCATGATCTTGGTGGCCGTTCATGGAGCAGAAATGATGCGCAGACCCCCGGCTACGCGCGGGCTTCCAGCAGCGGCGGGACGCCGACGAGGTTCGGGCTCGGCGTGCGGAGCCCGGCTGACGGGCTCAGGTTGCCGGAGCCCTCGTAGCGCCGATATGGATTTCAGTTGCAGGGGAGTGGAGGGGAGGGCACTTTGGGGAAGCGGTACAAGTGAAGTAGAGGTTATGCCAGACAAACACACGCCATCTGCATCTGCTAGAACGTGAACGCCTCGGTGTACGAACGGAGCGCGGTGAGACCATGTTCGATTGGAGTTCATTCATTTCATATGAACAGGGCACACGAGCGATCGCTGACCATCTTAGGATGGGCGGCGCTGGCGTTCCTATTCCTGCCGGCCCCGGCTCAAGCGCAGGGGAGCATGACGCGAGGCGGGTTCGTGATCGTAAGCGGCACCGACACCGTCGCCGTCGAGCAGTTCGAACGTGACGCGGAGACTCTATCCGGGAGTGTGTTCGGACCCAACGGCAGGCGTTTTCGCTATGTCGCGCGCCTCCGGCTCGACGGCACCATCGCCTCGCTTGAGTCCTCGCTTGACTGGGGCTGGTGGACGAACAGTGTCATCCAATTCACTGGAGATACGATTCGCCTTTCAGGCAACCTGCGCGGACGGCCGCAACAGCGCGAAATCGCTACGGGTGGTCGGACAATGCCGATGTTCCTGGTGTCCTTCGCGCTCCTTGAGCAGCTACTCCGTTCGACACGCGCAGATACAGACAGTCAAGCCGTGCGCGTGCGGCTGCTGCAACTCGAACAACTGGACACAACGAGTTGGAACGTCGCGTGGCCCTCACCCGACTCGGCGACGGTTGTATTTCCGGGGTTCGGCGAGGCGCGCATCGCCATTCTGCCGGACGGCAGCATCGCAAGCGGAGTGATTCCCGCGCTGCGCTGGAATGCCACGCGGACGGCGGGAACGCTTTCATCCAGTCCACGGGCGGCACCGCGACGGGATGAGCGAGACCGCGTGCTGCCCGTCACCAGCTTCGACCGCTGTAACGAGGCCACCGGTGAAGCGCTCACGCGCGTCGAGGTGCCCGGCAATCCGGTGATGGCGCGAACGACACCGGATGGCTGCTGGCTGGTGGCATCCCTCGCGACGACGAAGCTTGGGTGGCCAGGCGCCATAGCGCTTTTCCGCCGCTCGACCGGGGCCGTGTCACTGGCCCGGGTGCTACCGCTTGAAGTTCCTGCCTACGGGATTGCACTGACGCGCGATGGATCGCTGCTCATGGTCGCTGCCGGCGACGGCGTCGCCTTCGTTGATCTGCAACGTCTCATCATGGGACGGACCGATGCCATTCTCGGCGAGCTACGCGACGGCGGCCGGCCGGTGCGGTTCTACCTCAATGCCAGCTCCGACGGCCGAGTGCTCTTCGTGAGCGACGAAGGCGCACAGACCATCACGGTCATAGACCTAGTCAAGGCGAGGGAGTCAGGCTTTGCCGCGACAGCCGTTGTCGGCAGGATTCCCGTTGGCCAGCTTCCGATCGCGCTTACGTTCTCGTCGGATCAGCGCTACCTCTACACGACGAGCCAAATCGCTCCCGCGCGTCTCGGCTGGGCCAAGGAATGCCCGCAGGAAGGCTCAGGACAGAAAACAGCCGAACCGGTGAATCCCCAAGGCGCCGTGCTCGTCATCGACGTGGAGCGCGCGAAGATCGATCCGGTGAATGCTGTCGTCGCCGCCGCGCCCGCAGGATGCAGTCCGGTGCGACTCGTGCTGTCGCCGGCGGGGGACGTGGCGTACGTGACAGCACGCAACAGCGACGCACTGCTCGCGTTCGATACGAGAAAGCTCCGTGAGGCACCTATGAGCTCACTCCTCGGCCGGGTGCCCGTCGGCTCAGCGCCAGTCGGTGTCGCTGTCGTGGATGCGGGAGCGAGGATCGTCGTCGTTAACTCGAACCGATTCGGCGGTCCCCAAACCGAAGGTCATTATCTGTCCGTCGTCGAAGCCGCGAGCATGTCAGCCGGTGCCGCGGCCGTGGTGGGAACCATCCCGGTCGATGCGTTCCCCCGTGAACTCACGGCGACGCCGGACAAACGAACATTGCTGTTGACCAACTTCGCATCCGCGACGCTCCAGCTCGTGGACTGGGCCCGAGCGGTGGTCCTGCTAATGAAACGGTAGCGGGATGCTGGCTAGCCGTTGTAGCTGGCGCCGATCTGTATGTGTGCGCGCTTCGCGCGCTCTATTTCATTCGGCTGCAGCTGAACCGTAGGCGGCGGATGGATTTCCCGCAGTGACGCCAGCTTTGGTTCTTGGCGTGATTGACCCATTCAAGGTCTGGCCAGGCGGAAAAGTCGCGGACTCACACGCCGCATGGACACTGACGAGCGCGTACGTATTCCGAGGAATGCGATGTGTGTGCGCCTGGCGTTGATGCGCGCACGTTCACCGATCGGCGTGGCTCGCGAGCGAGTCGCTCGCAGGTCATGCGCGATTCGGTTATGCCAGCGCCGAGTGGCGGGTGTCCCAGCGCCGCGACTAGATTTCGCCAAGTTGGACATCGCGAGGATCGATGCCTCAGTCTGCCAAGAACCTGCTGAAGAAGGCCGTGGACAACCTTCCCGCCAATGCGACGGTGGAGGAGGCGATGGAGCGGCTGCTCTTTCTCGCCAAGATCGAGCAGGGCACTGCGAAGGCCGACGCTGGCAAGACCCTCAGTCATGAGGAAGTCCGCAAGCGCCTCGGGCTGTGATGGAAGTCCGGTGGACCGAGACGGCGTTCGAGAGCCTCGCGTCGATCAAAGCGTTCATCAGGCGTTGCTGCTGAACGAACGCAGAATCAATGAAGCGGCTGGCGAGCTTCGCTCGCCTGCCGCAGTTTCAACGGGGCGTTCGCAGCAGAACGCCGATGCGTTCGGGCGCAGCACGATGAGTTGCCTGAGATCGCCGCGACGAATAGACTCAGGGTATGGCGCGCACGATTCCCGTTGACGACCTGACCGCTGAGGAGCGCATTGAGCTCATCGGCAAACTCTGGGATAGCCTCGATCCGGCACTAGCGGCGCCGATCACGCCGGAGCTCGCTGTCGAGCTGGACCGCCGCGAGGCGGAGGCCGACGCCGCACCTGACTCCGGCGATGCCTGGCCAGACATTCGGGACGATCTACGTAAGAAGCTGCGGTAGGTGCGGCGGCTCCGTGTTCGCAAGACGGCACGCGCCGAGGTTGCAGCCGCCTTCGACTGGTATTTGGAGCGATCACCCACGGCCGCGCAGCGGTTCCTGGAGGCAGTAGACGACGCCATGCGGGTGATCGAGGAGGCGCCCGAGCGCCATCCCGTCATTCGAGGTCGTCTTCGTCGCGTGCTCTTGAGGCGATTCCCCTACGGCGTCTACTACAAGGTGTTCCCCTCGACGATCAGCATTGTTGGCGTGATTCATGGGCATCGGCACCCCGACACGTGGTTGGGGCGGGTGAGCAGCCGGGAAGATAGTTGACAGAACGTCCGGGGACATGCGTAACACTTTTTCTTGAGGGAGGGGGCCCCAGTAATGGTGTGGGTCTCCTCGTCGAAGCGGCCGAGGAGCGTCTCGTAGTAGAGGATGTTCCAGAGGCCGTCAGCGACCGGTTCGAGCCCGATGTGTTCGTCGTTGAGCGCTTGGCTCAAGAAGTGTTGGCCGGAGTGGAGGCGCCGTTTGGCGCATACAGGATGAGGTGCGTGGCCGCGGAGACGCGGAGACACCAGGGATAGAAGGTCGTTCGCGGACCTGAGCACCCGCACGTTGAGCGAAGCGACCAGCAGCGCGGCGTGACGCGCGGAACTGGAAAGGGAGTCCGCGGGACGCGGAGCAGCTCGGCATGGCTTCGTGTCCCCAGAACGAAGGCGCTTGACAGTATGGTCGCGCCTTGCCGGTCCTGACGCTGTTGAGCCTCCTCGGCGGGGACCGCACGCGCCCGAGGGTCGCTAGCGCCGTCGCGGCTTCCCAATCCTCACCCAATGTCAGACGTGACATAATATCATTGCTGACATATCATGTTCCATGGCCGAGTCTCAAAAGCTGAAAACACCGCCGTTTTCGAGAGCGGCGAGACGAGAAGCCGGCTATTTGCTCCGCTTACTACAGAGTGGGGAGCAGTTGGCCGATGCCGCACGCGAGGAGGATGCCGCAGGTGGGCCCTCGTTGTGTGGAGCTGCGGGTTAACGACGAGAACGTTACTTGGCGCATTATGCTGCGTGTGGATTCGGATGCAGTGGTGATCTTGGAAGTGTTCGAGAAGCAGTCCGGGAAAACGCCAAAACAAGTCCTTGAGACCTGTCGGGACCGATTGACGCGATACGATTCGATTGACTGACGTGACCCCTGCCGGAGAGCACTTATGGAGAAGAGCAAACGCAAGAAGCTTGAGCGCGCCGGTTGGAAGGTCGGGGGCACTCGGGAGTTCCTCGATCTCAGCGATGTGGAAATGGCGATGATTGACGTCCGGGTGTCGCTCGCTCAAGAACTGCGACGCAGACGGCAGGGAGGGAAGATTTCCCAAGCAGCGTTCGCGAAACGCATTGGATCGAGCCAATCACGAGTCGCAAAGATGGAGGCTGGGGACCCATCCGTATCGATCGACCTCCTCGTGCGATCGCTGGTCAGCACGGGATCGACCGCGGCAGAGATTGGCGAGATCATCGCCGCGGCAGGCTCTCAAGCCGCGTGAAGCTCCCCAACACGACCTTATGAAAGCGCAGAGCCTCCGAGGGAGGCGCACATTTGAAGACGTGCGGGCTCTGCAGCAGCTTCCTCGGGGCGCCGCTCCGGCTAACGGACGGTGTTCCCCACCCAGACGGCATCGAGCCGGCGCCCCAAGGAGAATGCGTGCAAACTCAATCGGTTTCTAGATACAAGACCGCACACAGGTATAGGAGGTATCCCATGCACAGGATCCTTCGACTTCTGACGGCGTGCGCCCTGGCCATCGTCATCGGCTGCGCAACCGCTGCACAAAGCGGGAACCGTACCACGTGTGCACTGACGCCGCTCGATTCCATGCACCTAGCCAGCGGCCCCTTGTACCGCGAGTGCGCGGTGGATCGACCAGCGCGGCTTCTCACTCGGGATGTCCGACTCGACTTTGACCCAGCGCCAGCCACCGGCACGCCCGCTTGCTACCGGGCTGAGATCGAAGTGATCGTGGATACCGCCGGCGTCCCCGAAGCCGAGACGGCGCGGCTCCTACAAGCCACCGACGTGGATTTCGGGGAAGCGGTGCTCCGGACTGTTCCAGCGTTGCGCTATCGACCGGCCCGCAAGGACGGCGCAGCGGTACGCCAAGTCGTGCAGCAAGCCCGAGCCCTCGCGGTGGTGCCGTTTAGTACGACGGTGATCGGTGCGCGTCCCGTCCCGCCACCGCCATCTACGCCACCCACTAATCCGTGCCGCTGAGTTGCCGTGTGTGGTCCAACAAGCGCACGGACCAGCGAGCGCGTACGGACGGTTGAGTCAGCAGCCGAATACCGGGTGGTGGTGGCGCATTCGCAACGGGTGACGGGCGGGAAAACGAAGAGCCGAGCGATTTGGCTCGGCTCCTCAAGGCGCAGCGGCAAACCGCTGGTAAACGCCTCACACGCGTGCTCCAATGTACCGCGTCCGAGGATCCGAAGCAATCGAAGGGCGGCGAGCGGCGGGTGCCGGCGGAGGGATTCGAACCCTCACGAGCTTTCGCCCCAACGCGTGTGAAGCGTTCGCGTCTACCAGTTCCGCCGCGCCGGCCACCCTGAACGAAGACGACACCCTGGCAGGCCCGAAGCCGTCGCCGGTCATCAATTTCCGACGCTGAAGCGTCGGCTCGGCGCTATCGCGAGGCGTCGTAAACGACGCTTCTCCTCGGATCGCCCTTCAGGGCGTGTCACCGTAGGCGCCGAGCGGCGGGTTTACCCGCCGAAAACCGGCGGTGGGTAAGGGATGATCGTGAGTTCGCCGACCGGCGGCTAGGGCGCCGCTTCATGGAATTCTGCATGGTTCCGCGATGAGCGCCTGGACGCCAACGCGGCGAGGATTCCGCCGGCGAATCTGGTGGGGTGCTGACGAGATCCCTGGCGACCTCCCCAGATCGAGGTCGGCGAGACGCCGAGGACCGGCTGCTCTGCCGCACGAACGACCCGTAAACGCGCGCCCCCGTGTTCGTTGTCGAGGATCCCTCTTGCCCCGGTGAGCCCCACCTCCGTAGCATGGACTGCAACTCGTTCCGCTATGGGAGGGCCGTGCCGTGAGCCGCGACATCCTGCTCGTCTTCGGCATCACCATGGGCGCGCTCGGGCTGTTCATCTGGAACCGCCTCCGGGTCGACGTCGTCGGCCTCGTCGTGATGGCGGCACTGATCGTGACGGGACTGCTTACGGTGCGAGACGGAACGAGCGGGTTCGCCAACGAGGCGATGCTCACCGTGGCGGCGATGTTCGTGCTCTCGGCGGGACTGGTGCGCACCGGGGCCGTGGACGCGCTCGGCCGGCAAATCGCACGGCTCGCCGCCGGCACTGAGTTCGGGCTGCTCGTGGTCAGCATCGCCTTCGTCATCCCCTTGAGCGCGCTCATGAACAACACCCCGGTGATCGTCGTGATGCTCCCGCTGGTGCTCGGCATCTCGCGTGAGATCCAGGTGGCGCCGTCGCGCATCCTCATGCCGCTCTCGTTCGCGGGCCAGATGGGCGGCACGCTCACACTCATCGGCACCAGCACCAATCTGCTGGTAGCCGGGCTCGTGCTCGATCTGGGGCTCGACCGGATTCGGCTGTTCGACATCACGCCGCCGGCCCTCGTGCTCACGGCGATCGGGGTGGGCTACCTGCTGACGATAGGTCGGTGGCTGACCCCCACGCGCGCGCCGGCCGCGGATCTGATCGAGGCCTACGAGTTGCGTGATTACCTGTCGGTGTTGCGCGTCACCGACGGCTCGCGGCTGACCGGTCGGAGCCTGGGGGAGATCCGCTTCGCGAAGGAGTACGGTCTCCAGGTCGTGGCCATCGAGCGCGACGGTGGCAAGATCCACGCGCCCGGCGCGAGCACGGTGATCCGCGCGGGCGACTACCTGCTCGTCGAAGGGACGATCAAGGACATCGCTGCGGTCGAGGATGCCGCCGGGGTCGAGATCCGGCGGCCGGTTGAGCAGATCGGGCTCCCGGGGACGCAACCGGAGGAGGTCGAGCGAGCCGCCGCCGGCGCCACAGCGTCCGAGGGAGACCGACCCGAGGGGGACCGGGAGGACACGGCCAAGGTTCCGGAGGTCAAGCTCGCCGAGCTGTTGGTGCCGCCTCGCTCGACGGTGATAGGTCGCACGCTCCGGCAGCTCCACTTTCGGACGCGTTTCGGCGTGTCGGTGCTGGGGATCACGCGGCACGGTACGTCGCTCACCGAGCGCATGCGCGACGTGGTGCTGGAGATCGGCGACCTGTTGTTGGTGGAGGGGACGCCCGAGGCGCTGCGCGCCGTTCACGAGGGGCGCATACTGGCCCTGCTCGGCGCGGTGGAACTGCCAGCCCGCCGGATCCGGAAGCTGCCGCTTGCCGTCGGGATCATGACGGCCGTCGTGGCGGTCGCCGCGGTAGGGATCGTGCCGATCCTCGTGTCCGCCCTCGTCGGGGCGATCGCCATGTTCGTGACGGGGTGCGTGACGCCCGAAGAGGCATACGAGGACGTGGACTGGATGGTACTGGTACTCCTGGGCTCGATCATCCCCCTCGGGCTCGCGCTCCAGCAGACGGGCGCCGCTGAGCTGATCGCGGTGCACGTGGTCACCGTCAGCAAGCCGCTCGGTCCGTACGGCGTGCTGGCCGCGTTTTTCCTGCTCACCGCGGCCCTCACGTCCGTGCTCAGCAACAACGCCGCGGCGGTTGTGCTCACGCCGATCGCGATCGCCACCGCGGCCGGCCTCGACGCCGCCCCGATGCCGTTCGTGATCGCCGTGATGATCGCCGCGTCCAATAGCTACATGACCCCGATCGGCTACCAGACCAACACGTTCATCTTTGGGCCGGGCGGCTACGAGTTCCGCGATTTCGTGCGCGTCGGCGGGCCTCTGAACCTGGTGATGGTGGTCGCGGCGGCGTTCGTCATCCCCATCTTCTTCCCCTTCCATCCCTAGCGAGGCGGTGATGCAGACGCTGGTGTCGGTGTGGGAGCGCATCCGGCAGGTGCTCGCGACCCCGGTATTCACGTTGGGGAGTGCCGAGCTCACGATCGGTACATATCTACGCCACGCACTAATCCGTGCCGCTGAGTTGCCGTGTGTGGTCCAACAAGCGCACGGACCAGCGAGCCCGTACGTACGGTTGAGTCAGCAGCCGAATACCGGGTGGTGGTGGCGCATTCGCAACGGGT